>SAMEA104315433__coassemble_230_pt1 | contig 29959 bp, 29 predicted proteins | sample SAMEA104315433__metabat2_low_PE_023 | metagenome-assembled genome bin SAMEA104315433 (sample SAMEA104315433) | gut metagenome | biome: Monkey gut; feature: monkey-associated habitat; material: faeces | place: China | collected 2013
TATCTAAATATTGGTATTTTGTATAATGATAATACTTGTTAGACAATCTAATCCTACTAAAATGCTTACATAGCACAAGTAAGCCTTTTAGTAGGATTAGATAATCCCTAAATCTACTAGCGACTTTCATTTGCTATTTAGCGTTAATCCATAATGCTAACGCCACTATTCCCAAGCGACTAATACAAGGGGAGATATGGTTAAGTAGTCAAGCCCACTTCAATGCAAATATAATATTTTTCCTAAGCAAACCTTGAATTGCCAAATAATGTCCCACCATTAGCCGACTAATGAATTAAAAATGTAAATCGTTGTTTCACTTTGTAACATAATATTGTAAAAATATTTAAAAATCTACAAAATATTTCTAAAACATTGCAAAGTATTAAAAAATAAATTAAAATATTTTTTAAGATTCGCAAAATATTTAAGGATTTTAAAATGGAAAATATTATTCTTTGGATTATGCTTGGCATATTGGGGATTGTTATACCAGCTATGGCGGTTATATCCGTTTTAGTATTAGAAAAAAGATGATAGATAGCTTTTTGCTTTATATCTTTAAGTTGTGTAAGGTGAGGAAATGAGTAAGAAAGAAAAAATCAAAGAAAAACTTATCTATTTACGATTTTGTTTAGGGATAGCGATTGCTACTTTTTTATTGACTATTGGGTGGGGGCTTACAAATTATACAACAATAGAGTTGTGGCTTTTAATCATATCTTTTATCGCTACTATTGCATTGATATTTATGATTATTTTACTTGCACGAAAGATTAAAAATAACATTGATCAATTGGAGGATTTGTAATGCTTACAAATATTATGGTTGTATGTATGGCTTTGAGCATATTTATTATCCCAGCTATGGTATTAAAAGTAGTTTTAGATGCGGATAAATAGTTATTATTTTAATTGGATTTGCAATTTAGGGTATTTATGGTATAATAATAAAATTTATAAAAAAGGATTCAAAATGGCAATAATATTAAATAAAAGCACCCAAATTTTGATTAGCAATTTTATCGATAAGTATTTTTCTAATATTCCTAGCGAAAATAGAGAGCAAATCAAAAAAGATAGTATCGAAATAGTAGATTCTATTATAAAGCAGTGCAATAAGGATTTAGATGATACTAAAGGCGATTCGAAAGATTTAAAATATGAAGCGGTGCTATTAAAGAGCGATTTAGATAAAGTAGAGTCAAAACTTGAAACAAAAATAACCGAAATTAAGGTGGATTTGTTAATGTGGATTTTTACAATCCAAATCGTTGTCGTAGGGCTATTCTTTATCTTAATCAAATTGATATAAGGTTAAATGATGACAACTACAAAACAACAATTAATTATGGCAAATATGCGAATATGAATACAAAGCAATTAGCTAATGCGCTAATGAATTCCCAAAAAACGAGAGCAAAAATTCCGTGCCGAATCTCAAATAAAATTAAAAAATATGCGAAAGTTGATTCGTTTTCTAAAATCAAAAATCAAAGAAAGTGTGGATAAACCGCAATTTGTGCCTTATAAAAAAAGCGGATTGCCAGAACTTGCGAGAGAGATTGAAAAACAATTCACGCCACAAGAAATAGAGCAAATGCGAAAAGAAGTTAAAAGAGAAATGATGGAATATAGCGATGAGCCATAAAAACATAAGGTATAAAAAGTGGAAAATTAAGATAACGATTTAAAAAAGTGAAAATAAAAATTCAACTTAATAAAAGTTCGGAATTTACGGCTTTCAAAAGGTATATTATTAGAAATAACAAAACAATGAAGCAGGAGATTTTGAGAGATATATTAAAAACTAGGCAAATCTTCGATATTTTAAGTGAAGTTATGTATAAATTGTAAAATAACTAAAAAATTTCAATTTGTATCCAAATGAATGAAAATTTAGATATAATAAAAATTAAAATGAGGATTTATACAAAAATCCATTCAAATAATCTAAACAAAAGGTTTTCTTATGAACATTACATTATTAAAATTTTTATTAACACAGGGCGAAAATGAGTGGATTGAGTTTAAAAAAGACAAACCGCAATCTAGCGAATCTATAGGTGAATACATCTCTGCTCTTGCAAATTCGGCAGCTTTACACAATATATCAAAGGCTTATTTGGTCTATGGTGTTGATGATATTACACACGAAGTTATTGGAACCACATTTGAGCCAAAACGCACAAAAATAGGCAATGAAGAGATTGAAAGTTGGCTACATAGACTTTTAGAACCACAAAATGATTTTATTATCAATAATATTGTTTATAACGAAAAACGCGTTGTTATTTTTGAGATAGACCCAGCTAAAAATGCCCCTGTAAGCTTTAGTGGTAGAGAGTTTATTAGAGTAGGCAGTTATAAAAAACCACTTAAAGAATTCCCAGAAAAGGAACGCAAACTTTGGCAGGTATTTTCAGCATTTTGTTTTGAGAGCGAAGTAGCAAAATCTGGTGTAACTCCAAATGAAGTATTATCTTTGCTTGATATTTCAGCATTTTTTAATCTTTTAAAGATACCTTATAATGAGCATAGCACAAGCACCGAAACTATTTTATCAAATCTAATGCAATATGAAATCATAATTTACAAAAACAATACATTGCATATCACAAATTTAGGTGCAATTTTATTTGCAAAAAATTTAGATGATTTTAAATTACTATCAAGAAAGCGAGTTCGTGTCATCAAATATAAAAGCATAAATAAATTGAATACAGAATTTGAACAAGAAGGCAGTAAAGGTTATGCAGTAGGATTTCAAGGTTTGATAAAATTTATCATAGATAAACTGCCAAAAAATGAGGTGATAAAAGAAGCACTAAGGCAAGAAACTACTTTATACCCAGAGATTGCTATTAGGGAGCTTGTAGCAAATGCTTTAATACACCAAGATTTTACAATCACAGGCACAAACCCTATGATAGAAATTTATGATGACCGCATAGAAATTACAAACAACGGCAAACCGCTTATTGAAGTAAATAGACTGATAGACTATAAGCCCGTATCACGCAATGAAAAACTAGCAAAACTTATGCGCCTAATGGGAATCTGCGAGGAAAGAGGCTCTGGTATTGATAAAGTTATTAGTGCAATTGAAACATATCAACTGCCAGCACCAAGCTTTAGAACAGAGGAGAATTATTTCAAAGTGACTATTTTTGCACCGTTACCATTTGAAAAAATGGATAAGCAAAACAGAATTAGGGCTACTTATCAGCATACTTGTCTTAAATTTACCCAAAATGATTTTATGACAAATTCAAGCCTAAGACAGCGGTTTAATCTAAGTGAAAAACAACATTCAAAAGCTTCCCAAATTATAAAAGATACACTAGAGACACAGCTTATCAAACCAGCAGACCCAGAGAATAAATCAACTAAGCATATTAAATATACACCATATTTTGGATAGATTGTAAAATGTTTTCTGTTATGCTTTCGTCAGTTTTTCTTAATTTTAGCTTAAATATTTGTATAAAAAGGCGTATGATAGGGAACTATGATTATATTATTTCTGTTATGCTCTCGTCATGTTTGTTTAAAATTTTCTTATAGGATTCATACAATAAATGCGCATATCTAGGTTATAATGTTTGATTTTGCGCGAAATTTCCCCGCTACTCGCATTTTGAAATATTGTGTTATATTACAAATTAAATTAAGCAAAATTTGATATAATCCACATTTTTTAAATGGTAGCATAATACCAAAAGGCATTTAAAGGATTACAATGGCGCAAGTAGATAGGATTACCATACAAGGTTACAAATCTATTAAATCTTTGGAAGATTTTGAGCTTAAAAGTCTTAATATACTCATTGGAGCCAATGGTGTAGGCAAGAGTAATTTTATCTCTGCTTTTAGATTGCTTAATGAAATGTATAATAAGCGATTGCAATTTTACACGCAAAGCAAATCCCCTGATAATTTTTTGTATTTTGGTAGAAAGCAGACAGATAAAATTTATTTTAAGTTTAAATTTGATAGCAATTCATACAGGGTTACTATTGCTCCTACCCAAGAAAATAAACTTTTGATTGAAAATGAATATGTTGGTTTTTTGAATTATGAATATTTTATAGGTAATAACTTAGAGGAAAGCCATATTAGTGAAGCTGGAAACTATGCTAGTTCCAAAGCTGTTGGAAGATATTCTGCCTACTATATAAACAAATGGAAAATCTATCACTTCCACGATACAAGCGATACTTCAAAGATGAAAGGAAAATGCGCCAGTATTGATAATCTTATCTTTAAACAAGATGCCGAAAATCTAGCACCGTATCTTAAAATGCTTAAAGATAGATTCGAACAACATTACGAGCAAATCATAGCCACTATACAAATGGTTGCGCCATTTTTTGGTGGTTTTGTGCTAAGAGATGATGAATATATTCAGCTAGAATGGTTTGACAAAACAGACCCAGATACGCCATTTAAGGCGCATTATTTATCAGATGGCACATTGCGATTTATCGCTCTTGCGACTTTATTGTTGCAGCCTTTTGAGCTAATGCCAGATACACTTATCATTGATGAGCCTGAGCTTGGGCTTCACCCATTCGCACTTTGCATTTTAAGCGATTTAATTAAACGAGCAAGTAAAGAAAAACAAATCATTATCTCTTCGCAATCAGTAGAACTTATCAATTATTTTGAGCCACAAGATATTATTGTTGTGGATAGAGAGGATAATCAATCCACCTTTAAAAGATTAGACGCTACTGACTTGGAATCTTGGCTAAAAGATTATTCGTTAGGCGAAATTTGGAAAAGTAATCTTATAGGTGGTCGCCCTTAATGAAAAGAGTTTATATACTTTGTGAAGGACAAAGCGAGGAATCGTTTATTAGGCAAATTTTATCACCATATTTTATAAACATAAATTCACAACATTGTCTTATTCCCATAGTTACAAAAACTTCTGCTGGACACAAGGGTGGCGGTTTGAAATATCATAGAATAAAAAAGGAGATTCTAAACTTGCTTAACCATAAAGAAGCCTTTGTAAGCACATTTTTTGATTATTATGCTTTGCCTAGTGATTTTCCAAAATACGATGAACAAGATGGTGATATTTACCAAAGAATAGCGATTTTAGAAAAAGGATTTTACGAGGATATAAATGATAGTGGCGATTGCCACCAAAGATTTTTTCCACATATTCAACCACACGAGTTTGAGAGTTTGCTATTTAGCGATATTGATAAAATCATTCGAGCAGATGCAGAGTGGAGCAACAATAAGTCTTGCCTTGTTAAACTCAAAGCAATTATTGATGAGTTTAACAACCCAGAATTGATTAACAGCTCCCTACAAACTAGCCCATCGCATAGACTAAATAATATATTGCCAACATATAGAAAGGTTTTGCACGGCAAAAATATTGCTGAAAAGATAACCATTACACACATAAGAGAAAAATGTAGCCATTTTAATAAGTGGTGCGAGAAAATTGCATCTTTGTAATATTTATAAACGCTATGGTGTAGTGCTTTTGCCAAATCAAAAATGAAAATGAAATAGCAAAAGCACAAATTTAATACGCGTTGCGATAAAATTACCCCAAATATTTTTTCACTTAAGGGGGCGTTTATGATTGTTGCAGTATTTAGAATTTTCATTTTTATGTTTTTTGCTTTGCTGTTTTCTGCTTGTGCGATGAGTGGTGGCGAATCTACCCCAAATACACCGAATCTATCATCGAATTCACCGCACTTAAATATTAAGCCGAATCTCACACAAACCCCGCCCATTTCCCAAAAACTAGCCAATTCGCCCAAAGATAGCATTATCAAAGTCCTTGATGAAAATGGGCAGATTCGTTGTTATATGCCTGATGTGCGGAGTGTTTATGCCGTGATTGGCACTTGTCGCACGAGCTGGGCAAAACCTGCGAGATACGATGTCTTTGGGCGAATCGCTTATAATGTTGGCGATACTTGGCTTTGCCTGAGCGCACCCGAAACGGTGGCACAAACAAAGCGCAAAAGTAAGGATTATCTAACGCTAAAACCCTGCGTCATCAACGATAAAAAACAGCGGTGGAAAGTCAAAGATGACTTGTTTTACGGACTTGATGAAAGCTATGTGATAAAAGATGACGGCGCGTATCTCTATGCGGCAAATATGCGTGATAAAAGCCTATCTACAAGCAAGATTCACGCCTCAATGAGTGAGTGGCTAAGCACCATTGCGCGTCCTGCAAATCTTAGCATTCTAACTTCTTTGGCGTGGGATTATGTCACCAGTGAGGGCGCACAGCGATATTTTCTCTACAACAACGGCTCGAGCAAAAACACCACGGATTTATACTATAACCTAGAGAGCGGACATATTGCGCAATATGACGATTATAAGGGGCTAAACTGCCTTTATGCGGATTTGGGCGGGGCGCAGTGGAGCTGGGCTTGGTGGGGCAAATGCACGGACGCAAAAGCCCCTAGTAAAAATCGTGCTTATTGGCGGTTTATTCGCGTTAGCGAGGCTGAATCTGTGCTACTAAACTTTCAAGGTGCGGCATTGCGCGTTACGCAAACGGGCATTCATTGGGGGACGCCTTACATTGTCGCGCCCAAATATCTGCTAAAAGATAGCGCAAACTACCCCACTTCGCGCTTTATCATCGACAAAGACACACAAGATTGGTTGCGTTTTATTTACGCAAATATCGGGGATAATCTGCCATTTTGCCCAGCCCCCGCTTATCAGTCGCGTGAATCTAAATTAGTAGGTTCGCCAAATCTTGCACCAAATCTAGGCGCGAATCGCACCCAAAATCTACAATCGCCTCCGCTTCCTTATAATTTCATCTTAAGCGATTCGTGGAGGGCTAGGCTTTTGGCAATCATAAATACAAATGACGGGGGCGAGAGCACGGCTGGAGTGTGTGGCGTGTGCTTATTGCAGTCTTTTCAAATTATTGCTGAATTGCTAGAAAATCCGCAAATTCCGCGCACTTACGGAGGCTATTTTTTTGATACGCAATATGGCGCAAATCCCTTTATTTCCTTTGAATCGCGCAATTGGTTGCTTTATCAAACGCTAGATGACATTGTGGATTGGTTTCCGCAGTATATGGAGGGCGAATCTGCCACACAGCAGGAGATTTTCATCTACAACAATAATCTAGCCCTAATGAGTGCAATCGCGCTTTTGCCACAATATAATTGGCGCGTTTTTGCCACTTCGCAGGGGCAAGGCGATGTGTGGCGCGTGGTGGATTCGCTATTTGGCGCACCTGTGGGAAGTGTGTTTCTCGTGTCGCTAAGGCTTCATCGCGTGGGACAGGAGGGCGGACACGCTATGGTCGCCTTGCGTTTGCAAAGTGGCGTGGTGCTTATCCCTACGAATGCGCCGATGAGCGCGGAGGAATTTAGCGCATTTACAATGCCAATGAATAGCAGGGGCGAGTTTCTGCAACGATTTAGCGACTTTGGCTTTAGCATTGATAATATTTCGCTAATTAGCGCGGAGGGCGCGTATATGAGTGCGTTTGCGGAAAATATCTCGCTAAATAATTGCACGGGTGAGGGCGATGATAGGCGCGGAAGTGGCGCAATGCCTACAAGTGCGCTTGTCAATCAATGCGCTAGTGGGAGATGCTTGGAGTGGTAGTAAAAATATCGCCATTTTAGAATCGCAATTTTTCCACGCCCTGCGATAAAACTATATATAAAAAAGTATAACGACTTTAAGCAAACTTTTATCTAGGTGGGATAAAATGTTTCCTTAGTAAATCTTAAGTGATTTACGAAAGGAGATATAAATGGAAAGACGAGATTTTATAAAAGGCATTGGCTTTATCATCACTTGCCTTTGGTTGCCCTGCGACTTTGGGCGCGATAGCTGATGAGAGTGTCAAAGGCTCACACACATTTGTGCCAAGCATTTGTGAAATGTGTAGCACAAGGTGCGCTATACAGGCAAGAGTTGATGATAATGGTAAGGTGTTTGTTACGGGCAATCCCTACTCCAAATCCACAGGCGCGGCGGTTTGTGCTAGAGGTGGCGCTGGAGTGAATCAGCTAAAGGATAAAAATAGGCTGATAAATCCCATAATGCGCGTGGGCGAAAAGGGCGAAAACAAATGGAAAGAGATTTCGTGGGAGGAAGCCTACGAATATATCGCCACCAAACTCACAGAGATAAAAGAAAAGCACGGCGCACAAAGCGTAGCATTTGCGGCGAAAGGTGGATTCGAATCCGCCTTTTTAAATCAATTTGCCTACGCTTATGGTAGCCCAAATATCTTTGACCACGGAAGCACTTGCCCATCGGGCTATGCGGTGGCGTTAAAAAGCGTATTTGGCGCAGGGAATTTGGCGAGAGATTTTGCAAATGCCAAATTTATGCTAAATTTCGGGCATAATGTCTTTGAAGGCATTGTGATAAGCTATGCGCGTGGTGTGGCAAGTGCCTTGCAAAATGGTTGTAAAGTAGTGTCCTTAGACCCGCGATTTTCTGTGCTATCAGCAAAAGCTAGTGAGTGGATTCCCATAAAGCCCGGTGGCGATACGGCTTTTATGCTTGGATTCGTGCATACACTTATTTTTGAAAATCTCTATGATAAAAAATTTGTCGAAAAATATACCATTGGATTCGACAAGCTAAAAGAATCTGTGCGTGAATACACGCCTGAAAAAATGTCAGAGCATTGTGATGTCCCAGCCAAAACGATAATCGCCCTTGCAAGAGAGTGCGCGAAAGCTGCCCCAGCGGCGATTATTGACTTTGGGCATCGCTCAACTTATACGCCAGAGGAGATTGAACTGCGCAGGGCGATTGCCATAGCAAATGCGCTTATTGGCAATATCGAGGCAAAAGGTGGGCTATTTTTCCCAAAAAATGCGAGTTTATACAATAAACTTGCAGGTGAAAAAGTCGCACCAGAAATCAAAGGTAGCGCATTACCCAAAATCGAATCGCCCAAGATTCCACGAATCGATGGCGTAGATAAAAAAGGTGGCGAATTTAGCAAAATCGCCAAAACACGCGGAATCTACGGCAAAATCATCGAATCTGCACTTGATGGCAATCCATATAAACTACACGGCATTATTATGAGTCGCTCGAATCCTGTGATGACGATTAACGATTCGGCTCGTGTGGCGAAGGCTTTGAAAGCTATGGATTTGGTGGTTTGCGTTGATGTGTATTTATCGGATACGGCGCAGTTTGCGGATATAGTGTTGCCTGAAAGCACATATTTGGAGCGCGATGAGCAGTTTTTAGGTAAAAATGGCAAAAATCCGGGCTATCAAGTGAGACAAAAGGTGGTTGATACGATAGGCAACACAAAGCCACTTTATCAAATAATGAAAGAATTAGCCGACAAAATGGGGCTTAGTGAGGCTTTCCCTTACAAAGATATGAAAGATTATCGATTCAAACAAGCCTACAATGAGCCAGAAGCAATGGTAGATATTTTGGATAAAGGCATTGTAAGCTATGGAATCCCGCTTTTAGCGAGGGATAAAGATAGCGTGGCAAAATTTGTGGCGAAATATCCCAAAGCAAAGGAATTTGTTGATAAAGATTTTGAGATAAGCAAAGTGCTTGAGTGCAAAACCGATAGCGGTAAAATCGAGCTTTTTGATGAAGTGCTTGAAGTGGCGTGTGGGCGCGGTGGATTGCATTTTAATGACCCAAAAATGAAGCAAAGCGATGAATTTTATTTTATTCAAGGCAAAGTTGCCGTGCATACGAACGGACATACCGCAAATGTGCCTTGGCTTAATGAGCTAATGATCAATAATGCTGTGTGGATAAATGACAAAGTCGCTAAAGAAATGGGGCTAAAGAAAAATGACCGCATTAAACTTACTAGCAAAGTGGGCGAACAAATCGCTAATGTGTTGCCGACAAAGGGGATTAGGGAGGATACGATTTTTGGGTATTTTGGCTTTGGGCATAATAGCCCATCGCAAAAACGCTCTTTTGGTAAGGGCGTGAATGCAAGTGCGCTTTTGGAGCATAGTATTTCGCCTGTGTGCGGGACTGATGTGCATACCATAGGCGTGAAAATAGAGAGAATTTAGGAGGTTAAAATGCAAAAATATGCGATGATTTATGATGCACAAAAGTGTATAGGCTGTCAAAGCTGCACCATAGCGTGTAAGAGTGAAAATGAAGTGCCTGAGGGCTTTTATCGTTTGCAAGTTAAGATTAAAGGACCATTTGGCGAATCGCCAAAGTTGCACTTTAAATTTGAGCGACATTCTTGTGAAATGTGCGAACATACGCCTTGCGTGAGCGTATGTCCCACAAAGGCGTCCTATATGGACGAAAATGGCATTGTGGATATTGACAAGGATAAATGCGTGGGCTGCTTGTATTGCGTGGCGGCGTGTCCTTATAAGGCAAGATATGTGAATCCTATCACCAAAACGCCAGATAAATGCAATTTTTGCAAACACACGCATTTAAAAATATCAGGCGAACCAGCTTGTGTGAGCGTATGTCCTACCGATGCGCTTATATTTGGGGACTTAAATGCGCCCAATGATGAGATTCATCAAATCTTAGCGCAAAAGCCACATTTTACGCGCAAGGCGCATTTAGGCACAAAGCCAAAACTTTTTGTTTTACCTGAAAATAAAGGAGGGATTAGCTATGAATGAGATTTGGGGAAGTTACGAGCTAGGGCTTGTTTGGAGCTGGGCGATTGCGCTATATTTATTTTTAGCTGGGCTTTCATCGGGAGCGATAATGTGTGCCTTAAGCGTAGAGTGGCTAAATCCTAGTAAGAAAAAGCCGTGGGACGCTTTTGTAGAAGCGGGAGTGCTTATCGCGCCATTAGCGATAATCGTGGGGTTATTGATATTGGTGTTTGATTTGACAAAGCCTTTGAGTTTTTATAAGTTACTAATTCATTATAATTTAGCCTCTGTAATGTCGCTTGGTGTGATTTTATTGCTAATTTATACGCCATTATGCGTCATTTATGCGATTTTGCGATTTAGAAGCAATGTCGAATCTAGCTTTTTAGGCGCAATAGCTAAAAAATGCGGTGGAATCTTGGACTTTTTGGAAGCAAAATCCTTGTGGCTAGGGCGAATCATATTTGCCTTAGCAGCTGGAGTGGGCGTATATACGGGCTTTTTGCTATCAGCCATTCAAACCTATCCGCTATTTAATAGCCCTATTTTGCCTATATTATTCCTTGCTAGTGGCATATCAAGCGGAATTGCGGCGTGTATTTTCTTTGGGATTTTGTGCTTTTCAAAAGATATTTCCAAAGATACTACCAAAACTTTGCTTATGGCGGATTTACGCGTGATTCCCATAGAATTTTTGTTGCTTTGCGCGTTGTTTGTGGGGCTTTATTTTCAAGGTGGGGACAAAGCCATCATCGCAATGGCGAGTATAAGTAGTGGCGCGTGGGCTTTTGTCTTTTGGCTTGGAGTGATTGGCGTAGGCATAGCCACGCCCACACTCATCGCCTTAACCGCGCTTAAAAATCACGCCTACAAAGTGAATTTTATTTTGCTAAACTCACTTGCGGTTATGTTAGGCGTATTTGCCTTGCGTATGTTTATACTATATGCAGGACAGATTTTCGCACTGTAAATTTGTGCGAATCTAATAAGCCTTGCGCTTTGCGTGGGGCTTATTTAAGATATTTTATAATGATGAATTTTTGTGGCTTTTGTAAAAAATCATTTGCGTTAAAATGCAAAAAAATGGCTTTTGAAAATCAAAATTTTTGCATTTGAACGCAAAAAATCAATATTTTATATAAAATATGCGCTTTGATTTTTGCAATAACTAAACTGATATTATTGATTTTTGTTTTTCTTTACTTTTGGTGTTTTTACATAACACATTTTAGATATAGATTCAAGTTGTATTGTGCTATTAGTTTTGTTAATTTCACATATTTTTTCTTTAAGTGCATTTGGTATTAAAACTTCTAGCTTTGGTGCAATATTTTTTGTTGCCAAATATCCATAGGCAAAACCAAAAGTGAAAATCAAAAGTCCAAATGCAAATAAAAATTTCATAGCTTTTTTATTGGCTTCTTTGTTTCTTAACTTTTGTCGGTATTCTTTTGGCACTTTAAGTCGTCTAAATATTGTGATTACGCTACTAATACACCATAAAATTAAAGCCCACACAAGCCAAAACATAAACATATAAATAAACTGCATTAAACAAAATTGCAAAAATGTAGGGGCAATATCTACAATATTCTCCCAAATCCTAGTGCTTTGTGATATAGAGTTGCCATACAATTCAGCACTTTGCGCTCTTTTGATAGATTGCAGTGCGGGTTCTTTGGCAGCATATATAGCAAGTTGAATGCTAAAGACACTAAAAAATATGCAAAATATAAAAGTTCCTATAATCCAAGTCCATTTGGAATATGTCGGCGAAACTTTATCTATACATTTATTTAAAAATGTAGCTATAATTTTTGCTACTTCATCACCAATGAAATATTGACATTATGCTTTTATAACATTGCTAGTATCATCATCTGTATTTTTACGAATCTTTGCAATCTCCACTAATGCCTTATCTAAAATAGGTTGTCCTTGATATTTTTTAAAAAATTTATGTGCTTCGTCTGTGGTTACCTTGCCATCTTTGTTTATATTTGCTATAAGAGCTAATTCATCGGCAAATATATCATCAAAAATTGGAGGTCTAATAAAAGCATAAGGTGGATTCGCAAATGCAACACAAATATAACTTTTACCCTGAATCACAAAGGTAAGTTCGGTTATAAAATTATCATTTCTATAAATAAATGATTCGATATTGTCATCTAAACTTTTATGTGAGACAAACTCAAAAAATGTCCGCTCTGCTAAAAATTGCAATGAATTTGCATTTAAAAAATTAGTTAGCATTTTTCCATACAATTCGTGCGAGACATTAACCGCATAGCTTGGTTTTGCCACAGCACTAATACTTCTATATTGAGTAAAGAATTTTTTTCCATTGCAGGATTGACACATTATCCTACCACTACCACCACAACTTGAGCACATTACTTTGCCAGAGCCACCACAGGCATAGCAAGTATCATAAACGGTCATTTTTTTATAATCATCGTAGCGTGGATTATTTCCATGTCCAAGGCAAACTTGACAAGTTATCCTACCGTTATTACACGAACACATTTCATAACCTTCACCGCTACATTTATGACATTTATAGCTGTAACTAAAAGTATCAAAAACTTTAATAGTGGCAGTATGATTTAATGTCATAAAAGCCTGATGTCCTAAATCGATAAATTTTCCTAAAAATTCCGCTCGTATGCTTTTGTCTGTATGGATAATATTGCGAATCTTCCGTGTGTGGCTTTCAAAATCACTACAATTCGAGCCAAAATGGATATTTGAACTAGAACCACCAGCCATTTCTTCGGTATCAATATTTGCTTCAAAATTCCACGCATAAGCTAATTTAATCTCAATATCATAGATTGTATGCGAGATTTCCCTTAGCTCATCGCCACGAATCTGATTGCCATCAATTAGATTCCTAAGCTGAAAAATAAGATTTTCACTTAATCCTAAAGCCTCTAAATTTTGTTTTTGTGTATTATCCACTTCAAATTTCTCCTAAAGATTAAAATGAAATTTGGTATTATAGCATAAAAGTTAAACTAACGCTTTTAAAGGATTTATTTTTGACAGCTCTTTTTATCCTAGAAATTTTATAATGTCAAAAAAGTAGATTTTTAGCTTCATTTCTTGCTTTTTGTGCGGTGGTGGGTTTTCTTTTGGCTTATCATCATAAAAGCAAATCTGCGCTTTGTAAGTAAGATTCTTATGTTTTATAGATTTATTATCCGCGATTTTGGGGTATATGAGATAGCCTTTGGTGCATTGATACTTCGCCAAATATGAAAACATTTGATATAAATCGCCTTGTGAGATTCCGCAATCATCTCTATTGAAATCTAAAATTTTCCACTTGGTATCTGCTATAAAAAGTGTTTGTTTGTTGTCTTTTATATTTCTACAAACTATATCAGGTCTAATTTGAAATCTATTACGCTCTTTGTATGTTCTAAGTAAATGTCTGCTTTTATCTTGACTTTTGATTTCATATTCGCATTTTTTATTTGCAATATATTTTTTAAGATGATGAGCCACAAAGCTTTCAAACAGCTTATTCATATCAAATAGCAGTGCAAAGGCTTTATTCCAGCCTTGATATGGCATAAAACTTTTGCGCCGCAAAAAAATCTCACACCACACCAAAAGCAGCTCATAGTCCTTGTAGTGCCGTGAGCTAGGGCACAGCGCGAAGTCCTTGTCGATACTTTTGCTAGGTGGTATATCCGCAAAGATAAATCGCACTTGGCTTATGCACCCACTCGTGCGGGGACTAAAGCCCTGCACGGACAAAAACAAAATCGTGCTTACGATAAGGCGATTTGGCGCGATGTCAGCGATAAACTCATCACTTGCGCTGAAAAACCGCTCTTTGTGTGCGAAATTGTATTTAAGATTTTCGCAAAAGAGTAGCTTGCCTTTGAGAAATGTGCGGTTTTCCTCACGCACCACATAATCGCTCTTTATCCCGCGCTTGATTAGTCGCTCCACCTCGTCCAAAAACATTATCGCAAACACCTCTAGCAGGGGGAATCTGTGGATTTTGAGGCTTGAGATATGGCTTTGTTTAAATGGGCTAGTGCGCAGTGTGCGTAGCATATTTAGCAGGATTTGCTTGGCTTGGCAGACTTGGCATTCGCAATTTTTATCACCACTACACTTGATATTTTTATCAAAGCTATCCGCACGAAATGTCTTTGGCAAAATCTCTAAACAAAATCCGCTCTTAGTTTGGATAAGCCCGACATAGTTTTGTGCTTTAAGTGTTGTGGAATTTTTAAATTTTAAAAACTTATCATTCCCCTCCTGCTTAGTAAATTCCACAAATTCATTAAAAATATCTTTTGCCTTGTCCTTGCGTGTGTCGGCAATGACTTCTTTTATATTTGTTTCGCCAAATGACTGCCACTCGGCTATGCAAAGGGTGTTATTTTTACTCATTTTGCGTCTGATTTGTTAGAATCCTGGCTTTGTGGTTTTGTTGCCTTACTATTATAGATTTTTACAAACTGCCACGATTCCCACTTGTGCCATTCTTTTTCAATCTCATACACGACTTTTTCGTCATTCACTTCATCGCTAAATTTGGACAAAAATTCAGGCTTTGGCTTTGATTTAATCATTCCATTGTCATTCAGCACGGCTTGAATCTTCGCATAATCATCATAAAAATACTCTTGCAAAAGCGGGATAATCTTTAACTTAAACACCTCACGCAATTTGCCCAAAGAATCCACGCCGATAAAAAAGCTATGCCCGATTGTATGCTCCCTATCAAGTAAAAATTCGATTCGATCATTCATAGATTTTAGCAATCTTTGCAGATTCACACCCTCGCAATCCGTGCTTATATGCTCATTGTCCCACTCAGGCATCATTTCTATAAATTCAAACCTCCTACGCAACGCCGTATCAAGCAAGGCTATGCTTCTATCAGCCGTATTCATTGTGCCGATTATGTAGAGATTGCTAGGCACACCAAAGCTATCATTGCTATATGGCAGAGTTACCTCCAAAGATTCGTTGCCTATACCACGCGCTTTTTCCTCATCACTTGCACAGATTCGCTTACTTGGCTCAATAAGCGTGATAAGTTCGCCCAAAATCTTAGATATATTCCCCCGATTGATTTCATCGATGATAAGGATATATGGCTTTTTACTTATTTTCTTGGCTTGTATATTTGAAGATTTTTCAAATTCCTTGAGTTCTGCATAAAAATCCAAATACCACCAAGATTGTGCGTGTTTCTTGCCTGTGTGATTTGACACTATATCTTTTGCTTCTTTTATTGTCCCATTTTTGTAATTATCATAATCCCGTAAAACCATTGCGCGTGTAATCCAAATAGGTGTTTTGCCAGATGAAGTTGTGCAACGAAGTCCAGCATTAGCACTATTTTTAAAATCTACGACACCCACGATTTTTACATTATTTTTACCAAAAGAGATTGTTTCCTCTTTTGCAAGTTTCTCTTGCACTTTATCTGCGTATCTATCAAACACCTCTCCCGCATCGATTTGCCCATCGTCAATATTTGCTTGTCTTAAATTTTCTTTTGCTTTGTTACAAATTTCCTTAAAGATTCCTGCCTTTGGTTCATAAATCATATTTGCGGGATTATCAGTATTTGGCTTTATCCCCTCAACAAACTCCTCATACGAAAAACTTTGATGAAAGGTTACAAACTCAATTTGCCTTTGTTCTTTGCTACGCTCTGCACTACGATAATAATCAAACAACAACTTAGCCAATTCTCTATCATTTTTAGAATCTAGATTTTCTAAATCCAATCCTACATCTTTTTGATTATTTGCAATGCTTTGCAACTCTTGTTTGATTTTATTATAATTTAGTATGGTTTTACCATTATCATTAGATTTTGCATAGCACAAAATCTCTAAAGCCTTATCAATTGCGCTATAAGTCTTACCTGTTCCCGGCGGTCCATAAAGGATTTGATTAAGTGGTGGGATTTTAGTTTTATTGTTCATTGTATATTCTTTGTTTTGGTCTTCGTTGTTCTTTACAAATTGATTATTCTGACTTTCTTTTGTGTTGTATTTTTTCCATAAATCCTTACTCATACTAAATACTTCATCAAATTTATAAGGTTTAGCTTTTAAGAGATTTTCTAAAATTTGTGGATAAAATTCATAAGTTTTTAATTTACCTTTTCCCAATTCACCATTAGAAATTTTGTTTAATGTATTTTCTGAAAAAATACAAAATATTTTCATATCATTAGGATTTTGATAATGAAAGGCTATTTTCCATTTTAGCAAATCACCCAAATCTATTGAATCTATTGCTTCTAAATTGTTATTTTGTGAGGCTTCAATGATTTGTAATATTAGGTCTTTAACTTTTTTAAATGCTTCATTTTCGTTATTGCCATATTTTTGACGCCAAGCATATTTGTCGTTATACATTAAACCTCTTTGATTGGTTTTCTCCTCATTGCTTTTTCTACGATAAACACCAAATGTATGTGAAAAATTACCTTTTATACTACCTAATGTTTTTAATTTATGTTCTAGCCAATATGTAAAATCATCTCTATCGCTATCAACACTTGTATATTCCTCCAAAGTCATATTTTTTACTTTTTCTAAATTCCAAGTATTTTGAAATTCATCGAATAATTTTCTTGCTTCGTTGTTATTTTCTTCCATTTTCATTTACCCCTTTTATTTTTAATTAAACTTTTACATTATATCATAAATTTATCAAAATCCACAAAATTACTTTTTATAATCCATCCATAAACAAATCCGCCCAAAGATTCATAATAGATTCCTTGCTAAATCTCTGCTCTACGATTTTTTTCGCTTCTTTGCCAAATCTCACTCGCATAGATTCATCGCTCATTAGGGCGATGAGTTTCTCTGCGTAGGCTTCTAAGTCGTTGTCAGGGATTCAAAATCCGCTTTTGTTATGCTCGATAATATCGCTAGGTCCTGTTGCTATGTCAAAAGATATGGGTGCTAAACCATAAGCTGTGCTCTCCAAAAGCACCATAGGAAATCCCTCAAAATGCGAAGCCATAGCATAAATACTTGCTCCCAAATATTCGCGCTCTATGTCTTTGGTAAAGGGCTTTAAAATGACGGATTCGCCCAAATTTAGTGCGCGAATCTTAGATTCAATCTCGCTTTTTAAAACTCCATCGCCCACGATGATGAGTCTCCATTCGTTTAGGTTTAATTCGTGGATTGCTTCGTTCGTTTCATTCGCTCGCAATGACGGGTGGGGAGTCGTCATTGCGAGATTCGGCAACGCCGAATCGTGGCAATCCATAATTTTTGTCTGCACCATCTTCCAAATATCAAGCAACCTTAAAAAGCCTTTTTGGTCGCCATTATCCATTCGTCCCACGCTTAGCACCACCTTTTGGCTGTGATTCGTAGCGACTTGTGGAATAGTAGGCAAAAAGTTTGGAATGACTTTTACATTGCTATGGTAGCGTTGCCACCGCCCCATTTCACGCCCACTTAAAATCACCAGCGCGTCAAATAGATTATTGCGTTTATTATATTTTTCAAATCTTAGGTGTTGAATCTTGATATAGTGCGTGTTTTTGTGCTTAAAAAGTGGCATATATGTCCAGTCATTAGTGATGATAATATCGGTGTGCTTGTATCTTTGCCACACTTTTAGAGCCAAAATAATTTTGTGTAGATTCTTAAAATACAGCTTTTTTATAGGGTTTGACAGCATTTTATCTTTTAAAATATCTTCACCAAAATCGTGCATAAAAGTTAGCTTCGCCTTTGTATCATAAGGCAAAGAGGGATTTTGGCGATAAAAGCTAAGAATCTCTACACTATGTCCGCACTCTGTAAGCGCATTTGCGAGATTTATACACACGCGCTCCGCCCCACCTGTTGTAGTAATTTCGTTTATGGTTAGTAAGATGTTCATTTGGGTGTCCTAAATTTGGCGTAAAATTTTAAAGGTGGATTATAACTAAAAATTATCCTATAATACCACAATTTTAATCTGTTTAAAAAGGACTCAAATGAAGGGCATAATCTTAGCAGGTGGCTCTGGCACGAGACTTTACCCTATCACAAAGGGTATCAGTAAGCAGCTTTTGCCCCTTTATGACAAGCCGATGATTTACTATCCGCTATCCGTGCTTATGTTAGCTGGTATCCGTGAGATTCTCATCATCACTACGCCACAAGATAGTGCGAATTTCAAGGCACTTTTGGGAAGTGGGGCGGATTTTGGCGTGGAGTTTAGCTATGTTACGCAGCCAAGCCCTGATGGACTAGCACAGGCTTTTATTTTGGGCGAAGAGTTTTTACGCGATAGTCCCTCTTGCCTCGTGCTGGGGGATAATATCTTTTATGGCAGTGGGCTTACACCGCTCCTTGAAAATGGTGTAAAAAGCGCGGAGCAAGGCTTTGCTACGATTTTTGGCTACAAGGTGCGCGACCCACAGAGGTATGGTATAGCCGAGTTTAACGACAATGGCGAAGTCATCGGCTTGGAGGAAAAGCCAAGTGCGCCAAAGAGTGATTATGCGGTTACGGGGCTTTATTTTTACCCAAGCGGTGTGAGTGCGCTAGCAAAGCAAATCCGCCCAAGTGCGCGTGGTGAGCTAGAAATCACTACGCTTAATCAAATGTATTTGGAGCAGTCAAAACTCAAATGCGAGCTTATGGGGCGCGGGTTTGCGTGGCTTGACACAGGCACACACGATTCGCTACTTGAAGCAAGTAGCTTTATCCAAACTCTGCAAAAAAGGCAAAATCTCAAAATCGCGTGTTTGGAGGAAATCGCCTTTTTAAATGGGTGGATAGATGAAAAGAAACTGCGAGAGCTAGGCGAAAAGATGAATAAAAATGACTATGGAAAATACTTGCTGAATTTGGCTACAAATGAGGCAAATTCAAATTTGGCAAGATAAAAGGAATGAATCGTGAAGTTTATAAAGACAGAGTTGGATGGCGTCATTATCTGCGAACCACAAATTTTTGCCGATGAGCGCGGGTATTTTTGTGAGACTTTTCGGCTTGATTTGTTGGAGGATTTTTGTGGGCAAAAGTTTGATTTTGTGCAGGATAATGAGAGCCTCTCAAATGCTGGGGTTTTGCGGGGGCTACACTTTCAGCTGCCGCCTCACGCGCAAACAAAGCTCGTGCGCGTGGTGCGTGGGCGTGTGCTTGATGTGGCGGTAGATATTCGCAAAAATTCAGCGACTTTTGGGAAATTTGTAGCGGTAGAGCTAAGTGGGGAAAACAAACGCCAAATGCTTTTGCCTAAGGGCTTTGCGCACGGCTTTTTGGTGCTTGAGAATGACACCATTTTTAGCTATAAAGTTGATAGCTATTACAGTAAAGAATGCGATAGAGGGATTTTATGGAATGACGCGCAAATTGGCATAAATTGGGGTGATTTTTATGATTTAGACAAACTCATTTTAAGCCAAAAAGATTTGATTGCGCCCAAATTAAATGAAGCAAAAGAATTATTTTAGATTCCACGCGTAAGAGGTAAAATGATAGTTTTAGTAACGGGTGCAAATGGGCAGTTAGGCAGTGAGATTCGCTTTGTGAGTGGCGAATTTAAGGATTTAGAGTTTAGTTTTGTAGATAAAAATGCGGTGGATATTTGCGATTTTGAGGCGGTGCAAAAAGCCTTACAAGGCTATGATGCGCTTATAAATTGTGCGGCTTACACAGCGGTGGATAAGGCAGAAAGCGAGGCGGACAAAGCCTTTGAGATAAATGAAAAAGGCGCGCTTAACCTTGCCAAAGCCTGTGAAAAATTTGGCGTAAAACTCATTCATATCTCTACGGATTATGTTTTTGATGGCAAGGCATATCAGCCCATAGCCGAAAATGCGCCCACCGCGCCACTTGGTGTGTATGGCAAAAGCAAACTTGCGGGAGAAAAGGCGGTTTTAAGCCAAAATTTGGCGCATTCTTGCGTTATCCGCACGAGTTGGCTTTGGAGTGAATTTGGCGCGAATTTCGTCAAAACCATAGCGCGTTTAGCAAAAGAGCGCAACGAAATTTCTGTGGTGAGCGACCAAATCGGCTCACCCACAAACGCAAGAGATTTGGCGCGGACGATTTGCACGATTTTGCCAAAACTTAGCGAGATAAAAGGCGTGGAAATTTTTCACTACGCAAACGCAGGTGTAGCGAGTTGGTATGACTTTGCTTATGAAATTCTGCGCCTTTTGGAGTGCGCTTATCCTACTAACTCTTGCAAAGTCCGTGCGATAAAAAGTAGCGAGTATAAAACCACCGCCACGCGACCATTTTACTCCGTGCTTGATACAAGTAAAATCAAAGTGCATTTTGGCATAGAGATTCCGCATTGGAGGGATAGCCTAGCAAAGGCGAATCTAAAAAATTTAATAGATTTTGATAAAATAAACGCATAAAATTTTGGCACAAAAAAAGGAGCGCGTAAAAATGAAAAAAAGTATTTTCATCACTGGTGGAGCGGGGTTTATCGGTAGCAATTTTTTGCATTATTATTTGGCGAAATATGCTACTTCGCATAGCGCGATTGTGAATTTGGATTCGCTATCGTATGCGGGGGATTTGGCGAATCTAAAAGGCATAGAAAAGTATAAAAACTATCATTTTATACAAGGCGATATTTGCGACTCTGCTCTGGTGGCTGAGATTTTTGCAAAGTATAATATCGATTGCGTCATTCACTTTGCCGCCGAATCGCATGTGGATAATTCCATCTCTACCCCCGAAATCTTTATCAAAACCAATGTCTATGGCACTTGGAATCTGCTAAATTGCGCGTATAAACATTGGCTAGATTCACCATTTTGCTACAAAAAAGGCTTTGAGGGCGCACTTTTTCATCATATATCCACAGATGAAGTCTATGGCACTTTGGGTGCGGTAGGCAAATTTAGCGAATCCACGCCCTACGCTCCAAACTCGCCCTACTCTGCTTCAAAGGCGTCTAGCGATATGATTGTGCGAAGCTACGCGCATACTTATGGGATACACGCGGTTATCACAAACTGCTCGAACAATTATGGTCCCCACCAGCACGATGAAAAGCTAATCCCCACCATTATCCGCAATGCTTTGGCTGGGAGGGAGATAGGAATCTATGGCGATGGCAAAAATGTGCGTGATTGGCTCTTTGTGGAGGACCATTGCGATGCGATTTGCGCGGTGTTTGAGTATGCGAGAAATAAGATTGCAAGTCGCGATTCGATAGGGGGTGGGGAATTTCTAAATGACGATTCGCACCCGCAAAATCCGCAAGTTTTCAATGAAAACAAAGTCTTTTTTGAGTGCTTTAATATCGGTGGCAACGAGGAAAAAGAAAATATTGATATTGCAAAGAAAATCTGCGCCTACTTAGATGAGCGATTGCCCAAAGAAAAATCTTATGCAGAGCAGATTCGCTTTGTCAAGGACAGGGCGGGACACGATAGGCGATATGCCATAGATTCAAGCAAATTGCAAAGCACACTAGGCTGGAAGCCAAAGCATAGTTTTGATGGTGGCATAGCAAAGACGATTGAGTGGTATTTGAAAAAATACGGCACTCAAAACAACCAAACGGAGTATGGATAATGAAAATCAACAATTTTAATTCAGATGAAAAGATTTTGCGCTATCACGGCAAAATCGACTACTTCTTTAACGCTCACAAAACGCTCATAGTAACAGAACTTGACTTAACCAATAAATGTAATCATCGCTGTCCGGGCTGTTGCGGACATAATGAAAATAATGCTGAGTTAAGCAAAGAGCAAGTCGAATCAGTAGTGGCGAATCTAAGAGCGATAGAAAATAAAGGCGTGATTTTAAGCGGTGGCGGTGAGCCTACTATCTCTCCGCATTTTGAATACGCCATAAAATCGCTAAAAAATGCGGGTCAAAATGTCGGGCTAAATTCGCACGGAATGAATCTAAATGAGCGACTAAATGAAATCATCGCGGAAAATTTGGAGTATTTTAGGATTAGCCTTGATGCAGGAAGTGCGGAAATGTATGAGAATATTCACGGAATGAAGCCAAAGCATTTTGAAAAAACCTTGCAAAATATCGAAAATTTTGCCAAAACCAAGCAAAGATTAGGTAGCAAAACTAGCTTTGGTGTGGGATTTTTAACGAGCAATATCACGCAAGGCGATATGGAATCTTTTGTGCGATTAGTCAAAGAGTGTGGTGCTGATTTTGCGCAATTTCGCCCTTTTATAGGCGATAAAATAGATATTAGCCAAAAAGTTTTGGAGCTAAAGCAAAAATACGAAGATTCCACCTTTAAAATCGTGGCAAGTTACCAAAAATACAAGGAAATGGAAAGTCTAGCACAAAATGAGCGCGGATATAGCAAATGTCACGGAATGTTTTTTAGCACTGTGATTAGCGCAGATTTTAAAGTGTGGGCTTGTTTGCATTTTAGGCAGAGTGAGAAGCATTTTTTGGGCGATTTAAGAGAGCAAACTTTGGAGGAAATTTGGAAGGGTGCTAGGATAAGGGAAGTGTATAACGCCATTGATTGCACGAAATGCCCGATTCTATGTCGCAACGATAGCTTTAATCGCACATTAGATAAGCTAAGTTTGGATATTGTGAATAGCGAGTTTTTGTGAAATGTTGCAATTTTAAGCGAATCTTAAGTTTCCTACCACTAGAATTGTAGCTTTTAATTTTCAACACAAAGGACATAATATGAAAAGATTGTTACTTACATTAGTATTTTTAGTAAGTTTTGTATTTGGAGCGGTGAATCTAAACACAGCTACCAAAAAAGAGCTAATGACACTAGATGGAATCGGCGATAAAAAAGCTGAAGAAATCATCAAATACAGAGAAAAGACTCCATTTCAAAAAGTAGAAGATATTAAAAATATCAAAGGCATTGGTGATAAATTATTTGATAAAATCAAAGATAAGGTTGAAGTGAAGTAGATTTGCTAAGATTTGCGCTAAGTGCTACGCAAATCTCTATTTTTAGCCGAATCTGGCAGATTCGGCTAAAAATGTGCTACGAATCGCCCATATTACAGGGATTTTATTTATTTGCAGTGGGCTTAGTAGTCGTGATTCGTGGCATAAAAGTATAAATTTCTATCAGCATTTTTGTTATTAAAATGCAATTATATGACATTTAAAATTATAAATTTTTACAATTTTATTAAAAAATCAGTCTAAAATATACTATAATACAATTTTATTTTATGATTCAAGGAATACAAATGTTAATCGAATTTAAGGTAAAAAATTTTCGCTCATTTCAAAACGAGCAAGTTTTTAGTCTTGTGGCAAGTAGCCAAAAACAGCACCAAAACAACACATTTAAAGTTGAAAATGAAAATTTGACTCTACTAAAAAGTGCTGCGATTTATGGGGCAAATGCGGCAGGTAAGTCTAATTTTATTAGTGCTTTTATGGCAATGAAAGGGCTTATAGTTATAAGTGCTATTGTTATTCAAAGAGGACAAGAGTTGCCTTTAACCCCATTTTTGCTCGGACAAAATGAAAATGAACCGACAGAATTTGAAGTATCTTTTGTATCCCAAAGCGTTAGATATAGATATGGTTTTAGTGCAACAAAAGATAAGGTATTTAGAGAGTGGCTTTTTGCTTACCCAAATAGCAGAGAACAGAAATGGTTTTTGCGCACTTATGATAAAAAAACACGAGAATATGCTTATGAGGATAGGAATCTAATAGGTGAAAAAAAGCTATGGGAAAAATCCACAAGAGAAAATGCACTATTCCTATCCACTGCTATTCAGCTAAATAGCGAACAGCTAAAGCCTGTTTTTGATTGGTTTGTGGGGCTTAATGTAAGCCAAAAATTTGGAGAATTTGAAAATTCGCTTGATGTTACTGTTGATATGTTTCAAAAGCAACCAAAGGAGTTAGTAGATTATCTTAAAGCAGTAGATTTGGATATTGAAAATCTAAAGATTGAAAAGCAAGAGATTGAACCAGAATTGCCTTTAGATTTAAACATTCCACAAGCCATAAAAGATAATTTTAAGCAAAGTAACAAAATTACACGCATTAGAATTAAAACTGCCCACATAAACCAACAAGGAAAATCTGTTGAGTTTGATATAAATGTTGAATCGGATGGCACACAAAAATTTTTCAAATTTTTGGGACCTGTTTTAAATACCTTGCATAGTGGGCGAATCTTAATTGTCGATGAGCTCCACAACCACCTACACCCCGCAATGACAAGATTTATCATCGAGCTTTTTCATAATGATAAAATCAACACCAAAAATGCCCAGCTCATTTTCACTACGCACGAAACCTCCGTGCTAAACAAAGACATTTTTAGAAAAGACCAAATCTATTTTTGCGAGAAGCAAAACAAAGCCACAGCAATCTACTCTATGAGCGATTTTAAAGGACTGCGCGAAAATATCGACTATGAAAAATCCTATCTTTTGGGGCGATTTGGTGCTTTGCCACAACTAAAAAGCATTAAGGGCTTAAAATAATGGGAATATTACACAAAAAATCCACTATCAAGCGACCACGGCGTAATTTAGAGTCCAAAAAAGTTATTTTGATCGTTTGTGAAGGTGAAAAAACAGAAATAAATTATTTTAAAACACTAAAAGAGTTTTTGGGACTTACAAGTGTACATATTAAATCAAGTCCTCACCCATCGCCTACAAAAATTATCAAATATGCAATACGACAAGCAAAAGAAATCAACGAATACGATGAGATTTATTGTGTCTTTGATAGGGATACGCACGGTGATTTTGATATGGCATTAAAATTAGTGGATAAAAACCATCTTAAAGCCATAGTATCGGACCCTTGCTTTGAGTTTTGGATATTGCTCCACTTTGTTAAAATTGCTCCAAATGTTAGTGCAAGTCAAAGTCCTTGCAAGGCGCTACAAGCACATAAAGTCTTTATGGATAATTTACCAAATTACAACAAGGACTATGATTTTATAAGTATTATTGTAAATCATTTAGATACTGCGATTATAAATACAAAAGAGATAAATAATACAAATTTGCCAACAAGACAAACGCCATACACGCAGGTAGTAACTCTTGTAGAGAGATTGCAAAAGCTATCAAATGAAAAATGCTAACCTTTCACCCCACAAAGGATAAATCCCAATGCAACCCATACAAGTCTATGAAAATGATAATCTAGTAGGCACATTATCTATTTAGATAGGGAATCATATAGCTTTGCTTACGATAAATCGTGGCTAGATTCGGCAAATTCCTTTGTCATTTACCCATTATTGCTACTAGATTCGCAAATGCGCTACGATAAACAACTTTAGTATGACCATTTACGAAACCCGCATTGCTTTATGATAAAGCTACTAAATTATTGCATTTAAGTCCAAGCTTATGATTTGAATCCTGCGCCTTATCCTTTATGAAAAGCAACGCCACGCGCTAAAGAATGTAAAAAATTGCCAAGTTAAATTTTGCCATAAAAGCAAATGAGATAAATCTATTTAAACAAAACTTCTAGCATAAGGATATAGAAAATGCGAAAGAGATATTAGCGAATCGTTGAATCTATATCACTAAAAAGGCTTAAGCAGAAAAGCCAAATCATAACCCACTTACTTAAGTCTCTAGTGTGCTAAAGACAGAAGTGGCAAAGTCTGCTCAGCTTTGAGCCATCGGCACACACTAACAGCCCCAATATTGCAAACTTTGTGGTGGGATTGTAGCATAGAATTGTTAAGATTGCTAATTTGAGCCTCAATAAGTTTCTTTGTAAATGTTATATCTCTATTGTGATTACCGCTCACTTTTGGCTATAATTAGCATTTTTACATAATTTTTTATTTCAACAAGAATCTTTAAAATCATTTTTATGTATTTTCTTAGCTAATTCTTGTAAAACTGTTACTAAATCTACTACTTGTGTATGTCGTCTTTCCCTATCCAAACTACCATTATTATCTCTACAATTGTTATTATTTATAGTGGTAGCATTTTTACAAGCTTTAGTGAGCCTATCTTTGCTAATAATTTTTGAAAAATGTGGATAATTTTTTGTATATGCTGGTAAGCCATTGTCCTTTAAATATTTATTTAAAATAGGTTGTAATTCATCATAGGGGCTACCACCACTTGTACCAAAAGATTTTGTTGTATATGCAAAATGTAGTAATATCCAGTATTCAAAACAAGGATTGGAAGTAATAGCTTTTAATAATTTATCAGAATTTGCAATCTTTAAGGCTTGTTCAAATGTTTCGTGTGTATCTCTATCAAATACACAATACACCTCAGAGTATATTTCTTCATCGCTTTTTTCTTTAGCGTATTTTACCACACTAATTGGTGCAGAATCTGAATGTGGGTCTATTTTTACATAGCTACTTGGTATTTGTAAAAAATCCTTTAAAGTGCCAAAATAATTTGACTCTGTTTTTCGCCCTCACAAACAATTAAAATCCTCTGTTGTGCTTTTTGTCTTGCTAATTTTTTAGTGTTTCTTTGCTTGCTATGTAAATTATCACTACCCATTCTTAATTCCCCATGCTTTCACAGATTTCTTTCAAATATGGCACTGCACCATATTCCCCTTGTAGGTAAGATTGTTCCATATCATCATTTTTACTGATTTTAAAATCATTTAGCGAATAAAGATGTGTCGCTTTATTTAGTTTTTCACAAAAATAAATTTGGTCTTTCCTAAATATTTCTTTTTTTAGCAAAGAAGTTTCGTGTGTAGTAAAAATAAGTTGTGCATTTTTTGTATTTAACTTACTATAAAAAAGTTCAATTAAAAATTTTGTCATTAAGGGATGAAAATGGGTGTGTAACTCGTCTATAAATAGTATATTCCCCTTATTTAAACTATCTAAAATTGGACCAATGAATTGGAAAAAGCGTTGTGTTCCATCGGACTCATTTTCCATATTTAGTGTAATTTTTTTACCATCTTGTGTTAAATGATAAAACTCAACATCTAATACCTTTTTTCCCTGAAAGTCTCTTATAATTTGTTCTTTCAAAGTGTTTGGTATATCTTTGGGTAATCTTTCAAAAGTTATTTCATTTTCATTGATTTGAATACCTTCAATGTCTAAATCAACATTCCCAAAATAATTTATGATTTGTTTTTGTATGTGTTCATTATTCTTATATAACAATGCGGTAATTTCGGTAGCATTAGACCAACCCAAAATATTACATATCTTTAGTTTATTATCAAACCATTCATAAATAATACCAAGTTGTTTATTATTGAATTGCATTGCTACCGAAAGAAAAAGCGCATTGTCTCTAGTAGATTCTCTCCAAAGTTTTTTTTGCATCTTTTGTTCCTTCCAAATTATCAATCCATTTGTAGTTACTACTTTTTTTATTATAAATGCGACTAAATAATTCTTTTGGTTCTTTATTTTTGTGGTATGATACAAGCCATTCTTCAACAATGCGTTCTTTTGTAACACTAAAACCATATTGATAACGCACACCATCGATGAAAAAAGTTATTTCAAACTCGGTAGGCTTACAATTACTAGAACCTAACAAAAATGGTGTAGCATTTTCCTCAATACACTTTTGCCTATTAAAACTTTCTTTCACAATTCTCTGCATTGCATTTACAGCTTTAATAAGATTTGATTTACCAGAGGCATTTGCACCATAAACTGCAACAGATTTTAACAAAGACAAATTATTAGAATTTGTGGGATTAAAAGTATGTGTATCCTCATGTTTTTTATCCTCACTTGCCACGAGGCTTAAAACTTGTTCCCCTTGAAAGGACAAAAAATTCTTTACCCTAAACTCTACCAGCATAATGCACCTTCTTAAAAATATTATATAAGATTACGAAAAAATGAAATTCTATTTTGATTCGCCTTAAAGTAAAATCAAAATTGCATTCTCAAGTGCGAAACCAGCAAATATTATTCCTATAAAAAAGGAAGCTCATTGCAAAATTTCCTTAATTTTTGTTTTGTTTTTTGCCCTAAAATACCCATTGATACAAAATTATATAAATTTTGTAACTATTTTACACGATTGCATAAATGCAGTGATACAATCGAAAAATATCGCATTAAACTTTGGCATCAAGATATAGAAAATACGAAAGAAATATTGTCGAATCGTTGAATCTGTATCACTAAAGGCTTAAGCAGAAAAGCCAAATCATAACCCACTTACTTAAGTCTCTAGTGTGCTAAAGACAGAAGTGGCAAAGTCTGCTCAGCTTTGAGCCATCGGCACACACTAACAGCCCCAATATTGCAAACTTTGTGGTGGGATTGTAGCATAGAATTGCTAAGATTGCTAATATTTTGGCGAATCGCTCTACCCTACGATACAATTCGGGCTTTTGCTATTTCTTTTTCTTTTCAAAAAGATTGCGCATCACAACAATTTCCATAAAATAATTGCCAAAATCTTGTGGAATAATGAGATTATCCTTTTTCTTAATGGCCAAATAAATATAATTGATAGCAGTCAAAATAAAAAGTAAAAATGATATAAAAATAATAAAATAAATAAACAAATTAGTTATGTTAGTTATATCGTTAGCTATATAATATTTAGTATTTATTGTAATTTTATAAACAACCATTCCAAGTAACATAACTATCACTAATATATATGAAAATTTTTTAAATATGTCAATATTTGCAAATAATGTCCTTACGAAAAAAATGGCAGAAACTATAAAAGAAAAATAAAGTCCTGCGCCCAATAATTGAAATGTCATCGTCCAAGTCCAACCTCCTGCAAAAAAATTGCCACCACCAGGAGTTATTGCTATCAATACATAAACGAGATAAATTGTCATAGGTATAGCAAACCAAAAATTTTTAGTAAATACTCGCATTATCAACGATAACACAATAAATTGAAAGAAAATTCCATAAAAAGTTCCAATAAGGTTTGCACCAGCTATGGTTACTATATTGCCATATATATTAACCGTATTTGGCAATGAAAATAATGGTAAAATAAATACAATATAAATTATCCATAGCGGAAGTATAATAACTGCCACAAGTGCCACAGCAAAATCCACATAATCCTTAATCCACTGCTTTGCGTTCATTTTCTGTCCTTTAAATTAAAAATTTTGCCATAATAGCATAATTATCATATTTTTTAAAGATAATAATGTAAAATTTCTAAAATCTTGCATTTATTGTCCTTTGAAAAAATATAAAAATTGCAACATTGTAACAAAATTTATGTTTTTTTAAGCAAACCTTAAGTCCATTGCCACTAGAATTTTGGCTTTTAAATTTTCAACACAAAGGACATATTATGAAGAGATTGTTACTTGCATTAGCATTTTTAGTAAGTTTTGCATTTGGAGCGGTGAATCTAAACACAGCCACTAAAAAAGAGTTAATGACACTAGATGGAATCGGCGATAAAAAAG
>SAMEA104315433__coassemble_334_pt1 | contig 23807 bp, 19 predicted proteins | sample SAMEA104315433__metabat2_low_PE_023 | metagenome-assembled genome bin SAMEA104315433 (sample SAMEA104315433) | gut metagenome | biome: Monkey gut; feature: monkey-associated habitat; material: faeces | place: China | collected 2013
TTTGCTACTTTTTGCTTTTGCAAAAAGTAGAGTCCCCATTTACTCGTCATTGCGAGGTTTCTTTGTGGAAAGTCTATCATTTTTTAAATTAGGCTTTTTATGTCATTTTGTTGCAAAAGACAGCTAAATATATGCTTCTGTTTTGGTATATTAGTCATTTTTACTAGCATATCGCCATAGCCTAGTAATTTTTCCGCACCGCTTTCGTCAAGGATAATTTTAGATTCGCTCTCTTTGCTTACGCGCAAAGCAATTTTGCCGTCAATATTATTTCGCAGTCCCTTTAGCAAAGTGCCATCAGGGCGTTGAGTGCCTAGCACGAGGTGAATCCCAGCTTGTCTAGCCATTTCTGCAAGGCGTGAAAGCCTATCTTTAATACTTTTGTCATTTTCTACAAGATTATTTAGCTCATCAATAATTAACACCTTAAATTTAAAGCCTAGTGCCACTATATCAGCACCAGATTTGCTCATTTGGTCATTGCGCTCATTCATCTCATCAATCAAACTATCGATTATATCTCCTGCCTTTTGTGTATCGGCGATAAGCTCAATTTTAGGCTCAAAAATCCTAAAGTCAATGCCACGCTTAGGGTCGATAACGATAATTTCAACATTGGGATTTTGCAGTAAGCACACAATCATTGTTTGGATAAATTTCGTCTTGCCACTACCCGTAGTCCCAGCCACAAAGCAATGTGGCGCATTTGCCAAATCAAAATAAAGCGATTTTTTATCAATATCATTTCCCGCATAAATCCCTAACTTAAAATCGTGCCTTTTTAGCTCGGCTAATCCTTTTTCAAATTCTGCCACACCTAAATTTTGCCATTGCTCTTGTGGCTTTGCGATTTGGATATTGTATGCTCGTTGGAGTCCTTCGCAAGATTCGGTCATAACACGACAACCAAATTCATCATCAAGGTATTTTGCTTTTACCTTAAATGCCGAGATTTTATCCGAATCCATAAGCTCGATTTTGCAAATATGATGACGATATGAATCCTCCTCATTGATAAGCTGTATGTTTATAGCAAATTGCCTAAAGTATTTTTGTAATCGTTCAAAATAATTTGTTTTGCTAATTTCTTGCTTTGTGTCGCTTGTAATATTTGGTGAATCCGCAAAATCAAATCCTAAATTATCTAAGCACCATTGATAAATGCAATCATTGTTTTTCCACGAATTACGCAACTCATACAAGCCACGCCTAATATATTTATCCAAAATTTTTACATATTCTTTATCATCATTAAAAATATCAATATTATCTCTATCCAATTCATCTTTATGTTGCATATAAAGCATTGCTCGTGTGAGAGCGTCAAAATCGTCCTTATTGTTTTTGCCTTCACCTGTTAATTGCTCTAATCGATATTCCTTGCCACTATCGCCACCGAGTTTTTTATCCTCCCATTGTGGTGAATTTAGCGGAATCTTTGGTAATTGCAATGCCCTAGCCAATGCCACCCTTATCACATAGTATTTAGGAAAATCGTTGTCGCTAAAGCCTAGCGATTCGCTATAACCAAAACCTTCTTTTCGCACCCTATCTATACAAATTTCCTCGTTATTTGTCGTTCTAAACTCCGCCATTTTTGCCCCCTATAAAATCTCATCAATACTTGCCACTTCTTTTATAGTGGCGTGGCTTCTATCATCGCTATTATCGATTTTATATAATCCTGCAAGATTCGGCTTTGCAAATTCATACTCTCTTTGCCCCATTTCACCACTATGTGGCAATATTATGACTTGTCCGCCATTGCCATAGTATTGCTTGATAATCCTAGAGCGATTTGTCTCATCAATGCGACTTAGTGGCGTATCAATGATAAGTGGAATCTTAGAGTTTGATAGCTCACTTAATGCCCAAAATATAGAAATTGCCAAAATCTGTTTTTGCCCACTGCTTTGCGATTCGACAATGATAGATTCGCCATATTTATCTTTTAGGCGAATCTCAAACTCCTCGCTAATTTCTAACTCTTTTACATTATCCTCAGCGATAATTTGTTTATATTTATCTAAAATCTTATCGTGCAATTCATCACGCAACTTGCTTATAAGCCTATCTTTGTAAATATTCATACTTTCACATAGAATATCAAGTAAATATAATTTATGTTCTATGCGCTCTGTATCAATGCTTTGCTCTAAACTTTCTATTTCTTTTTGTAGATTCAGCATTTCAAAGTTTAATTGCTCTAATGCTTTTTTATTTGATTCTAATTTTGGCTTTATTTCTTTTTCTTTTTCCTCACATTTTGTAATCTCATCGTTGATTTCATCTTGTTTTATTTTTGCGCCTTCATCTGCATTTAGTTCATCTATTTGTGCTTTTATTTGATTTAGCCTAATTTTTAGCTTTTTAATATTTTCAATATCTTGCTTAACGCTACTAGATTCAGCCCTTGCGATATTTTCTCTAATGACATTTATATAATTTAGCGGAATCTTAGAGCAATCTTTGGCGATTTTAGACTCTAAATTGCTTGGCATTTCGTTAATAATATCACTAAATAAATTTTGAAATATTTGAATCGTATCAGTTTCTTGTTTAAGAGTGTTAATTTTTTCATTTGCGATTGCTTGTATGCTAGGAATTAGTCGCTTTAATGCCTCTATATCTCCTTTTTGTGCGCTAGATTCTATATTTTCTATTTCTTTTTGCAATTTTTCTATAAGATTAGCATTGCTTACAAATGCTACGGACTTTATGCTATCAATCAGCCTTTGCTTAAAGCTAAGCAAATCCTTATCAACATCATCTTTTTCTCTTGTTAGCTCTTTTAGCTCTGCACTACTATCGGCTATGATTTTTTCTAATTTGCGTGTCAAATTTTTGATTTTTTGGGCGTTTTCTTGTAATTGTAATTGGTCTTTATTTATTGCGTTATTTTTAGCTTGAATCTCACTTTCTTTTGTTTCTTGTTGTTTTCTTTTAATTTGTAGATTATCCTTTTGTGCTTGATTTTTTGATTCGCTTGTAATAAGCTCCTCTCTAAGTCTTTGAATCTGTTTTATAATAATTTCAAGTGGATTGATTTGTAAAATCTCTACAATCTTTTCGCGCAATTTTGTGCGTAGATTATCGCTAATGCTTTCGATTTCCTCGCCATCAAAGAAAAAGAATTCCACAAAATTTTCAGGCAAAATTTTGCTGTTAATTCTATATTGTGCCTCATCATTTTCGTAAGATTCGCCTTCCATTTCTAAAAATAGTTTCTCTTTGATTTGCGATTCGCGCACATCTTCCCAATAACGCTCTATGCAAAATTTGTTGCCATCAATTTCCCCATTAAACCTTACAAAGAAATTAGTTTTGCCTTCATTTAGCGCATTTTTGTTTAAGATGCCACTCCAATTTGTATTATTTCCTTTGATAAATTTTTTATAATTGCTTTCTTTAGGTGCGAATCGTCCAATCACGCTAGGTAAGTTTTCACTAATTCCGCCTGTGCCTAAAAATAGCAGTTTCGCACAGCGAATAAAGCTCGTTTTGCCAAAGCCATTATCGCCATAAATGCAATATAGATTCTTATCATTTTGCTTTTGAAATTCAATGCTCACTTCGCCGTAATATGCGAAAAGATTACATATAGTGATTTTATAAATAAACATTACCTTCCCCTATTGTCTTTTTGCTGTTTTGTCATTTAGCAATTTCTCTATTTCAGCTTTAATCTGTGCTGGTGCGCTATGTCTGCCACGAGAGCCAGAATTATTGCAAATATCCATAGCTTGTTTGATGAGGTTTTCAATAGTTGTGCTATCAAACGAATCTGCGCCATATTTTTTATTTATGCTTTGCACAACTTCATCTAAAATCTCACTATGCAATATATTGTGTTTTTCCATTTTTTGCTCCTTTAATCGCCCAAATTTTTGAGCTATTTTTATCGCCGTTGTATCCAAATCAAAATCTTTGTCCCATTGCTCTTGAATCGCCAAAATCTGCTCATCAGCGATAAGCAACTCACCACCGCTTTGTCTAAACGCTCTTTCAGCCTCCAAAAGTTTCTCAAGTATTATAACACGAATTTTGCTTAAAAATGGTCCAAGCCCACCCACCTTATACACTGCGCGTCCATCTCGCTTATAATCCGCCCTCGCACTTGAATCTTCGCGCAATTCTTTTATATAGTTGCGAAAATCATTAAGTGGCTTTAGATTCGCCTCACCTGCGCCGATAAAGCCCTGCATTGATTTGTCTTCATTTACCACCGTGCATACCCAGCACCCAAAGCGTGAGCCACCACAGCTACTTTGAGCCAAATCCGTGATAAACTGACATTCATCGCCACTTGCTTTAGAATATAGCGCGAAAAGTTCGCTATGGTCTTTATCCCACAAAGGCTTGTGTGAGAGTAGATAACCCCACACTGTGTCTGTATCCCATTCGGCAATGGGCGAGAATGTCAGCGTGTCGGGGAAATCGTGGTGTTGAGAGTAGCCCTCCTCGTTTAAGATTCGTTTTTGTATGGATTTTTTACGATTGCTTGATTCGCTTTTGCGTGAGCCTAGTAGCAATATGCACGAGCCATATTTGCGCGTGATTTTTGCAACCTCTGCTTTTGCGGGGTTGATTTTTAGCCTCTCTGTGCACCAGCGAAATGTGCGCGTAGGGCTTGGATAGCCCTTGCCTATGAGATTTACCCAAAAATCATCTTTAAGGCTTGGGGCGACTAAAATCACTTCAAAGGGTATACCGTGCGTCTTTGCGTGAGAATTGATAGAATCAATCACACTATGCAAAAATCTATCAATATGCGGGGCTTCTACAAGCGTGTTTGACGCGATAGCAAAGGTAGGACGGCGCAAATGTGGTGGCAGAGCGCAAAGCATCTCATACACGAGTTGCAACACACAAGTAGAATCCTTGCCCCCGCTAAAAGTAACCACCCACGCCTTTTTGCTAGATAGGTATTTTTGCTTTATGTTTTGGATAGTTTGAGAGATTAGCGGATTTGACTCTTTTTTGTCGCCAAAATCACTCCCTTCGCATACTTCTAATCCACTCTCAAACGCCTCCATAATCCCACAATCCAAATAATACACTCTATCAAAGCCATAGTGCGCCAAAAATGCTTTATCTTTCGCCACGCTCTCACACATAGCCTTAGCCTTTACGCTACTAAAGCACACAAACAAAATAGGCTTTTGATTTGTGGCTTGTGAATGCGCTTGTAAGCGCAGAAAATCTATAACTTCATCTTTGCTTTGAAAATTATGCGAATCGCGCAAATGTGCGCTTAAAAATGCCTGTTCTCCACGAATATCTATGATACAAAAATCATCAAAATCCAAATTTGACAAAGCAATTTTTGTGGCAAACAAAGTCATAGATAAGCCTTTAATGTAGATTTGCGGGATTATAGCATAATTTATTCATAACAAATTCACCACATTTTTGCGCTTTTTTACAGCGCAATCTCGCCTAACGCCTTTAAAATCCTATCAATCTCTTTTAGTTTTTGCATATTTAAAATTTGGCTACTTTCAGCGTCAAAAATATAAATTGCGCTTAGTGCGATTAGTGGCGTTAGGATAAAGATTAAAATCAGCTTCTCCGCCACGCTACCCGTGCGAAAGCGGAGCATTTGTGGCAGTAGCACCGCTTTTTTGCGAAATAGCGGGAAAAAATAATGCGGAATGCCACTAATAGTCAGCATATCGCCCACTTGGTGCAGGAAAATGCCGTAAGCTAGGGCAAAAAGGCAGGGTGTGATAATGTCGTGGGCGAAAATCGCGCCAAGCGCGACAAAAATCAGCGGGAAAATCAAAAAATGCGTGAATCCACGATGCGAAAAGCTAATGCTAAAAATGCGCGAGATGGCGGGGAATTTGCGCCCGATAAAACTTTTTGGCTCATCAATGTCGGGCAACAACGAGCCTAGTAGGATTAGTGGCAAAAGTAGCGTTAGGTAAAATTCCTTTGCTACGCCTAATTTTTGGGCGAGTGGGTAGGCTACGATTCCGCCTAAAAGTCCTAGTGAAATGTGGCTTTTGGCTAACAAATTATGTCCTTTGACGCGCCTTTTGGGTGGCGAATCGCGCAGTTGTTGCGCCGAATCGCACTTGATTCAATCACAAATTTTGTGTGAATCGCCCCTGATTTTAGCGATTCAATCACTTTAACCCCACGAATCTTTAAAAGCACCTTATCTTTATCTCCCTAACGCCATCGCTCTTAAAATTATCCACACTGCGCTCGATTTGCGCCTCTGCACCGACTTTTAAGTCCAAATCACTCACCACGATTCGATACTCGGGACCACGCGGAAATGCGTTTTTCACATAGAGATTGAAATGGCACTTTTTTAGGTTGTTTTTGCCCACATTTTGCAGTGTGCCATTTAGAAAATAGCTGTCGATATAGACGAGTTTTTTTGAGCCGTTGTCGGTAAATGCGACTTTGTTGATGAAGCTATCCACGATGAGTAGGTTGAAAAATGGTAGCGCGAAAAATAGCACTAAGCACAGGCAAAAGATAAGCCACTTTATCGCGCCACGCGCTAAAAAGCCAAGCATTAGCACGATTGCAAAGACGCAAAATAGCGCGATTCCTACAAAAAAATCATAAAATCCTACCTGCGGTAGCTCAAATGTGAAAGGCAGTGAAAATGCCACGATTCGCGCCTTTAGGGCGTTTTTCGGGCATTTTTTTCATCAATGCCACTTGTGCCAAATCGCCGCTTTAACTCACTCATCACTCTATCTGGCGAAATGTCGCAGTAGCTTAAGCCCACAAGCAAGTGATAGATTAAGTCAGCGGATTCGTAGATAAGCGAATCGGCGGGGGTTTTTGTCCCGTCATTGCGAGATTCGGCGTTAGCCGAATTGTGGCAATCTGCTTGTGATTGTGGATTGCTTCGTTCGTTGCACTCACTCGCAATGACGGCGGAGGGATTCGGCGAATCGGCAGTCGAATCGGTGGATTCGCGTAAAAAATCCTTTAGCGCAAAGGTAACTTCGCCACTCTCTTCGATGATTTTTTTGCATATTGCGTTTTCGCCTTTGGCATACAAACTTGCCGTGTAGGATTTGTCTTTGGGTGCGGTTTTGCGTTCCTGCAAAATATGATAAAGCGTATCGATTATGTGATAAGGATTCGCGCTTTTTTGTAGCGAATCGGTGGATTCGCCACGCTCAATCGCCAACGATTCCAAATCCACTTTTTTAAAAAAACAACTCACATTGCCCGTATGACAAGCATTTCCGCGCTGATTCACCAAAAATAAAATAGCGTCATTATCGCAATCAATGTAAATTTCGCTGATTTTTTGTGTGTTGCCACTCTCTTCGCCTTTTTGCCAAATACGATTTTTAGAGCGCGAAAAATAATGCGCTTTGCCGCTTTTTAGGCTTAAAGAAAGCGATTCTTTGTTGCTATATGCTAGCATTAGCACTTGCTTTGTGCCAAAATCTTGCGCGATAGTGGGAATCAAAGGCGATTTATGCCACGCGATTTTTTCAATAATCTCATTCATCGCCTAAATCCCCGTGCTTAAGGCTAGTTTTGTCCGCTATTTGCCGCCGTATTGCGCTGTTTGCTTTTGGAATCCACCCAAATATTTGGCACAGCACCGCCCGGCGTTAGGAAAATCTGCGCGTCTTTATTCTCGCGCAGTGCCTCGTTAAACTTCGCTTGTGTCTCAATCTGGCGCAAGTTTAAAAGCTGATTTGTTAGGCTAGAGCCAATGGCGCGATTCGCTTTGCTTTGCGCTTGTGCCTCGATTGTAATGGCGTCCGCCGCGCCTTGCGCTTTGGTGCGATTCACATCAGCTTCACCTTTTGCCAATGTTACGGCTTTTTCTGCCTCCATTTTTGCTTGTTCGACTTCATAGCGTTTGCGCTCTGCCTCTTGTCTCGCGACTTGGACTTTTTCGATTTGCTCTTTTATGTTTTGTGGTAGCACGATTTCGCGCAACTGCACAGAGCTTAGGCTTACAGGCTGATTTTTAAACTTCATAATCTCTGTCTCAATATTTGTGCTAATGAGATTGGCTATGTCGTTGCGCTTCACGGGCAATTCTTCGGCTGGATAGCGTCCCACAACGCCTCTCACAACATCGCGCACGACAGGATTTATGATTTTTTGCTCCCACGATAGCCCATACTCGGCAATCGTTTGTGGCGCAGTAGTGGCGTTTAGCTGATATTGGACGGTTAGCTCGATAGAGACCGTTAGCCCACGACTATCCATTACGCTTATGGCGTCATTGCGAAAAATCCCTTGATTCTTCCCCACTACGCCCATATCTTCCGTGCGTGAAAAGTTAATCGTCCGCACACGCGTATCCACGATGATGACATTTTGAATGCCCGGCACAAAGAAATGCAATCCCGCTTGGAGTGGCGTAAAGTCGTATTTCCCTGCGGTGGATTTAATACCGACTTCGCCTGAATTGATGATGACAAAGGGCTTTGCGATAATTAGCACAAACACCACCAAAATCACCGCGATAATAGTTGTAAGCGTCTTGCCATTGGGCATATCGGGCATATTGATTTTGGGCGGTTTAAAGCCGTTATTAGGCGAATCACCACCATTATCGCCATTGCTTTTTTTATTGTCATTTGGCTTGTTAGCGTTTTTGCGCTTTAAATGTTCGTTTAAATCGATGGGCATTAAGATTCCTCCTCTATGTAAGTCAAAAAGTCTTTATATTTGGCGTTTTTGCCTTGTGCGACTTCAAAAAATGCCTCTTGCAAGGATTTTGTAACTTTGCCTCTTTTGCCTGAGCCTATTTTCCTAAAGTCTAACTCGCGAATGGGCGTAATCTCCGCCGCCGTTCCTGTCAAAAACGCCTCATCTGCGATATAAAATTCATCGCGCGTAATTCTGCGCTCCGTTACTTTTATGCCTAAATCCCGCGCGATTCGCACTACCGAATCTTGCGTAATGGATTCCAAGCTATTATCGTGTGGTGGCGTAATTAGCTCTCCATCTCGCACGATAAATACGCACTCGCCTGTGCCTTCCGCTACAAATCCATTATCATCAAGCATTAGTGCTTCATCAAAGCCACATTCCACCGCTTCAAACTTCGCCATTTGCGAGTTTAGGTAGTTTGCAGACGCTTTTGCTTTGCCCATTAGCGACTTTATCGAGTTGCGGACAAACGAGCTAGTTTTCACGCGAATGCCGTTTTCAATGCCCTCTTCGCCCAAATACGCGCCCCAATTCCACGCGGCAATCATCATATTCACAGGGCATTTTTTATGATAAATCCCCATAACGCCATAGCCCAAATAAATCAGCGGACGAATATACACATTGTCCTTAAAGCACTCTTTATTTGCGCGAAGCACCTCAATATGCGCTTTTCTAGTCGCCTCAAAGTTGTATGGCGTATTTAGTAGCAGTATTTTTGCCGAATTTAAAAGCCTTTTTGTGTGGCAATCTAGCCGAAAAATCGCTAATCCTTTGTCCGTCCTATATGCTCTAACGCCCTCAAATGCGGCATTTCCATAATGCAAACTATGCGTAAGCAAGTGCGTTGTGGCTTTTTCCCACTCTACTAGCTTACCATCGCTCCAAATATATTTTGATTCGTCCATTTTTTACTCCTTATTTTTGAAAATTAAAATTCTATCAAAAAATGCTACATTCTGCCTTAAGAACCTATAATCTCTCTAACGCCCTTGTAATTGGGTGGCGATAAAAATCCGTCCTTTTCCAATGCCTCGATAATATCCGCGGACTTATTGTAGCCTACGCCTAGCTTTCGTTGCACATAGCTGATAGAAGTTTTGCCACTTTGCAAAATAATCTCTTTGGCGCGTTCTTTTAAGTCGCCCTCGCCACTAAGTTGCGTAGGCGGTGGCGCAGTAGGCTCTTTTGCTTCAAGTGAGAAAAACTCATCATATTGCACTTCTTGTTGCGATTTTAAGAAATCTACGATTCGCTCAATCTCTCTCTCATCGTTATAGGGCGCGTGTAGGCGCACAATATTATTTGTCTTTGAAAATAGCATATCGCCTTTGCCAAGCAGTGCTTCCGCGCCTGTCTCATCTAAAATCACTTTTGAATCAATTTTAGAGCCTACGCGATAGCTGATTTTAGAGGGCAGATTGCCTTTAATAAGCCCCGTTACGACATTAACGGTGGGGCGTTGCGTAGCGATGATTAGGTGAATCCCACTAGCACGGGCTTTCCCCGCTAGTGAAATCAAAAACTGCTCTGCCTCTCGCCCACCCATAATCATCAAATCCGCAAATTCATCGATGATAATGACAATGTAGGGCAGTTTTTCCTCGCCATTTTTCTTTGCAAGTTCGTTGAATCCTACAATCGTCTTAACCTTTGCCTTATCCATTAGCTCATAACGGCGATTCATCTCCTCAACCGCCTTGCTTAGCGCGATAATCGCCTTTTTTGGGTCGGTAATAATGGGCGTTAAAAGGTGCGGAATGTCTTTGTAAAGCCCAAACTCAAGGAATTTTGGGTCAATCATAATAAAGCGCAATTCCTTTGGCGTGTGCTTGTAGAGAAGCGATAAAATCATCGCGTTAATCCCCACGCTTTTCCCACTGCCCGTAGTTCCCGCGATTAGCAAATGTGGCAATGTCGCCAAATCCTCAATCACGGGATTGCCGATGACATCTTTTCCCAGCGCAATGGGGAGATTCGCGTTTGAATTGCGAAATTCCTCGCTTTCAAAGATTTCACGCAAATAGATTGTCTGAATCTTATTGTTTGGAATCTCGATTCCCACGACATCTTTGCCGGGGATTGGGGCTTGAATCCTTATGCTTGTGGCTTTTAGTGCCATTGATAAATCATCTTGGAGATTTTGAATGCGCGAAACCTTGACATTTGCCGCAGGGCGAAACTCAAAAGTCGTAACCACAGGACCGCTATAAGTGCGGACAATATCGCCCTCGATTTTAAAAACGCGTAGTTTGTTGAAAAGATTTTGCACCTTTATGTCAATCTCGCTATCATCGATTTCGATTTTTTGCGAGTAGGGCGGATTTAGCAAATCTAGCGGTGGGAGATGAAAATCGCTGGTGCTGTTTGGATTTGTGCTAAGATTCGTGCTTTGATTTGCGGGTGGATTCGCGCTTTGATTCGCGCTAAAATGTTGCGGATTTGTGCTTTGATTCGCACTTGGTGGCATAAGATTATTTGGCTCTAAATCAAAAAAATTCTCATCAAATTCATCTTTTTCTTTTTCGGCATTCTCGCCGTTTTGTTGCGCTAATATTTCATTGCGTGTGGGAATCGTGCCACTTTGCGCTGTATGTGGCGTAGGCGAATCGCTATGTCTTGCAAAATCCGAAAATTTAGGCAAATCGGCGTTAGTTTGCGGTGGATTCGTGGTGTGGCTATGCGGATTCACATTATAATTGCTTGGATTCGCGGTGGATTCGCGATTATTGTGCGAATCTTTATCCAAAATCAAATCGCTTAAATCAATTTTGGGCGTTTTGGGCGAATCGACTTTGGGCGAATCATTGCGCGATTTAGGCGATTCGCCCACACGAAAATCGTTTGATTCGCCCTGCATAAAATCCACCTTATCCACCTTTGGCGTTTGCGAAAAATCGATAAAAATCTCATCTAATTCATCGTCTTTTGCAACGCGATTCGCCCTCACATTGTCCGAATCTATGGGCGTTACGGACTTTATATCGCCTAATTTTTGGCGAATCTTTGCGACTTTTAGCTTTTCCTCCAATCGCTTTTGCGCCCGTGTCAGGGAAGCGTTGATTTCATTTAGCTCGTCAATGTCCTCAGTGGCGTCAATAATGTCATTATCGCCCAAAATATTATCATACAACGCCCTATTTTTGGGCATTTGAATATCGTAATTATCGATTTTATCCACAAACTCCACGGTGTGATGAAATTCATTATCCAATTCGTGCGGGTCTGGCGTGTAAATGCCGACAATCGAATCGCTATTTTTCTGCCTAGCAATGTCGCTAATAATGCTTGGCGTGTGATTATCGCCACTTTCATTCAAAAAATCTTTCATACTATCAAGGCGTGAATCGTGCGAATCTCGTGGCAAATCTTGCGAATCCCTTGCTAGATTCGCCGAATCTATGCGCGAATCGTGCGAATCTCGTGGCGAATCCACACGCGAATCTCGTGGCGAATCCCACGAATCTATTTTGGCGGATTCACGCGATTGAATTAGCCCTAGCGAACCGCGCTTTGGCTGTGGCGCGAAATCTCGTTGCGTTGAATCCCGCATCATCGAATCTCGTGGCATTGAATCCCTTGCCGTTGAATCTCTCGTAGCAAAATCTTTTGCCATAATATCTCGCGCCGTAGCATTTTTGGGCGCATTGGGCAACAAATCACTTAAATCCACTCTATCATCAAGCGGGGATTTTCGCGCTATTTTTGTGGGCGAATCAGCGTCATTTTTCCTAGGCAGTGGCGCACGAGTAAGCGAATCATCTAGCGATTCATTCGCGCTAAAGTCATTATCCAAATCCATTTCCGCCATATTGCGCGTTTGCGGGATTTGGCTTTGCTCCATATAGCTTTGAATGTCATCGTTTGGCAGATAATCTTTATTTACATTATTCACATTATTGCGAATCGCCTCCGCTTCCTCGCTAAACTCGCGCTCGATGAGTTCCTCATCGCTTAATTTTTCCAAATTCGCCCTTTTTTCCGCCTCTTTTATGCGCTGGATAATGGCACTATTTTCGCTAATGAGTTTTTTCTTAGGCGGAATCTCAATAGAAGTCGGGGCGGATTCTATCGGCGTGTCCTTGCTTTTTGTGGCTTTGGTAAGTTTGATTTGTCGCTCTAATTCCATAAATTTTTTATCCAAAAATGCAAATTTTTCTACTGAAATTATAGCATATAAATTTTTCTATGCTACAATACGCATTTAAAATAATTTTTTGGATTGGCGAAAATGGAAAACATAGAGTTAGAGATTTTTATGAAAAATACCGCTATTGACAAGCCTATGGCGGTAAAAAAGGGCAATGAGGAAATCTGCGTTGCGCTAAATGATGAGGATTTGTTGCTAAGCCTTTTAGTGCCAAATATGGAGGCTTGTGATTTAGAACAGCAGGGCGAATCGCTAGAGGTTATGCAGTCTAAAGCCGAAAAAATAGCCCAAACTATGAAAATGGATATTTAGCAATGCACGGAAGAATCGTTCAATACTCGCACACCACAGGCATTGGAATCATCATCAATCATCATCGCAAACTCTTTGACTTTAAACTCTCCAAATGGCAGGATAAGACGCGAATCCCAGAGATTAACTTACTAGTAGATTTTAAGCTAGATGAGGGCACAAATAAGGTTACTTTTGTTGTGAGTAGCAAATACCAAGAGTTTAGCAGTGATAGCATTGTCAAAGAAAAGGACTTTTGGAATACGAATACCGATGAGGAATTGGAGCGATTAGAAAGTGGCGTTTTTGAGGAGCTAATCGCCAAAACCGTCAAAGAGACGGATTATCTCATAATGAGCGACATAAAGCCCAGCATTACCATTGAAAACTTTATGAAATATCATTTCAATAACGAAACTAGCATTATAAACTACGCGCTAAAACTGCCCACTTGCGGTTATGAGCTGTTAGACTATCGCATTATGACGAAGTTTTTGATGAGGACGCTAGATTCGCTACTTTATACCGAAAAGCGTTATAGTAAGGACACTTTTTCGGCGTATTTGGAGATTTATAGCAAATTGCAGTATTTCGTAACGCCATTTTATGTAGCCACGCAGGAATCCAAAAAAGTCTATGAGGAAATGTTCTTAAGTCAGCAGCTTTATTTTATCGCGGCAAAGCGGAAGTTGATTGACACAAAAGATGATTTATTGCGCGTGGATAGTAGATTGCGAATGACAAAAAGCTCCATTTCAAACAACGAGCAACGCCTATCAGGCGCACAAAGCAAACAGCAAAACGAAGTGCGAGAGCGACTATCCAAGCTAAAAGAGCAAAATAAAGAGTTGTTAGAAGCCAAAGTGCATTTGACTAAGCTAAAAGAAAAGTTAGAAAAACTCATCGCAGAGTTTAGCGAAAAATACGAATCTGGCTTTACAATGCACTTTGAGGACGCTAGAGAAAAAGTCTTTAAGCAAATCAAAATCGCGCTAAATACAACTATCACTTCACTGGATAACAAAATGTGGCAGTTAGGAATGTCAAGCGACCCCATTAAAAATCACTATTTTAGGCTCAATACGAATTATTCATTTTGTATGATGGCGTTTGTATTGCAGTATTTGCGGACGCTTGACACAGGCAAACTAAATGACGCAAATCGTGTGCTATACTCGTATGTGGCGCGTTATAGGGAGCGCAATAGCAAAAGTATCCTAATCGTTTCCGCAAATGAAAAGATAAATCACAAATTGCGCATCAAATTTCTCACGCTGTATAAGGACTTCTTAATCACTGCCATTGATAAAAAAATGGAGTATGAAATCACTATCGGCAATCAAAAATTCGACTATATCATCATCGATAACGAGCTAGGGGACGCGAATCCTATCGAAATGGTGCTTTTTGGCAGAAGCAAAAAAATCAATAGAGACGCGAAGTTTATTATTTACCAAGTGCCAAAGATTGTGTGAATCTGTGCTTAGATTCGGCTTTGATTCGGGCTTGAATCGCACTTGATTCGTGTTAGATTCGCCCTAGATTCGCCAAAGCAAAATTATAAACAAATAAAAATCAATCCGCACGAAGTGCGAATCTTTGCCCACCTTGTCATTACTTAAGCGTAGCGAAGTATCCAAATCTAGTGAATCTGAATTATGGGCGAATCAATGTCTCAAGAGTGAATCAAAATAACCTTACTTTGCGAATTAGAGTCTATGGGGTTAGAGAATGATTCTACTTTTTGCAAAAGCAAAACGAAGCAAAAACTTTTGCAAGGATTTTTTATTTAATTTTTTTTTGCTAGATTCGTGCGAAGCACGAATCGCAATCGAAGTAATGGCGGTAGTGCTTTGCGCCGTTTTTGCGCGAAACAAGCGAGATAAGACTAATCGTCTATCGAGCGCAGTTTTGTGTGAAAACGGCGCAAATCGCATACCCCAGAACAAATTGCCCACTGCGCTTTTATTTGATTCCTGCTTCGATTAGCTTATGTATATGTAGCACTCCCAAAATCTCCATATCCTCGCCCACAATCACTAGCATTTGTATCTTTGAATCCTCTATCATTTTTAGCGCGTTGTATGCGAGTATCTGCGCGTCCTTGCAGACTTTGGGATTTTTGGTGGCAAAGTCAATCGCGTTAGCTTCCAAGCTAAAATCATCGCGAATCATAGCCCTACGCAAGTCCCCATCGCTTAAAATCGCCAAAAGTTTATTATCCTCCGCAATCAGCGCAGAGCCTAATTTGCCCTCATTCATCGCCATTATCGCATCGCGCAAATTCGTGCTTTTGTCGATTATGGGGAGATTTTGCTTTTGCATTAAGTCACCAATCTTTACAAATAGCCGTTTTCCCAAACTGCCCCCGGGGTGAAAACTCGCAAAATCCGCGCGTTTAAAATCTCTAGCTTTCATTAGGCACACGCTTAGCGCGTCCCCTAGCGCAAGGCTTAGCGTGGTGGAAGTCGTGGGCGCGACATTCAGCGGACAAGCCTCACGCTCCACGCTAATGTCGATGAAAAAATCGCCCTTGCGTGAAATAGAGCTTTGAGCATTTTGCGTCATAGTGATAATCCCGCGCGACAAACGGCGTAGGTGGGGCATAAGGTTGATTAGCTCCTCACTCTCGCCACTATAACTAATCGCCAAAACCGCGTCATCGCGCCCAATCGCGCCCAAATCGCCGTGCATAGCCTCTGTGGGGTGGATAAAAAGGCTGGGCGTCCCCGTGCTTGAAAGCGTGGCGGCGATTTTCGCGCCGATATGTCCGCTTTTCCCCACGCCTAGCACGATTAGGCGATTCGCACTCATTATCAAATCAATGATTTTGCTCCACTCATTCGCGTCTATTTTATTGCGCGATTGTAGCAATGCGTTGCCCTCAATCTCTAGCACTTCGCTAACTATTGCTTTGTAGTCTAAATTCATTTTTCACTTCCTATTTTTTTGTAGATTGCTTCGGCGTTTGCAACGCCTCGCAATGACGAGAGAATAGAGAGATTCTACTTTTTGGACAAGCAAAAAGTAGCAAAAACTTTAATAAGGATTTTTGATTTAAATTTTTCTTAGATTCGTGCAAAGCACGAATCTCAATCGAAGTAATGGCGGTGTGGCTTCGCGCCGTTTTTGCGCGAAACAAGCGAGATAAGACTAATCGTCTATCGAGCGCAGTTTTGTGTGAAAACGGCGCGAATCGCATACCCCAGAACAAATTGCCCACCTTAAATAAAATATATATTTAGGATTATCGTAGGATATCGCTTAAACTTCTTAAACGCCAATTTCCGCAAATGCTGCTTCAATCCGCCCTCTAAATTTTTCACAATTCCATCGGGTTTTGCGCCCGTGATATACAGCTCTATGGCGTTTTCTAACTCTTTGGCGAAAAATCTATCATCAAGCCCCATTATTTGGATTTTTGCGTCATATTTTAGCGTGGATTTATTTACTTGCATTGCGATGACGATTAGCCCGTCCTCTGCGAGTTTTTGCCTATCTAAAATGGTTAGATTATCCACGATTTTATCGGCTTGATTATCCACAAAAAGTTTGCCCGTTTTCACGCTACGCACCTTTTTCATATACGATGGGCAGACTTCGATTTGGTCGCCGTCCTCCATAAGCAAAATATTGCGCTCCAAAACGCCACATTTGATTGCCGTATCCTTGTGCTTTGCGATATGATTGTATTCGCCATGCACAGGTAGGAAAAATTTGGGCTTAATTAAGCGCAACATTAGCTTTTGCTCCTCTTGCGCGGCGTGTCCGCTTACATGAATCTCGCTAAAGTCCTGATATGCGACTTTCGCGCCAGACTTCATAAGGAAATTTATGACTTTTGACACACTGCCTTCATTGCCCGGTATGGGCTTTGCACTCAAAATAATCGTATCGCCCTCTTTGATTTTGATATGGCGATGCTCATCGGTTGCCATTCGATAAAGCGCACTCATCGTCTCGCCTTGACTTCCTGTGGTAACGATAAGCACTTCGTTGTCGCTGTATTTCTCCACCTCGTGCGCCTCGATGAATACATTTTGCGGGATATGGATATAGCCTAGCTGACGCGCGATTTCTAAGTTTTTCTCCATAGAACGCCCGATTACGCACACTTTGCGATTAAACTTTATGCCGTGTTCAATCGCTTGATAAACGCGGTGGATATTGGAGCTAAAAGTGCTCATAATAATCCTATCATTCGTGTTTTTAAAGACATTTTCAAATGATGGTCCCACGCTAGATTCGCTAGGCGTATAACCCGCGCGGTGCGAGTTTGTCGAATCGCTAAGTAGCAACATAACGCCCTGCTCCCCATAGTAGGCGATTCTATGCAAGTCTGTGGGGAAATTATCCACAGGCGTGTGGTCGATTTTAAAATCGCCCGTGTGGAAAATCAGCCCAGCCTCCGTGCGAATCGCCAATGCACTCGCATCAATCACGCTGTGTGTGATATGAATCCACTCTACTTCAAATTCGCCTATTTTGATAAGTTTGCGCTTCTCTACAATGCGAAACATTGAGCGAAATTTTTTTAGCCCACATTCATCAAACTTATTGCCAATCATTCCTAGTGGCAACGGCGTCCCGTAAATGGGGAATTGTAGCTGTTTAAATAAATGTGGCACTGCGCCAATGTGGTCTTCGTGGGCGTGGGTAATGATAAGCCCCGCAATTTTGTCCTTAATAGCGTGTAGATAGCTAAAATCTGGCACTAAAATATCCACGCCGTGCATATCCGCCTCAGGGAAGCTCATACCCGCATCTACGATAATCGCGGAGTTTTGGCTCTCAATGACCGTGATATTGCCCCCGATTTCGCCAAGTCCGCCTAATGGCGTAATGCGAATCTTTGCCTTTGTGTTTAAATCTAACTTGTAGTGGGGGTTTAGCGAGGATTTGTGATTTTTGCTATTTAGCGCCACGACTTTTTTCAAATCCTTGTGTAGCCCTAAGTTTGACTTCTCATTTAGCCCCTCGCTCACGCCACTAATGCCATCTTGCAAAGTTTCGGTGGGGTTTGCGCTGTGATTCGCATTGGGATTTGCAAAATTGTGGTTTGAATCTTGTCTAAAATTATGATTTGATTCGCGATTCCTTGCGTCAAATCCGTGCGCATTGCGATTCGTAGAATCTGTCTTTGAATCATTCCTTGAATCTTGATTGCGCGAATCTGCCCTTGAATCTTGCCTTGAATCGCCTCGCCCTGCCCTATTATATGGCTTTCTTTGATTTGTGCCACGATTTTGCGTCCTTTGCGAATCATTTCTTTGCGAATCGCTTCGATTCGCCGAATCACGCCGTGAATCTTGTGCCGAATCGCCCCTTTGCACTGAATTACGCCTCGAATCTTGCCGTGAATCATTCGCCGAATCGCGACTTGCATTTCTATGATAGGGTTTATAGTTTTTGCGATTCGCGCCGTTATTTTGGGCTAAATCGCCCTTTGATTCGCTGTTAGAATCGCTTGAATCTTTTGATTTCCAAAGCCCAAAAAACGACTTTTTGCTTTTTGATTCGTTGTTTTGTTTGCTTCCCGCCTCATTTGGCGTGTTATTATTTTCTTCCATTGTTTTTCTCCTGTATTTTCATAAAAATTTGGTGATAATTTTCCGTGCTAATTTGATGCGCCCTTGCGTTTTCATCTAGCCCCAAAGACTTAAAAATCTTTTCTATTGCGCCATTTTCGGCGATTTCGCCTACCGAATCCACAAGCGAATCCAAATTTTTTATCGCCCTTTTGCGTGGCGCGGAAAATGCGACTCTTAGCATTTTTTCAAAATCCGCATTAAATTTTGCGCCATTTTTTTCTATGCTAAAAACAGCCGAATCCACCTTTGGCGGTGGGATAAATGCACTTGGCGGGACATTTACGACAATTTGCGCCGATTGGCTTAAACTTTGCGTCAAAACACTCAAAGCGCAAAATTCGCTTCGCCCCACACTAGCGCAGAATTTCTCCGCGACTTCCTTTTGTGTCATCACTACTAAGCCTACGCATTTATCGTCTTTTAGCGCGTTTAAGATGATTTTGGTTGCGATATAATAGGGCAGATTTGAGACCAAAATATATGGCTCATCGCAAAGCCACCCGCTTTTAAACGCAATCTCCAAAATATCCACATTATAAAGTCTAAATCTATCCTTTGGGAATCTATCCGCAAATCTTTCGCATAACTCGCTATCAATTTCATAAGCTATCAAATCAAAATGATTCAACAACTTCGCACTTAAATCACCCAAGCCGACTCCAATCTCCACAACCTTTGGTGGGTATTTTAGCTTTGATTCAATCTCACTATGTAATTTGGAAGCAGATTCGATGATTTGATTTAAGTAACATTCATCTTTTAAAAAATTTTGTCCAAAGTGCTTTTTTGCTCGAAATTTTGAATTTTTATCATCGCAAAAACGGCAACGAAAATCGATAGATTTAGATTGCGATTTTATAGAACACTCCTTTAAATAGGAATCGATTTCAAAATAAAAGCGAATCTTATCTTTTTTTTGATAAAATATCAAGCAAATTTTATAGGATTTTATATGGCACGAAAAAATAGCATTTTACTTGGCGAATCTAGCGAATCAAAAAGCGCAAAGTCCAATTTGGCATTTCGCATTATTCCCTGCCTTGATGTGAAAAATGGCGCGGTGGTAAAAGGCGTGAATTTCATAGGTTTGCAAAATGTCGGCGACCCCGTGGCAATCGCAAAGGCGTATAACGACAAAGGCGCAGATGAGATTGTCTTTTTGGATATTACCGCAAGTAGCGATAATCGTGGCATTATCATTGATATGGTGCGAAGCGTGGCAAAGGAGATTTTTATCCCATTCACCGTTGGTGGCGGTGTGCGGAATTTAGATGATATTTACAATCTGCTAAATGCGGGTTGCGATAAGGTTAGCATAAATTCTGCCGCCATTAAAAATCCAAAGCTGATTGAAGAGGGCGCAAAGCGATTTGGCTCTCAATGTATCGTGGTAGCGATTGATGTGAAAAGGCAGAATGGGGGCGAATCGGGCGAATCTAGGCGCGATTCGGCTAATTTTGGGCGCGATTCAAGCGATTCGTGGCAAAAAAATTCGTGGAGTGTCTATATAAATGGTGGGCGAATCGACACACAAATCGATTATTTCGATTGGGCGAAACGCGTGGAAAATTTAGGTGCGGGAGAGATTTTGCTAACGAGTATGGATACGGACGGCACGAAAAACGGCTATGATTTGGAGCTACTAAAATGGAGCGCGAAAAATGTGAAAATCCCGCTAATCGCAAGTGGTGGCGCGGGAAATATGGAGCATATCAAAGAGGCGTATTTGTGTGGCGCGGACGCAGCGTTGGCGGCGAGTATCTTTCACTACAATGAGATTGCTATCCCTGCGCTAAAGCAGTATTTGGCTACGCAAAATATTCCTGTGCGAATCTAGGGCGAATCTAAAGGGCGGTAAAATGTTTATCTGTGCGAGGGGAGAAAACTTTAGCTTTGCCAAAGATATTGGCGTGGGGCTTGTCGAATCCGCTATCGAACTAACCGCGCTTATCTTGCGCGAAAATCCGCAATTTTTGATTTTTATCGGTAGCGCGGGAGCTTACGATAAAAGCGTGAATCTGCTTGATATTTTTATCAGCAATTCCGCCACGCAAATCGAATCGTCCTTTAGCAAAGATGAATCCTACACGCCACTTGATAATAAAATCGAAATTGTTTCATATGAAACATTGCAAAATCAAAGGGCGGATTCGAGCAAAGATTCGAGCGTGAATCTAAACGCAATTTTAGATTCACACAATTTCGCAATCGTAAATAGTAGCAATTATATTTGCACGGACGAAATTTTCGCGCATAAAATGTCTAACATCGGAATCGCACTAGAAAATATGGAATTTTTTGCCGTGCTAAAAACGGCGGATTATTTCAAAATCCCCGCACTTGGCATCTTTTGCGTAACGAATTATTGCGACAAAAACGCACATAATGACTTTTTGGCAAATCACAAAGAGGCGCAAAGATTACTAGAATCAAATGCACGAGCGATTCAAGGCAAAGGCATTTTATGACAAATATTTTTGATTTTAGCCTTGATGAGCTAAAGGCGATTTTAAATCCGTCCTTTCGTGCGAAGCAAGTTTGGCGGTGGCTGTATATCAACTACGAAAATGATTTTAATATGATGATAAATATCCCTAAAGATTTGCGCCAAAAATTAAGCCAAAATTTTAGCGCGAAAAATCTACACATTGAGACAATCCAAAAAAGTAATGACGGCACAAAAAAATATCTCTTTCGCACGAATGACAACCAAACCTTTGAATCTGTCCTACTAAAAATGCGCGAAAAGCAAAGCGATGAAAATGGCAAGATTGTCGCTAGTGAAAAATGGACGATTTGCGTTAGCTCACAAATCGGGTGCAAAATCGGGTGCAGATTTTGTAAGACGGCAGAGGGCGGATTTAGGCGCAATCTAAGTGCGGGAGAGATTGTCGAGCAAATCGTTGCCATAAAGCGCGATAACGAGATTCCCCCGCAAAAACGCGTAAATATCGTGTATATGGGTATGGGCGAACCGCTGGATAATTTTGAGTGCGTGGTAAAGGCAATCAAAATCATCGCCCACATTGACGGGCTATCTATCTCTCCAAAACGGCAGACGATTTCCACAAGTGGCATTTCGCCGATGATTGATATGCTAGGCAATTTGGATTTGGGCGTGAATCTAGCCATTTCACTTCACGCCGTGAGCGATGAATCGCGCAATAAACTTATGCCGATAAATAAGCGTTATAATATACAAAGCGTGATTGAGAGTGTGCGGAGATTTCCTATAAATACGCGAAAACGCGTAATGTTTGAGTATCTAATGATAAAGGATATAAACGATGATTTGGCGAATGCGAAGGCGTTGGTGCGACTTTTGAGTGGCATAAATGCGAAGGTGAATATAATTTTGTTTAATCCTTTTGTCGGCTCGAAATTTGCGCGTCCGTCAATGGAATCTGCGAATAATTTTGCGGACTTTTTGATAAGCAAGGGCATTATGGCTACGATTCGCGAATCAAAGGGCGTGGATATTGACGCGGCGTGCGGACAGCTAAAATATAGGCGGGATTCGGCGAAAGATTCGGCTGTGGATTCGAGCGTGGAAACTAATGAATCTTAACATTTCGTCATTGCGAGGGCGAAAGCCCGAAGCAATCTATGATTTTACTTTTATAGATTGCCACGACTTGCCAAAAGCAAGTCTCGCAATGACAAATCTAAAATGTTTCATATGAAACTTTATAGCAATTTAAAAATAAACTTAATGGAGCGAAAATGATTTTAGATTATTTATTATTCATATTTTTGGCTGTCGTTTTTGTGATTGGAATCGCGGGATTTTTAATCTACGCCTACAAAAAATAGGGCGCAAAAATGGCGAATCTAAAAACAAAAAATGCGACTAAATTCAGGGGCGAAAAATGCTAGTGCATATTTGTTGCTCTGTGGATAGCCACTATTTTTTGCAAGAGCTACGCAAAATCTATCCACGCGAAAACCTCATCGGTTTTTTTTACAATCCAAACATTCACCCGCGCGATGAATACGATTTGCGTTTGCAAGATGTCCGCCGAAGTTGCGAGAAATTGCAAATCCCACTCATTGAGGGCGAATACGATTTTGCAGATTGGTTTGATGAAGTGGCAGGATTAGAGAACGCAGAGGAAAAAGGCGAAAGGTGTGCGCTGTGCTTTGAATCACGCTTAATCAAAACCGCACTTGTCGCGCTAAATATTGGCGAATCCAAAATCACCACGACCTTGCTTACAAGTCCGCTAAAGCCACAAAATGAGCTTTTTACGCTTGGCGAAAATATCGCGCGAAAATATGGGCTAGAATTTATCGCCGTTGATTTTCGTAGCAATGGTGGCACGCAGATTCAAAGTGCATTAGCAAAAAGCGCGAATCTCTATCGCCAAAATTATTGTGGCTGTGAGTTTGCACTGCTAAAGCAAAGGGAGCGCAAAAATCAAATCGCATTAGAGTTATTTAGCGAAATCGGGGGCAGGGCGTTAAGGGGAAGCGCGAAATATAACGCAAAGATTTTTCGCAAAGCGTGGGAATATGAGCGCAATAACACGGCATTTATTTTGCAAAAAAATACCATAAATGCGTGGCGTTTGTTGCAAGGGAGCGTCCAAATGATAGATGAAAATGGCAAAAAATTTGCCATAAATTCTTATATTTTCGCACACTCAAAAGCGATGAAAAATCAAAAGATTCGCGATATAAAGTGGCATAAAATTATTTTTGGGGATAATAAAATCGCCGTGGGATTTAGCGACAACGCGCTATTTTTAGGCGTGGAGGCGGTGAATAAAATCTTTGGCACGAGCTACAAAAGCACTATTGATATGCGATATAATCCGCCGAAATTTGATGATGAGTTGCATTTACGCGCCAAACTTTTGGGGAGTGAAAGCATAAAGCCCATAATTGCGCTAGATTCGCCTATCACTAGCGATTTGGTGCTAAATATCAACGCGATTTTTCAAAATGCAGATATTTTTGAGATTGTGGAAATTTAGCATTGTCATTGCGAGTCCTTGCCTAAAGGCAAGGCGAAGCAATCCACAAAGTAAAACCCCGTCATTCTGAGGCGACAAAGTCGCCGAAGAATCCAAATCTAGCGAGTCTAAAAAATTAGCGAATCAATGTCCCAAAAGCGA
>SAMEA104315433__coassemble_390_pt1 | contig 21486 bp, 19 predicted proteins | sample SAMEA104315433__metabat2_low_PE_023 | metagenome-assembled genome bin SAMEA104315433 (sample SAMEA104315433) | gut metagenome | biome: Monkey gut; feature: monkey-associated habitat; material: faeces | place: China | collected 2013
CATTTTGCGATTCGCTCACTTTTAAGCGAATCGTGCGAATCTAAAATTTCCCCGCCAAACTAATGCCCAAGCTAATAAGCGATAGCACGATTGCCACCCACGCTAGGATTGCTAATGATTTACTATTGCGCTTTTGTAATTCTAAAATATCTTTTTGATTTTTTGCGATTAGCTCGGCGTTTTGAGAGATTAAATCTTTATTTGTGGTGATAGATTTTACATTTTGTTGAATCTTTAAGTCTTGACTTGAATCTACTTCATCTTTTTCGTCTAACCTACTAGATATATTTTCAATTTTATTATCTTGCTCCCTATCTATCAAGGTTTGTTGTTCAGCAGTGAAAATAATATTTTTTAAAATATCTTTTGATGAATCGCTTAATTGTATAATAGTCCCGTCTGTTTTTTCAAAACCATTTACCAATAGCCCACCTATTGTTTCAATCATTATTTTTGAATACGCAGCAGAGCAACAAGTTAGCGCGACTATACCTTGAATCACTTGATTCATCTCTGCCATAGCTTCATTTGTAGCGACAAGCCCATCAACAGTTGCCTTTGCCCTTTCCTCATCAATATCTATACCAGCTAATCCAAATGTTGCCTTTTGTTTAACTGAATTCCAAGTTGTATCCTCTTTAACAATATCTTTCGCCTTATTTGCCAAGCCTTTTGCCTTATCTAGCTTTGCTTGTTGCCTTTCTATCATTGACATTATTTCTTTAATGTGCTGTCCTACCACCTTTTGCAATTTTTGCGCATCTCTGTCATTTTCCGCCTCTTTTACTTCTGCAATCATATTATTAAGAATTGCCAAATTGCCATTTTTTTCGCCTTGCTTTGTAGGCATAAATTTTTCCAATGCGCTCATAGTTTTACTACTCATCTTATCCCCCTTGTATCTTGTAATGCTTTAAATTCATCTAACTTATCTTGCAATTCATCTATGGATTGCTGTGCTTTGCTGTGGCTTGATTCGATAGCCAATCGCGCGTTATTTAGCTTTCTTTGCGTATCCTCTATGGCAAATTCCAAAAACCGCCACGCATCAAGCAGTGAAAACCACGATTTTACCACTTGGCAACGCACCACAATGCCACTTTGCGCTACCATTTGGATTTGCAATCCCGCTATTTTTTTATCATTCGCCCACTTATCCATATAATAAATCGCAATCGTGCTTAGCACCGCGCCCAAAGCCGCACTTATGCAAAGCACAAGTGCATCACCGATAGTCTCATTTAAAAATGGTAGCGGAATATTAAAAAGCGCATTTATCCCGGGGATTGCCTTAAGCCACGCTGATATATATTCGCCAGATAGCATAGTTACCGCGCCAATAAGCCCTGCCACAAAGATTTTGGACGCCTCAAATAGTCGCTCATTTTGTGGCGTATTTTTATCAAATAGCTTTTTAACTGCCTGATATAGCGAGGCGAATCCAGCGCGAATGATTTGCACGATTCGCTTCAAAGTTGTAAAGAATATATTTATCACAAATACCACGAGATTGCCAAAAAACGCCACGATTCCTGCCTCAAATGAACCTGCGATTATATCTTTCCACCTTGCGCGTAGATTCGCCCATATTTGCTTTAGACGCTTGGCGAATCGCTTGAAAATGTCCCCTAAACTCTCATTGCCAAATTCTTTGAAAAGCGTTTTTAGCTCACTGCTCATACCCTCAATAAATTCTTTTAGAATCATACCGATAGCGGAGTGAAGTGCCATTTTACCCGCATCGATTCCGCCTGTGATAAGTGCCTCTTTGTATGGCTTTGCGCTTGTGTAGTAGGCTCTATCGACTTTTTTATCGATATTTTCTTTGCTTTCGTTGTAAGCCTTTTTTAATTCCTCATCGTTAATTTCTTTTTGTTTTTTTAGTTTTCTTTGCTCGTTTAATTCGCTTTGTGTTAAATATCCGCGTTTTTGTTCTACTCGTTTTAATTCTGCGATTCGTTCATCTCGTCTTGCTAAAAAATGTTCTGCTGTTTTTGCTTCTTTGGAGCTATTTAACCCAAAATCAGTCATTGCTAAATTTTCACGAGTATTTGCTAATCCTACGCCATCGACTTCCGCCAAAACACGCGCTCTATCATCGTGTATGGTTTTTGCTGCAACTTTATGGTCTAGAGCCGTTTTGTCATTAGGATTGATTTTTTTACCTGTCATATAATCAGTTAGCTTACCTTGTTCTTTGAGTTTGCCTTGTTCTTTGTTTATCTTTTTGTATCTACTATCTATATGATATTTATCCGAATCATACTCGCCACGATTTTCATATCGCTGTCGCTCCATTTCACTCGCATAAATAGGTGCAGGTTTGCCGTTCTCATCTACTCTGCGGACATTATGCGTAGTATTGACATTTCCGCCGTCCTTGCTATTTAGCACCACCGCTGCAAGTCCAAAATGCCCCACCACCGCGTCAATCGCATTTTGTGAGCATTGCTCAAAAAGTGCGTTCATTTGCTCTTTTGGGAGTTGCGATTGCAAAGATTCAAGCTCTTTTAGCGCAGATTCAAGGCTATTATCCACCTCGATTCGAAGCATTTGCTCTTTGCTAAGGGCTTGAAATTCCGCCTCAATCTCCTCGCTCATCGCCTCATAATCCTCACGCAAATATTCGCTAAAATCCGTCATCTCTGCCGTGAGACTGCTTTCATTCGTATTTTCCGCGCTCATTTGTGCCTCCTTTTAAGGTTGAAAAATTTAAAAACATATTTTACCCCCTGTTTGAAATTTAGCTTAAAAGAAAAAATGTCGCTTATGGCGCGTTTGTTTTGGGGCAAAGCTAATTTTGCTATAATGCCAAAAATTTTTAAAGGCAAAAAATGTATAAAAAAGACTTTGATTCACTGCTGAAGTTAGCCACGCCAAAGGCGATTTTGCTGTGGGGCGAGTGTGATTTTTTTATCGATTTTTACGCCACAAAAATCAAAAATCTTATAAAAAACAACGGCGCGGTGGATATTTTTTCGCTTTATTTTGAGGAATACAATGCCACTACAATCATTGAGATTCTCTCGCAACAATCGCTATTTTCTAATTCTAGTTTGGTGCTTTTGAAGTTGAATAAGATTAAAGAATCCACCAAAAAAGATATTTCAAAATTCACTGAAATTTTAAAGCGCAATCCCAATAATTATCTCATTATCGAATTTTACAACGATGATTCGCCCGAGTATGGGCGCAGTGCAAAGGCTTTGAGTGCGCTTTTTAATAGCAAGGATTTTGTGAATGTCCGCTTTTTTAATCCCACGCAAAACGAAGCCACCGCGATTTTGCGCGATTTTGCTACGCAATATGGGCTAAAAATCGCCGACCCCACGCTTCATCATCTCTATGATAGGCAAAATCAAAATTTAGGCATTTGCGTCAATGAACTGCAAAAATTCGCCCTGTGTGAGGGCATTATCGATAATGAAATCGTGGATAGATTATCTTATGGTTTGAGCGCAAAAAGCATTGAGGAGCTGTGCGAGACTATGCTAAATAAGGGCGATTATCTAAAGGTTTTAAGCAAAATCGAGGAAGAGGGGCTAAATGATATGGATTTGATTCGCGCACTGCAGGGATATTTTTATCGATTATTTCAATTTTTTGCCTATATCAAGGCAAATGGACGCGTGGATTCGACAAAAATCTTAAAATACGCTTTGCCCAAACAAATCGAGCAAAAATACGCAAACTTTGCTATCAAACTACGCGAGGCGCAGTATTTGGGAATTTTCGCGCTTTTAAATGAATGGCGCGTGAATGCCATAAGTGGCAAAGATAAAAATTCTTTTGCAAATTTAATAAAACTCCAAGCAATTATAAGATAAAATTCCGCTTTTTTAATTCAAAATCCTTGCTTTAAGTCTAAAATGCCCTTGCGATTCATCGCTTGATTTATCGCGCAGTGGGGCGAATCGCGAGATTTAAGGCGGAAACTAAAAGGAGTTCAACAATGCGATTTTATGAAACTATGTTTATCTTAAAGCCCACACTCACGCAAGAAGAGACAAATGCCAAAATCGAATTTTTCAAAAGTGTGTTGTTAAATAACGGCGCGAGTATCGAAGCCACCATTGATATGGGGATTCGCAATTTGGCTTATGAGATTAAGAAATGCAAACGCGGATATTACTTCGTCATTTATTTCAAAGCACCAGCAACACTTGTAGCCGAGCTAGAGCGCAACTACCGCATTAACGAAGAGGTGATTCGCTTTATTGTAATCAATTACAGGACGAAAACCGAGCAGAAAAATTGGGGCGTTTTGGTGGATAAGGCAAATGGCAAATATGTCGAGCCAAAGGCAAAAAAGAAAGAACAGAGTGGCGAATCTAGTGTCGATTCAAGCGAATCTAATGCGGATTCAAACGCCGAATCTAGCCAATCCTAAAAGGCGCGGATATGTTTAACAAAGTCATTATCGTAGGTAATCTTACGCGTGGTGTGGAGCTAAAATATCTGCCAAGCGGAAGCGCGGTGGCTACAATCGGACTAGCGAGTAATCGCAAGTATAAAAAGCAAGATGGTAGCAACGCAGAGGAAACTTGCTTTGTTGATGTGAAGCTATTTGGGCGGACAGCGGAAGTGGCGAATCAATATTTGAAAAAAGGCTCACAGATTTTAATCGATGGACGGCTAAACTTTGAAAGCTGGACGGACGCAAATGGGCAAAAACGCTCCAAACACACCGTTACAGCCGAATCAATGCAAATGCTAGGCAGAGCGAATCAAAGTGGCGATTCAAGCGGATATGGCGGTGGTTATAATAACGCGCAGGGCGAATCTTATGCGCAAAATAGCGGAAATAGTGGCGGATATAGCGAATCTAGTGGCAATAAAAATGTGCCAGAGATTGATATAGATGATGAAATACCATTTTAGAAATTTAAAAACGAAAGGACGGACAAAATGAACGAACGCAAAAAATACTCAAAACGACATTGCAAATACAGCGAGGCAAAAATCGAATTTATCGATTACAAGGACATTGATATGCTGAAATATTCGCTTAGTGAGCGATATAAGATTATGCCACGGCGTTTGACGGGCAATACCAAAAAATGGCAAGAGCGCGTTGAGGTGGCAATCAAAAGAGCGCGACAAATGGCTTTGATTCCCTACATTGTGGATACAAAAAATGTAGTGGAAAGCCCGTTTAAAATCAACTAATTTTTTTAATGCGTTTTTGATTCGCACTACACGGCGGGGAGAATATAAAGCGGGGTGCATTTATCGCTAAAAATGCTTGTATCTAGCGTTTTTGGCAGGGTAAATGAATTTGTGCGTTTAGATTCAAGCGTAGTAGTGCGAATCTCGCCATTTTCTTTCACAAAATGTATCTTGCTGTATGCATTTATAAACTCACTATCGCTAAAATGAAAGGCGTCCGCGCAAAAAAGGCGGATTTTGTTTGATTGCGCTGTGCTAGATTCGCGCATCAATAGCGCATTTAGTGATATTTGGAGCGTTTGTAAAAAGATATGAGTGAGTTTTATGGCACTGAAATTGCCCGGTCCATTTACATAATAAATATTAAATTCGTCTCGCAGCGACTTTTTAGGGAGTGCTTCGGTTCGCTTCCTCGATAGACGATTAGTCTTATCATCGTTGCAAACCTCGCACAACCCTAAAAATTCATCTGCGATACTAGAATTTGTGTTTTGCTCTTTATTTGCAAAACATTCCGCCAAAATTTCGCCAAAAAGATTCGGCAACGAATCGCTAAATTTACCCTCTTTTGAGAGTGATTTTATTAGCTTTTTATCCTCATAGATTCCAAGCATTATAGGCGAATCCACGCTAATCAAAAGCAAATCAATCACAATCCACGCTCAACTATCAAATCTATCCGCGTTTCACAGCATAAAATCCACCACTTCGTTTGTGTAAATCGCAAAGCCACAGGAATACACGCCATCGATAGTATATTTGCCACCGCGCAAGAATACTTTATTGTCGCTAAATGCGCGAAAAAATAGGCTCTCATAATAGCCCATTTTAGGGCAATAAAGCGGGGAAAAAATCATATTCTCATACTCACAAAAGCTCACACTATCCAGCAATTCCTGCAATTCGCCTTTGATAAATTTCGGTGCTTTTGGTATGTAGGATTCAAGGCTATCTTTGCTTTGAATGTAGAGCATTTCGCGCAAATACGAATGCGAATCTAAAATCTTTTGCACCTGCATTTGCGAAAAAACTTCTAACCCAAGCCCACTTTCAAGGGCACAGAGCTTAGGAATCTTCATATTTGCGATTTGCAAAATGGGTTTTAGTCCAAGCCCCAAAAATATACTCACCGCCACGCTTAAAATATTTGCGACATTTTCCGCGCCCTTGCCTATGCACTCCGCGCCGATTTGATTTATCTGCGTGCTAGGATACAAAAATGCAGGTTGGATATAAAACCACTTTTTATTGCTGATTTTTAGGTGGCGATTGATGATTTTTATCACATCGATAGTGTTGTCGTTGCGGAGAATCATCTGCTTGTTGTTATCGATACTCGTGCGGATAATCTTTCGTTTGCTTAAAATCCGCTCATCATCGGTAAATGTAAAGCTAGGCGTGGCAATCTCGCTAAAGCCATTTTCATAAAAAATCGCCACCGCCTTATCCTCAATCTCGCGCTTCAAACGCGCACTTTTGCCAAAGTGAATCTTGCTACCTTGTGGCACTTCATAGCCTAAAGTCAAAATTTTGTCCTTAAAAATTGAAATTTAAAAATTTTGGCATTATAGCAAAAATATTTGCGCTTTTGGGCGAATCTAAGTCGTTGCCTAAATGCTTTTTAGCATTTTTTCAAACTCATTTTTAAACGCTTCTAGTCCCGCATTTAGCAATTCATCGGCGATTTTTTCCACGCTAAATTGCGCTAAATATTCATCGATATTGGGCGCAACCTTAATGAGTGGCGAATCTAACTTGATAAAATCCCTTATAGTCGCTAGTGGCGCGGTGTTTATGCTATTTTTTAGCAGTAATTTTTCCACATAATACGCGTTTGGGATTTTGTTGCCTTTCACGCCTGTGGAGGCAAAAAGTGCGCGGATATGCGGATTGCCAAATGCTTGGATAATCTCATAGCATTTCATTGCGTTGTAAATGCCTAGCTTGGGGGCGGAGTCATTAGATTCGCCCACATTTAGCGCAGGATTCGCCTCCAAATATCTATCAAAGCGCGATACAAAAATGCTAATCACAGCTTTGGGCGTGGGATTCGCACTTGATTCGCTCGAATCGCCCTTAAGATTCGCCACCGATTTGCCCCCACGATTCACCAGATTCGCCGAATCAAAGCCCGAATCGTTAGATTCCCCAAACGCTTCCAAGCACTTTTTCACTTGATTTTGCGAAAATATCAAAGTCGCATTTACGCTGATTTTTTTGCTATAAAGCGCATTCATCACCTCATATCCTGCGCTTGTGGCGGGGACTTTTATCATTACATTTGGCATATTTATCGCCCTAAAAATCCGCACTCCCTCATCAATGCTTTTTGTCGAATCATCGCACAGATTCGGGTCAATCTCAATGCTAATAAAGCCGTCATTATTATTGCGCTTCCATAGCGGTAGCAGACTTTTCGCCGCGCTTTTTATGTCGCTAAATGCCAAATTTTCATAAATCGCCTTTGCGTTTTTGCCATCGCTCTTTAGCTTTGCAATGTCGCTTTTATACGCACCACTGCTTAAAATCGCATTGGCAAAAATCGCAGGATTGCTTGTCGCGCCCTTTATTTCGTCCCGCTTTATCATCGCCCTAAACTCGGTGGCTAAAAATTCCCTCTCTACAAAGTCGCACCACAGGCTAAAATCCGCTATATTTTTCATAAAATCTCTCCCAAATTTCTACACATATTTCAGCACTTCGCGTAAATCTTTATGTAGCACGATGACATTTGCTTCCTTTTTTAGCGCGTCTTTGGCGCAAAATGCAACTTTTTTATTCGCGTATTTAAACATAGAAATATCATTCGCGCCGTCCCCTATGGCTATCGTGTCCTCTGGTGAGATATTTAGCAGTCGCTGCAGTGTCTTTAGCATTTTGCCCTTTGAATCGCTAAACATCATCTCACCGCCCACGCCACCGCTTAGGACGCCGTCTTTTGCGTGCAAAATATTGCTAAATTCCGCATCAAAGCCCAGCACTTCCCTAAAATGCGTAGTCGCATACTTGAATCCACCGCTAAAGCACACAACCCTATATCCCTTTTTCTGCAGGGCAGGGACAATCTCAATCGCGCCGTCATTTAGGGGCAGATTACGGCAAATCTCAATCGCCGTTTTTTCTTTCATACCGCGCAAAAACGCCACACGCCTTATTAGGCTCTCATAAAAGTCTAACTTCCCCTCCATAGCTAGGTGCGTGATTTCAGCGACTTTTTCGCTCACGCCGTGATTTTTCGCTAGTTCATCGATAGTCTCGCCATTCATAAGCGTGGAGTCAAAGTCAAAAACAGCCAATTTCGTGGGTTTCATAATGATTTCCTTTACAATATCTTTTATCAAAAAAAGCGCAATTATATGATTTTTAGGATTAAAAAATATAAAGATTTGGTGGATTATTTTGTGATTTTGGCAAATCTAGGCAAATCGCTTAAAGATTCGTGTGCGAATGGGCGAATCTATGCGCAAATCAAGGGCGAATCCGCACTCGAATCTAAGGTGAATCAAGGGCGAATCTAACGCGATTCGCCTATAAGATTCGCCCTAAAATCTTAATCGATTCATTAAGCTCGTTTTAGCGTATTGATTGTTTGTAGCATCGAATCCGCTGTTTGAATCGTCTTTGAATTCGCCTCATACGCCCTTTGCCCTGTGATTAAGTCCGTCATTTCCTCAACCAAGCGCACATTGCTCATTTCGATGAATCCTTGACGAAGTAGCCCAAAGCCCTCTGTCCCCGGGACGCCGTTTATTGGCTCACCTGAAGCATTCGTGCTTAAATACAAATTATCGCCTAGCGAGTGCAAACCTGCGGGGTTTATAAAAATAGTCGTCTCAATCTGCCCGATTGTATTTATCTGCGTGGAATTCGCCTGAACCACGCTCACAATGCCGTCCTTGCCGATATTTATTTGCGTAGTGTCCTCTGGGATTGTGATATTTGGGATTAAGCGATAGCCCTCGCTATTTACGACATTGCCCTCGCTATCGAGCTTAAAGCTACCCGCGCGAGTGTAGGCAATCGTGCCATCTGGCATTTCGATTTGAAAAAAGCCACGCCCAGTGATTGCAATGTCAAGGTTATTTTCCGTCTCTTTGGGATTGCCTTGTGAGAAATGCTTTGCAATAGCAATCGGTCGCACACCAAGCCCAATCTCAATGCCTGTGGGCGAAATCGTAGTCTCGCTTGTCGCAGTCCCCGCGTATTGCATTGTTTGGTAGAATAAATCCGCAAATTCCGCCCTTTGCTTTTTGTAACCTATGGTATTGACATTTGAAATGTTGTTTGAAGTCGTATCGACTTGCGTTCGCATTCCAATCATTCCCGTAGTAGCCGTATATAACGCTCTAATCATTTTCTTTCCTCCTTAATTTACACGCGCGTTGAAGCGAGTTTATTTATCGCCTCAGGTGCTAAGTCATCTTGATATGTTTTCATCACTTTTGAGTAAATATCAACCAGCCGATTCGTGGTGATTAGCGCAGTCATCTCCACCACAGGATTGATATTGCTTTTTTCGATAAATCCACTTGCCACGACATTATCATCATTGATATTCATTCGCTCGTTTATGCGCTCGTGTGGCAATTCGTAGAGATTATCGCCGATTTTTTTAAGGTATTTTGGATTTACAAAGCTCACAACCGCCACCGCACCGATAGGCTCAGCAACGCCCACGCCGTCATTTGCCACGCTGCGGATAAAAATATCGCCATTGCGATTCACCTCGACATTACTTGCCGCCAAATCAATGGTGATTGTGCCGTTTTCATCGATTCCCTCACGCGATAGCACGGGAAATCCGCGCTTTGTAACAAGCACACCATTATTATCAAGCTCAAATGCGCCATCGCGCGTATATCGCACACCATTTGGCGTTTGAATCGCAAAAAAGGCGTTTTTGTTTTTCAGTGCCAAATCTAGCGGATTTTCTGTGTGCGAAAAACTGCCCACGCTTAAATCGCTGTATTCCTCCACGACTGCAGGGACGCGATTGATTGTGCGATTTAGGAATTTTGAGGCTTCGCGTGTGTGATTTTGCAAGGGCAACTCGTGCTTAAACTCTTGGTAAAGTCGCAAAAAGTCGCCGATAACGACATCATCGCGTTTGTAGCCATTCGTATTGGCGTTTGCAAGGTTGTTTGAAATCGTATCAAGGCGGTTAAACTGCGCTATCATACCGCCTGTCGCGCCATAAAATCCATTTAGCATTGTTTATCCTAAAGTAAAATTAGGATTTTATAAGCATAAATTATTCCGTTGTGATTTTTATGTCGCTTGAATCCAAATCATAGAGTTTGTAAATCAAATCATCGATTTGGGATTCAAGTGGCGTGGTGTTGCCTTGCGAATCTTTTGCTTTAGATTCGAGGATTTTATCTACAAGATTCACAATCTTATCGGCGATTTTTTTATTTGTGGCATTTAGCTTTGGAATGGGGATTTTATCGGTGGCTTGTGAATTTAAGTGCATTGTCCTAATAGAATTTGAAAAAATAAATTTATAAGCATACCAATTTATTAGCGTAGAGTTTAGAAGTGCCCACGCAAAGCGCGAATCCATCTTTTTAAATATAAGTTGATTGATTGTATTTAGCAAAAATATCTCTTTTGAATTAGGCAAAGTGGCAACAATTTTTATGTGTGGTTTTGGGTTTTGGATATGTGCTACAATATCTTGTATTAGAATTGAATTTTCCACAATTTTGCCACATTTGGGCAGTTTAGAGATATTATTGCAAAATCCTTTGAAAGATTTTACGCCATATCTGCCGATTTCTTTGCCTCCAATGAATGGATATTTGCCCTTTGTTTTGAGTTTGTCTTGATATGATGAGCCACCTATATTTTCACAATATTTCCCTAGCATATCGCCAATATTGCGCATCTTTACGCCCAAATCGATTTCATTTTGGCTTAGATTATTGATAAAAAGCCCAAATAAATTTATTAGCTTTTTATCAATCATAATGGTGGGATTTGGCGCGGTTTCCTCATCATCGGCTTTATTCTTTGTCGAATCCAAAAATGTATTTGCGTAAAAATCGCATTTGTGGTTTTTATGCACCGCGTAAATCACCATTTCCAGCAAAACATAGCTCCACGCCTTGCCACAATCCGTTAGCAAAAACATATTTGGTTGCAAAATGTCGCGCAGTGGCTTCCATTGAGCGACATAGACAAGCGATTTTGGCACGATAAAGGTATTTACGCCGTTTGGACTTGTGATTTTATCGGCGAGTAGGATAAAAAGTTGCGCGGTATTTGTCGAGCTAAGATTATAAATATTTTTATAGGTTTGCCTATCATCTGCGCTCAAATCCACGCCATACGGCGGATTGCCGATGATTAAATCAAATCCCATAAAGTCGCCGTTTGCGTCCAAAACTTCAGGGAACTCGAATCGCCACTCAAAGTAAGATTCGGCTTGGGTTTTAAAGGATTCATAAGATTTCATCGCTTTTACCAAAACAATAAAATCTTTCTCCACAAATGCGCTTGATTCGTGCTTAATATTAAGCGTTTTGTGATAATTAAAATCTATGAGATAGTCATTAAGTTTGCTTTTGATATTTGCCAAATCTTCGCTAGGCATTGTCGCGTCATCTATGCCACTATAACCATAGGATTCCAAATAATGCGCCAAAACGCGCTTAAAAGTCGCGTATTCGTTGCTTGTTTTGATAAAAAGCGTTAGGATAAAATGCCTTGCGCTTTCGGCGGTGCGCTTGTGCGTGGCTCGTATTTTTTCGTTTGTCTCATTTATGTATAGTTTCGTGGCTTCTTTGTATCGCTCAATCTCTTTTGGCAATTTATTTTTCAAATCCTGCAAAGTGCTTTGCGCCTCGCGTTCTAACTCTTTGGGTTGCTCTATGCTATATCCTTTATTTAGCTCGGTTTTTAGTTGCGCTTCTAATCGCTCTTTTGTAATGTCTAATGCGATATTTGAGATAAGGCTATTGCCACGCTTGATATTTATGTCAATGTTTGGGAGCGTTTGCATTTGATGAATGCGCGAATCTAGCTTTTCGCTGTAAGATTCATCGCTTTGCATTAGATAATAGCTATTTTTTAGTAGCTCAATCCACAAGCGCAGTTTGCATATTTCCACAGAGTTTGGGTTAATATCCACGCCGAAAAGATTATTTTGGATTATGGATTTTTTGAGATTAAAGAGTTCTTTTTGGATTTTGTGGCTTGGCTCATTTGGGCTTTTTGGCTTAGTGTAGGCAAAATCGCTAATATGAATCTCATCGGCGATAATATTTAGCTCTTTATTCAAAATATCATTGCTTAAAAGCCCCAAATCATAGTGAATCTTTATCATTTGATTTAGCGCAGAAACCAAAAAATGCCCACTGCCCACCGCAGGGTCGCAAATGCGAATAGTTTTTAGAAAATCTTTGTATTTTTGCTTTACACTTGTCCTATCATCGCTATCGCGTTTTTGGGCTAAAATCTCATCTTTTATATCATCGAAACTTTTGCAATTCCATTTTGGATTCGCGCTATTAAATCTATTTAAAATCACGCGCTCCAAACCTTCCTTACACATATAGCTTGTAATCTCGCTTGGCGTGTAAAAAGAGCCTTCTTTATAGGCATTTAGTCGCTCAAAGACATTGCCTAAAATACTCGCATTTATAAGCGTGTCGGATTCGTATTCATCGCCACTGCCAAAATTATAGCTATCCAAAAAGTCCAAAAGATAGCGCAAAAGCGGGATTTTTGTTGGGGATTTTTGCTCTTTGTATGGTGGCAAAGATTTATCGTTGCTTAGATTTTGAATGTAGATTAGTTTTTGCTCGATTTTGCTTGGGCTAAAAAGCGATGAGTTAAGATATGGCAAATAATAAAACGGCGAATCCGCCTCCACTCGCTCATTATGTGGCTTTGCCAATACTTCAAAAAATAGCTTTTCTAGCGTTTGAAAATCTTTTATGTTTTTATTATTTAGGAATCTAGCGTTATTTTTATCGCCACTATTAAAACGCATAAGATTCGCTTCAATTAGCTTTAAAAATAGGATTCGATTAAGCCACAAAATAATTAGCGAAATGATATTTTCTTGGGTTTTGTCCAATTCGTTATGTAGCGATTCGGCGATATTTTCATACAGCGCACCGCTTATATTATTTGGAATGATTTTATTTCTATCTTTGCCACTCTCTATGGTTTTTAAGCCAAGAATGTAAAGCAACTCTTTATAAAACGCTTCGTTAATCTCGCTTTTGTGAATATATCTATTAAGCAAAAATTCAGGCGCAAATGCCTTAAAAAAGGGCTTAATATCGCAATCATCATTTTTTATTTTTCGTAAATCCAAGCACAAAGGCTTCATTTCCGCGCTAAAATTTTCGCTTTGCAAATACTCGCCTAACATTTTATAAAAATCTTTGTTGCGAATCTGCTCATCTTTCTCTTTTGCCAAATCGCTATCTTTAAACAACGCTTTGTGCGTATCATAAAGCGATTTTATGTATTCATTTTGGTAGAAAAATCTATCAAATTCCCTTTCCTTAAAAAAGAAAAATTCATAAAAATCCGTGATGATGATATATTTGACTTCAAAGCGTTGTCCTTGCGTTTTTGCGCGTTCCTTTTCGCGCAAATAATAAAGAATAGATTCGTGCAAGGCGGTTGTGTTGCAATGATTCGCACTTATCATCTCCGCGCTATTGGGCTTTTTTGCCTCAAAAATACAAGCTATGCTATTATCTTTTTTTAGCACAAAATCAATGCTGCCCTGCACTTTGCCAAAGTAATTTTGCTTATATCCTACCTCAAAATCGCTATTTTCATAATGGCTAAGATTTAGCGCACTAAATTTGCCAAAAAGTTCATCGATTAGGGCTTCTTTTAATATGTCTGGCTCATCTTTATGCAAAACCTGCTCTAATTTGGGCAAATAGTGTTGCGTTATTAGCTTTTTAAAGGCGTCTTTGTCGCTGTCGCTAACTTTGGCATTATAATAGAGTTCGCCACCCAAAAAGCCTGAAATCTCTATTGGCTCGAATCTAGGATTTATTTCAATCATTTTGTTTGTCCTTTTGCGAATCTAGTTGCGAATCTCGCTTGAATCATAGTGCGAATCCACGAATCTTGCCCGAATCTTACTCGAATCCACGCGCGAATCTGTGCCAAATCTACCGCAATTTGTCTAGCTCTTTGTGTAGCTTGTTGATTTCACTGCCGATTGCGTTTATTTTGGCGAATTTTTCATTTGCGCCTTTGGCAAAATCGCGCGGGATTTCAATGCCGTAAATCGCGTTTAAATCAATGCTTTTGCGTTCCGCCTCAAAGTAAATGTCGCGCAAAATTTCTTGCACTTTTTTGCTAAAGAGATGACAAAAAAGCCCCAATGCTTCATCTTTATTTTTCGCGCGTAGGACGATGATTCCCGCGTTTGCGATTTTGGGGCTTTTGCCCTCGCCGATGATTGTTAGCTTAGGGTTGATTCCACGCAAGGATAGCAAAATGTCATAGGGCTTTAGGCGACTTTTTTCAATCTTATCTTTGTCGCCGATATGCGTCTCCACCGCGCCCTCATCGATGAATCCAAACTCATTAAAATTCACAATGCCGATATTTAGGTATTTTTGCGCGTTTGATGCTTTGGTGCTGTAAATGCGCACACCGCGTAAGATTTTCACGCCTATATCGGCTATGCAGTGCTTTTTCGCGCTATTTGGGCTAGATTCGCGCTTTTTTAGGTAAATCTGTGCGCGTAAGTCATTTGTGTCAATCTTAGAATAAGGTGTGAATAGCGAATGTTCGGTATTTTTTTTGTGCTTTAGCATTGAGAGGATTTCATTTGTTTTGGTTAGGCGATTGTATTTGCCCTCTTTGGTGCAAAATTCCGAAGCGTCAATATGCAAAATGCCCTTGTTGCCGTTAGATAAAATCATAAGCGAAAATTCCGCGTTGTTATGCGGGAAAATATTGCTTGGAAGCTCGATAATCGCCTCAATCAGCCCCTCCTCGCATAGCTTATCTTTGAATCGCTCCTCTACAAAGGACTTTTTAAGGATTTGATTGCGGATAATAAAGACGCCCTTATCTTTCATATACGAAATGCCATTTACGATGAAGCTAAGCTCAGGGACGCTTTTAGTAATAATGCCGTATTTGGCGAATCGCTCGTTATTTTTCAAATCCAAAATGCCTATGTAAGTGTCAATGGGCGGATTACACATAATCTTATTAAATCGCCTGTGTGGAGGGAAAATCTGCTGTTTTAGGATATTATTCACAAATAAATTACGCGAATCGATATTGATTGCCTTTAAAATCAGCCTTGCCACCATATCAAGGCTCGAATCTAGCTCCTCGCCATAAATGCTAAAATGCTTTTTTTTCTGCGCGAGTGCGAAAAATAACGAACCGATTCCATAGCAGGGATTGTAAATCTCATCGCCGTCTTGTATGTCTAAAATATCCACGATTAGGCGGTTTATCTCCATTGGCGTGGAATATGAGTAGAGTTTGTTGATTGTCTTTTTCTGCGTGATTGTGTTTATCAAAATCTCAATATCCTCGCTATTTGGGTGCATATCATTGAGTGAGCGCATAATTTTGATAAAGTTTAAGTTGCCATTGGGCTTGACATAGAGATTGCCTAGCAGATTTTTTAGCGCGATATTGGTTTCAAACTCCATTTCTCTGCGCTTTTTCACGCGCATAATCAAGTCTTTAATCACCTCAGGCGCGTAGATTCGCAGGTTTATAAATCCAAGCATTATACACAAAGTATCCAAAATATCGCTGTGGTAGCGTTTGAGATAGTTAAACATAAGTAGCATTTCTTGCATTTGGCGTCCTTTAGGGCTAAAGTATGGTTTAGATTTTTGCTTGATATTATATAGTTTTTATCATAAAATGCGGTTTATTTTTTGCTTTTGTGATAAAATTTACAAATTGTTAGATTGCGAATCTGTGCTTTGGATTCGCGTATAATTTTTTAAGATTCGAGGTAAAAATGCAAGAAAAAGTAGAAATTGTTGCAAAAAAAATGCTAGGCGATTCGCCCTTTTTAAGCTATGAAATCGTCCCTCAAAAAGCCTTTAGCGTGGAAAAGATAATGATAGATATTAAAAATAGCGCGATTTTTGGGGATATTGACGCTTTTGTATGCACGGATTCGCCTTTGTCGCGCTTAAAACATAGCGCGATTTTAGCAAGTATAAAAATACAAGATTTTTTAGGCAAACCCACCATTTGCACCATAAGTGCGAGGGATAAAAACTCTATCGCCTTGCAGGGCGAGATTTTGGGGCTAAATGAATTTGGAGTGCGATTGTTTTTGACGCTTCGTGGCGACCCTATAAAGCTAGGCGACCAGCCCAATGCAAAGGCAGTTTTTGAGGGAAATAGCTTTTTATTGCTAGAAATTATTAGAAATTTGAATAATGGCGTTGATTTAAACGGCGCGAAATTAAGCGATAGCGGAAAGCCTATTTATCCGCTCTCTGTCATAAACGCATTCGCAAATGATATGGAAAATATCGCCAAAAAAATGCGCCGCAAAGTCGCACTAGGCGCACTTGCGCTTATCACACAACCCATTTTTGAGATAGAAAACGCCAAAAATCTTTTGGCAATGATTGCGCGAATCAACGCGGATTTAGGGACAAATGCGAAGTTGATATTTGGCTTTTATCCTGTTACTAGCCTAAAAACGGCAGAATTTTTATATCATAAACTACCGGGCTGTTTTATGCCTGAATCGTGGATTTTGGATTTGCAAAGCGCAAATGGCGATTTACAAAAAGAGCGTGAAATAGGGCTAAATCTAAGTCGAAATTTGTATAAAGATTTAATTGCGTTGCACCCAAAGATTCACTTTATGTGTGCAAATAAAACAAGCATTGCCGAATCTATCATAAGGACATAACAATGATAAAGAAAAAAGTCGCATTGCTAATGAGTGGGGGCGTGGATAGCTCATATAGCGCGTTTCTTTTGCGCCAAAATTACGAAGTCTATGGCATTTATCTAAAATTGCACGATAATGAGAAAAAACACAAGTTTTTTATCCAAAAATGCGAAAAAGTCGCGCAAAATCTAAATATTGATTTTCGCGTTTTGGACTTGCGCGAGGCGTTTAAAGAGAAAGTTTATGATTATTTTATCAATGCCTACAAAAATGCGCAGACGCCCAATCCCTGCGCTATGTGTAATCCAAATATCAAATTTGGGCTAGGGCTAGAACGCGCTCTAGATTTGGGCTGTGAATTTATCGCAAGTGGGCATTATGCGCAAATAGCGCAAGTGGATGGTAAAAACTACATAAAAGAGGCGGTGGATAAGAGCAAAGACCAAAGCTATTTTTTGTTTGGAATCTCACAATTTGCCAAAGATAGGCTGATTTTTCCGCTTGGGGACAAACTAAAAGAAAATGTCAAAAAAGAGGCATTTGCTGCAATGCCGTGGTTTGGGGAGTTGGAGGAATACAAAGATTCGCAAGAGATTTGCTTCGTGGAAAAAGACTACATTGAGACGCTAAAAAATGCAGTGGATATTGAGCAAAAAGGCGCGATTGTGGATAGAAATGGCAATCAAATCGGCACACACAAGGGCTATATGCAATACACCATTGGCAAACGCAAGGGGCTTGACATTCCGCTTTCGTTAAAGGCGCAATATGTGGTGGCGATTGACGCGCAAAAAAATGAAATCATCGTGGGCGATAAGGCGGACTTGCTAAAACGCGAGATTGTCGCAAAGTCGCTTACGCGCTGTGATTTGGTTGATGGCGAATATAGCATAAAGATTCGCTATCGCAGTCAAGCGGTGAGGGCGCATTTGCGATTTAGCGGAGAGATGATTTATGCAACGCTATTAGAGCCAGTGTATGGCGTGGCAAACGGGCAGGGGTTAGTGATTTACAAAAACGACATAGTGTTAGGGGGAGGATTTATCGAATCGTCTTTGTAGGCGCGACAATTTGTTCTTGGGTATGCAATTTCGCACTTGTGAAAATTTTTGGGAATCAACAGACTACAAGTCTAGTTTTATCCCAAAAATTTTCACAAATACAAAAGCCACACCGCAATTACTTCGATTGTCGTGGCTTTGCCACGAATCTAAAAATAAAATGCAAAATAATATTAAAGTTTTTGCTTCGTTTTGCTTTTGCAAAAAGTAGAGTCCCCTCCACCTCGTCATACTGAGCGAAACGCAGTGTAGCGAAGTATCCACTTTGGCGATTCGCAAATCAAGGGCGAATCCCTCACTTTAAGCGAATCTATCCAAAATCAAAAGCAGAATCTCCGCAAGATTAAACCCTTGCGAATCCAAACACGACTCCACGCGCAAAGGCGTGGAATCTGCAGATTTATAGATACCCTGCGATTAGGGCTAGGACATATCCAGCCACGCAAGAGGTAAATACGCCAATTAGCCCGGGGATAATGAAGCTGTGGTTGATGACAAATCGCCCGATATGCGTAGTGCCTGAGCGGTCAAACTGAATTGTCGCTAAGTCGCTTGGGTAAGTAGGCAAAATGTAGTAGCCATAACACGCTGCCGCAAAGGCTACGATTATGCCCGGCTCTACGCCGATACCTAACGCCAAAGGCACGAATGCCGCTAGTGCCGCTGCTTGTGAATTAACGAATTTAGAGATTAAAAGTAGCATTACCGCGTAAGTCCAAGGGTGTTCCTGCACCACGCCACCTAGTGCCTCTTTTATCATAGGTGTATGCACGGCAAACATTGAATCCGCCATCCACGAAATCCCAAACACAGCCACCATAGCAATCATACCTGATTTGAAAATGGCGTTGTTGCCTATGTCGCTTACCTTTACCTTTGTAAAAATCACTAGCGCAGAACCCGCAATTAGCATAAACATTTGAATCACCGCAACCATACTCATAGGCTTAAGTTCGCCTTTGCCATTGTCAAACGCAGGACGCAACTCACTGAAAACCCCTAGCAAAGCCACTAGCGCAATCGCCCCTAGGAAAATCCACATTGCAGTCCATTGAATCATAGGGAGTTTTTGCCCCATAAGCGTTTTGCTTTCGCCATAGACATACTCTTTGAATTTGGGGTCTTTTAGTTTAGCTTGAAATTCCTCATCTTTATCCAAATCCTTGCCTCTAAACCACGAGAAAATCCCCACGCATAGCACACCAAATGCACCGCTTGGAATGGTGATTTGCAATAGATTCACATATCCATCGAATCCCTCCAAATGCTTTACGCCCGGTGCTAAAAGCATAGCTGTTAGGCTCACCACCGCCACGCTCACAGGTGAGCAGATGATGCCCATTTGCGAAGCAATCGAAGCCCCTGCCATAGGACGCTCGGGGCGGATATTGTTTTTAATCGCAATGTCATAGATGATTGGCATCATCGTATAGACGACATGCCCAGTCCCGCAGAGAATGGTAAGAAACCAAGTTACAAATGGTGCTAAAATCGTTAGAAACTTAGGATTGCGCCGTAAGATTCGCTCTGCAATTTGTAGCATAACATCAAGCCCACCGCTGGATAGCAAAGTCGCACTCGCCGTAACCACGCACAGAATGGTGAAAATCACATCAATGCTGGGTTTGCCCGGCTTGACATTAAACAAAAATGTTAGGACGAAAATCCCAATCCCGCCTAGCAACCCAAGAGCAATCCCGCCCTTTCTCGCGCCGTAAAATAGACAGATTAAAACGATTATAAGCTGAATGGCAAACTGCTTACCATCGCTTAGTGAAGTCAAAAAATCCATAAAATCCTCCTAAATGAAAGTGTAGTGTGTAGTTTGTTACCAAAATACAAGGCGGAATTTTAAGAATATTTTCTTTAAGGTTTTCTTAAGTAGGGGGGGGGGAATTTTAAAAAAATGTAAAAATTTTGTATGTTTTTGTGATTTTAAAAAAATCGATTGCGATTCGCAAGGCGAATCGACTATGAATCAAGTGCGAATCCTGCCACCACTCGTCATACTGAGGGCGACAGCCCGAAGTATCCAAACAAAATAAAAATGCGCGAAGCGCAACCACTAAAAGTTTTTGCTTCGTTTTGCTTTTGCAAAAAGTAGAGTCTCTCTACTCTCTCGTCATTGCGAGACTTGACAAAGTCAAGTCGTGGCAATCCACGCGCAATTTTATCACAATATAACGCTACTTTGCGCCATTTGGTAAAAAATATTTGCTTGTATGTCCCGTGATAGGATTTATCGCCCTCCACGGATTATATAGATTCCTTGCGCTACAATCATCAGCGAATTTATCCTCACATAAATCCGCTCGGACAAAAAACGCATTTACACCTTTTAAATCCGTTGCCACGAGATTATAGCCTTTTTGCTTTGCTAATTTTGTAAGCGATTCAAGCGAACACCTTGTATGTCGCTTCCGTCCCATATATGCGTGGGATTATAAGGCATCACATATTCCACAGGTGGCGGGAATTTTGCGTTTATTTCTATCACAATCACGCGCGGTTTGATAACGCTAATAGCGTTAAAAATATGATAATCATTGCCGTCAATATCAATGCTTAGCAAATCAATCTCAACCAAATCCTTTGCCTTTGTCTGCGCAATCAAATCATTGATATTTTCCGCTGTGATAAAGCTATTTAGTAGCGTAAGTTGCCCTTTTTCAAGCGGAATCTTAAAATTTTCGCGGATTTTCTCACAAAACTCCGCGCTACCCTCCATATACACGCCCTCCCAGCCCTGAAAAAGCAAATAATGCGTGTTGCATTCTAGTCCGTCCTGCACCCCAAATTCGATAAAAAAGCGATTTGTTGTGCCGATTCGATTAAAAATCTCCGCAATCATTCCGTCCTCTTCGTTTTGGCTATATACTTTGAATCCAAATGGTTCTAATCGCTTTTTGTCCGCATATCGCGAGTGTGATAGCACTTGTGCCTTTAATATATCGCTAAGTAGCCATTGAATGTGTTGTATTGTGTTATCACTTTGTGGCGATTTTTCCACTGCCTTGTGTATCGAATCTATTTGTTTTAAAAGCCGAAATCGGCGAAAGTACTTACTAAATGCCATTGTTTTTGTCCTTTATTTTAAATTTTGCCCTTTTTGTAGGGCGAATCTTTTGTCTAACCGCCGATTTTTTAACCATTTTTTAACCACACGAATCTAATGCGTGAAAATTTATCCCTTAAGTTTGCATTTTGATTCCTTTAAAAGTGGTGTAAAGAGTGGCGAATTGCGCGAATTTGCGCCGAATCGTCATTATAAAAGTAGTGGATTGATTCGGCGTTTGCAACGCCTCGCAATGACGGCGTAGGGTGCAAATATTCGTCATTGCGAGACTTGCCTTTGGCAAGGCGAAGCGTCTGTGCGAAGCA
>SAMEA104315433__coassemble_419_pt1 | contig 20226 bp, 13 predicted proteins | sample SAMEA104315433__metabat2_low_PE_023 | metagenome-assembled genome bin SAMEA104315433 (sample SAMEA104315433) | gut metagenome | biome: Monkey gut; feature: monkey-associated habitat; material: faeces | place: China | collected 2013
GTTGTTCCCCAAAATTTTCTCCAAGTGCGAAAGGTGCGCCCAAAGACGAATTTTTCGCAATATCTACGATTTCATTCATCGCTCTTATTGTCGCACTTTCCGCTCTATTTTCTATTTTAGCCAAGCGCAAATTATTTGCGTAAATTTTCCATTTATTGTTATTTAGCGGAGTTTGGGCGATATTTTGCGCCACACTCACAAACGCGCCTTTGGGGTAGAGAAATCGCTTATTAGCTAAATCGATGATATTTATCTCATTCCTATCAAAATACAAATTAAACTTACGATTGCCACCATTTAGCGCGGTTTGGAGCGATTTTGCGATTTTGTTGCGCCCAAAGAATGCTAGGTTTTTTAGCATTCTTTGTTGCATTATTTTTTGTGCGTTTTCATAAGATTCCACGCTGGATTTTGCGTGGAGTAGGCACTCTAAAAGACTATTTATTGTTTCAATCCTAAGAGCGTATTTAATATTTGGTCAGAAGTCGTTACGGCTTTTGAGTTGGCTTGGAAGCCCCGCTGCACGACTATTAGTTGCGTTAATGCGCGGGATAAATCCACATTGCTCATCTCCAATTTCGAGCCACTCACGCCACCTCTACGCCCTGTATTTGGCGGTCCTACGACAGGTTCGCCTGAGTTTCCGCTTTGGCTAAAGATATTTCCGCCTTCGGCTTGTAGCCCTGCGTTATTTGCGAAGTTTGCGAGTGCGACTTGTGCGAGTGCCAAAGCCTTACCATTGCTAAATGCGCCCAAAAGTGTGCCGTTTGCATCAAACCTTATATCCACCAAATCCCCTGCGATATAGCCATTTTGTGTGATTGTGTAGGTTTCTGAGATTCTATCTACGCTTGTTAATCCGCCAAAAGTGCCGTTATCGCCAAATGCGAGTTCTAATCGCTGTGGCGCAGTCGAGCCGTTTTTGGGGTCAAACTGCAAGACAGGTGGATTCATACCTGCTAGTGAGCCGTCCGAGTTAAATGATGCGCGTCCGCCCTCTAAGATATTTGGGCGTGTTGGGCTACCGCCGATAAATTGCGCTGGTTCGGGCAAAATGGCGCGGAAACTCCACTCGTTGCCTGAGATTTTGTAAAATTCAAAGCGAATCGTATGCTTTGAGCCTAAGCTATCCACGACATCGACACTTGTGGCGTGTGTAGCCACACCTATGACGCCTGTGCTAGAGACATTTCCGCCCTCTACAAGCGCGTTTGTCGAAATGCCTTTCATCGCCTCTTTTAAGATGACATTGTTTGTTACATTGTCGTTGTAGAAACTTGATACGGTTATGTTAAGATTGTTTTTAAAATCATCGCCGTCATCGGCATTTTCAATCTCAAACATACCATAGCGATTCACACGCACAAACACACTCGCAGTCGAATCGCCATAAGGAATCTGCGGATTTTTTACTAGATTCGCGTCCTGTTGCATTAGGGCGCGTAAATCCTCAGTGGTTCTAAATTGTCCGCTAGTCGAATCGGCGTCTTGCGAATTTGTATATTGATACGAAAACGCCGTAATCACACTATCGCCCTCTCTAAAGTTCGCCAAAGCTCCCGTGCCACCGCTTGTAATAAGGATATTTTTCGTCCTTGCGTCCCCGTCTCGCGCGTTTTCATTTTCAATTCTAAGCATTCCATTGTCAATATATGCCTCAACGCCTGTTCTATCTTTTGCGGCGTTTATGGCATTTTGCGCGGCTATTAGCGTAGAAATCCCCGTAGCAGCCGAATCATTGACAAAAGAAATCTCTACGCCGTTGATTCCCACGCTACTATTTTCTGTCGAAGGCATAACGGCTTGACGCATTTGCGCGATTTGATAGCTAACCCAAATGCCTTGATTTTCTTTTAGCGAAAACGCATCGCCGTCCGCATTAAAAAGCGCACCCATATCGTAACTAACCTGCATAAGCCTATTTTTGGAATCATACACAGGAATTTCGGGGTCGACTTCGGTAGCAAGTGATGAATCAAGCGCAGCTAAAGGCACCATTTGGTCAGCCCTGCGCCCTGCGTTTAGATTCGCCCGTAGCGAAATAGATGAGCTAGATTTAGCTGGCATAACCATAGCAGGGTCGATTTGAATGCTACGAATGGGTCCCGTGTGGTCGACTTTGAAAAACTCATCTTCGGTCATATACTCGACATTTTCTAACTCCCCACGAATCCACCCTTGCACGATATATCCGCCCGAATTTACGAGGTTGCCATTTGCGTCAAATAAAAACTCGCCGTTGCGCGTGTAATTATGCGTGATTCCCCTATCGGGGCTAACGATAAAAAAGCCATCGCCCTCGATGGATAAGTCCGTCTTAACATCTGTATTTTGCGTATTTCCTTGCGAGAAAACTTTGGTAGTCGCCTCGATTCCCACGCCTAGCCCGATTGAGAAGTCATTTTGTCCTCCAAGCCCGTTTTTGTAGGGCGAGGAGGCGATTCGCTTGATTTGGCTAAGCATATCCACAAAACTCGCACGAGAATACTTAAATCCCACGGTATTGACATTTGCAATGTTGTTACTTTCCACATCTAACGCTATTTGGTGCGCCTGCATTCCGCTGACACCAGACCACAAAGACCTTAACATATCTATCCTTTTTAAAGAAAATTATTGCGATTTATAAGCAAATAATATTCCTAAAATTTGCGTTTGGGATTTATGGCGGATTTTTTAAGGTGGATTCGCGTGGGATTTTGTGGATTTTTTTGCGGATTCGCAAAAATTTTAGGCGAATTGGAAGCGAATCTAGGCGTAGCGATAAGCTGGATTCTGTAACGATTCGCTTTAGCGTAATCGCCTAGCGACTATTTATCTATGGATACGCTTCACAGCGCACCTTAACGCGAATGGCTTAAAAGTTTGAGATTTTTAACCTGCCATTCTTGCTACGAATTGGGTTTGCAATGCAATTTTAATTACTTAAAATTCGGTGAGCTCTTACCTCGCCCTTTCACCCTTGCCAAAGTTCGATAGATTCGCGCTTTGGCGGTTTGCTTTCTGTTGCACTTTCCCTTATCTTGCGATAGCCATTCGTTAAATGGAATCCTAATCTCGGTAGTCCAGACTTTCCTCTTTTTTCGCATATTAGCGCAAAAAGCAGTCGCCTACTACACCTAGAGCGTGGATTCTAGCATAAAATTAGCCAAAAAAACGCTATTCCTCAATATCTAGCCAAACGCCGTCTTTGCCTTGCGTTTTAACGGCGGTGGCGGTGGGTGTGATATTTGGCGCAGGTTTTGCGCTTGGCGTATTGTCATTTTTAATCGCCTTAATATCGCTTATAATGTCCTGCTCTGCGCCAACTTCGCTAATCATCACATTAAAGGTATTTGAGACATAAGTATTTTTATACTTGCCGTTATAGTTGAGATATGGGGCAAATTCCGTCATTCTTTGCGCGATTGTGATAGGATAAATGCCACTTTTTTTGCCCTTAAAGGTAATCTGCTGTCGCCCGTCTTGCGCCTCATTTGAGTTTAGAATCTCTATGCGATTTTTGCTATTTTGCGGGATTTTGATAAATGAATCGCTTACATAAAGTTTGCTTGGGTGTTTGGCGTTGATATACCAATATTGCGATTCGATTTCTGGCTCACTTTGCAAGTATTTTGATAAGATTCGCTTATCACAGCTTTTGCAGTAAATAGCGTATTTTGCGATGAGCGATGGCGAATTTTTCAAATCGCCTTTTATGTCATTAGTCTGCAATTTTCCGCGCACAAAGAGAATGCCAAGTGGCTCGGAGTTTTCATCTAGCCTATCATAGACATCTAAATTATCATAGTCAAATTGGCTTGTGCCGTTTCTAAAGCGGATATTAAATTTAAAATCCATTAGCGTAACTTCATTTGGCTCAACCGCATCGCTTTGCGTTATGGTGCGCGAATTTTTATATTTATCCACAATCTTACTAATGCCAAAATATGCCTTTATATTTGTCCCCGCTGGTTTTTCAAAGTCGCGCAAATATGCCACAATCCTAGAGTTTAGCCTATCGCTAGAGCTGCGTTTAAATTCAATGAGTTTGTCATTTTTAAGGCTAAGCTCCACAGAGCCGTAGTTGCAGACTTTATTGATAGAAATGGGCGTATTTGTGTCATTTAGTGCCTCAATATCCACGCTTAAAATGGGGTTGTATCTAAAAGTATGCTTATCGTCAATCTGCCCGTAGTAGGCGATTTGATTGCTTCCGCTGTCTGCTAAAATATCTGTTTTCACGCGGAAATTCGCAGGGATTATGCTAATGTCTTTGGTGATTTTCGCGCCCACACATTGTGGCTCTAAGCTACTAATGCCATCTTTGCAGGTTTTATCATCATTGACAATCTTAAAGTCGATATTTAGTCGCCCGAAAGCAATGGTATTTGCGCTAATGGTGGCATAAGAGTTTTGCAAATAGCCTTTTCTAAAGCGCAGATTCATACCATTTGGCGCGACTATGTCGGTGTTTTCAACGCCATCGCATTTATTTTTCTGCGTAAATGTGAGATTTTTCACTTCCAAATTCCCGCCAAAGCCATTATCCACATCGCCCTCCAGCGTCAAAGCCCGTGAGTTCTTAAACGCGATTTGAATCTCCCCAGCTTTTAGCGTAGGAATCGTGCCTGAGCCTTCATTGACAAAATTATATTGCAAGTCAAAACTAGCGGGTGTAACGATGATTTTATTCGTAGCTTTGGTGCTTTTTGGCGTTTTGCAAATCACTTGCGTCCTATCATAAGAAGTCGCAAATTTCAAATCCAACGCACCGATTTTGTTCGTGTGGCTAAGCGCGTAGGATTTTTTGATATTTTTACCATAATAATTGCGCACCTCGCAGTCCAAATTAAGATTATCATCGGTTAGATTCACAAGATAGAGCGTATTTTGCCTTTCTTTAGAAGATTTTTTGCTCCAAACTACGCCGTCATAGGACTGCAAAGTTTTATGAAGGCATTTCAAATCCCCGTAGCACTCTTTATTTAGCTTATCATAAGCCTCTTGCTCAACTATCATAAATTCCTCTTTACCCGCTGGTTTGGGCGTCCTAGTGGGCTGTGGCTCAGGCTCAGGCTCTAAAAGGGCTTGTTTTAGCTCCTCATCATCTGCACTTGCGGTTTGCTGTGAATCTTTTGTAGGCTCAGTAGGCGCGGATTTTGCTGTGGATTCTGGCTTAGATTCAGCCTTTGGCTTTGGCTTAGATTCAGGCTCGGCTTTGGGAGCTTGGGCGGTTTTTGTGGGCTTTGATTCAGGTTTAGATTCGGGCTTTGGCTCAGGCTCTTTGGCTTGGGCGATTTGTGTGGGTTTGGATTTTGATTCGGCTTTTGGCGTAGATTGTGGCTCGGCTTTTGGTGTCGAATCTGCGATTTCTTTGGATTCACTAGTTAAATCTTTGCTTGAATCTTGCGCTATTTGGGTGGATTCGTCTTTAGATTCATCGACTTTTGATTCAGTGGATTCGCTAGATTCAGCAGATTTTTTGGCTTCATCTGCTTGTGCTATTTTTGTGGGTTTGGATTCGGCGGGTTTTTGTGCCACTTCGGCGCGTTTGGTGGATTCTGCTTCTTTTGTAGATTCAGCAGATTCGCTAGGTTTGGTAGCTTTTGAATCTTGCGTGATTTCTATTTCTTTTTTATTTGAATCTGCCACCGCTTTTGGCGTATCTACGCTTGAATCCGCTTTAGGCGAATCCTTTTTTGTCTCAATGCCAAAAGTCGCTAGTAAATCTTGGATATTTTCATCTAGCTCAGCTTGAATCTCCGCATTTATCGGCGAATGCGTGTCTTTGGGCTGCGCCACATTATTGGCACTTGCCATTGCCGTAGCCTCACTTGCGCTAGGAGTGCTTGTATCACTCGCCATTTGCGTTGAATCCGCGCCTAAATCTTTTTGCGCCGAATCGGCTTTAGTATCTGTGCTCGAATCTGCCGTGCTGTCCGCCTTTTTAATACCCATAGCCACCAAATATCCGTCAATTACGCTTTGCTCAAACGCCACTTTGGTGGGCTTTTCGCATTTGCCGTAGTTTTGCTCCTCGATTTTGGCATTTGGCGCGATAGAGGCGAGATTTCGCCCGTCTTTAGAAGTGATTTTTCCGCTCTCTATGAAAATATCATAAGTAGGTATGATTTTTGTCCGCGCAGTGGCGACTTTGTAGCTTTTGGTATTGATTTTTTGATTGCTAAAATTGATGAGATTATCAAAGCAACCGCCCTCTTTCACGCTACAAACAGCATTTGCGTTGTTCGGCGGGGCGATAGAGTTATTTTTAGTGTAAAAAAGTCGCTTAAGCGTGTAATCTGTCGCACTTAAATCCAGCGGATTCACCTCAGGACCGCAAAAAATATTACCATTAAAGCTAAGCACATCTTCGCCGTCCTTGCTTAGGGCAAACATATCATTTACGCTTAGCAAAGTCTCCATTCCACCACGCGAAGCGGGGCTTTTTTGGTTTATCATATCGATAAATTCTCTCTCATAAATCCCGCCATAATATGTATTTAGCCAAACGCTAGAGTTCGCTCCCTCAGGCATAATAAGCGAGTTGATACTAATTGACGCGCCCCTTTGTAGGACTAGATTGCTCCTAGTGTTTGTCCCCTCGATGATTTCGATGACAAAATTTTTAGGATTTTTGACATTTAGCCGAATGCCACTATCGATTATCAAATCCCCAGCCACACGCATTAAAATATTATCTTGCTTTAGAGTTACGACTTTATTTTTTAAAAGATTCGCGCCATTTGTTAGGCTAACGCCCTCAGTCAGCTTCCCGTCCTTGCTCTCCACCATAGAGCAGTCCAGCACCTCGTAGCGTGTATTGTCAATCTCAATATCGCCACCATTGATACACGCACGATATTCGGAATATTCCTTGCCATCGGCGTTTGCGAACTTGTGAAGCATTAGTGGCGGATTTTTTATATCAATCTCACACTCTCTTTGCGCCTCGTTGCTAAAATCGCAGTTTTCAGCAAAGGCAAAAAGCAGGGCAAAGCCCAAAGATAAGGCGATTCTAATCATTTGATTTCCTCTTTTTCGCGTGATAATCACTAAATATTTTAGCCAAAAACTTCAAACAAATATCGTAAAAAGTCAAAAAAGTGTTAGAAATTGTGATTTGCGGTTTTTTTAAAATTTATGAATCTAGCAAATTTTCACTCTCTTAAAAATTCATATTCATAAATCTTTGGGGCGATTTTGTCGGCTAGATTTTGCAAGGCGATTCGCAAATCTGTAATTAAGTCATTATAGTGCGAATCATCGCTTTTGGCGTTCATCTTGCCTTTTTTGCCATTGATAGATTCGCCACGCCCTTGAAAAAACTCTTTTATATCATACAAACTTGCGTCATTTAGGTATGAATCGCTATTTTTTGCGCATTTGTGATAATACTTCCAAATCTCTAATCCCGCGCTAAAAACCGCCTCTGCCTCTTTGGAAAATGCGATTTTTTGGCTTGGAATAAAGCAATCATCTAATTCGCCATTTTTGACTTTGCCACTAATAAAACGCACCATAAAATCGCTATTAAATCGCCCCTTTGCGCCCACTGCCACTTCGCTAAATGGGATAAAGTGGTTTGTGCCTTCACTTGCGCTTATGCGATTTTGTCCGTGAAATAGCGTAAATGCAAGGCAATCGTTGTGAAATTCCTTATCGAATCGCCACTTATTTTTAGGATATAAAAATTGGTCTCTATCGTTTATCCAAGACGCCCTAATCGCGTGGCGCACAGCAAAATATACGCAAAATGGAATCGCATTATATTTTGTGATTGACGCATAAATAAGATGCGCTTTGCCTTTGTCGTTTATAAAAGCTATGTGATTGTTATGTTGAAAATCAGGCGAATCCGCCATTAAAACAGCAAGTTTTTCGTTATGGTTGTCATAAAAATTTTGTAGCCATTCGGTAATGTATTTCTTTTCGATAGAAAATACCTTTTTGCCAATACGCTTATTATTTTCGTTAAAAACGCTCACGCGACATTTTTTGATTGTTACTTTTTCGCCCAAATTCCACACCAAAAAGCCGATAGGAAAATCGCCCTTGACATTATCAAAAGTCCAAGCGGGGATAATGAATCCTTTTAAAAACTTTGCTTGGAAATTTTCTCTAAATGTAGCAAAATTTTGCGCATTTATGTGTTTTAGTTTGCTAAAACTACCTAATACACAATTTGGAATCTCTTTATAGATTCGTATAAAAAACTGCGCGAAAAGCTCGTTATTTGCTTTGCCTAACACTTCTTTGTATTTTTCGCAAACTATATTTTCTTTTGTAACTTTCGCTTTATTTTGTCCCGTGCCTCTTTGTGTTTTGGCACTTCCTGCCTCCGCATACGGCGGATTGATAAAAATCACTAGCTTGTGTGGCTCGTTTTTGATGATATTTTGCAAGGATTCGGGCAATTTTGACTTTACTAAAACTTTGCCACTTTTTTCATCGACTTTATCAAAAAAGCAATCATTTAAAAAATCAAATTGAAAGATATGCGTTTCTAGCAGATTCGCGCCATTTAGCCTTCGTTCTTGCATTACATCGACATCTGCCCTATCAATCGTGGAGGCATAAATATTTCGCGCATTTATTAGCCCAGCTAGTAGATTGCCCGTCCCTGCGGCACAATCCCAAATGTAATATTCATCTTGCCAATTCTCGCCCAAAGATTCGGCTAGATATTCTTGCGCCTTTTGCACCCAAACTTGTGGCGTGAAAAATGCACCTTTGCGCTCTCTAATATCTTGAGGCACGAGCAAATCTCGCCTCTCAATGATATAATCCCAAAATTCCTCTTTAGGCGGTCGCTCATAAATGCTCCAAAAATCCCTATGCGCCTTTTGCGAATCCTTAAAGCTAAATTTCGTAAAGTTCAAATGCCTACCGCGCGTTTCTAACTTCACCTCGTAATAATCGCTTTGCAAAAGGATTCGCAGGTTTTGATAAATCTCTGTCGTGGAATTATTGCGACTTAGCAAATCCGCCAAATAAAAGTCGCTATCCAAAATCTCTGGCTTTTCCGCCTCCCAATCCACGCTAATAGTGGGCTTCACACAATCAAGCCATTTAAGATAAATGCCAAAAAAGTTATTTTTGTTGATTTTGATTTTTCGTGTGCCTTGCGTGTCAATCTCAAAATTTTGCTCTATAAATTCGTGCAATTCTTGCTCTTGCGTAGCGTAGTAAAAAAGCAAATTTTCATTTTCTAGCACTTCGCCAAAAAGCGCGTAAAGTTGCTTAAACTCTTTTGAATCGTGGTTGCTAGGCGTAACGCTCCAATTAAAATCATTTTGGCTAAAAATATGCGCCACTTCGCTAAACTCCACAAATGCGAATTTTTCCGCATCAAATGCGCCTAAAAATTGTGGCGGGATATGCGAATCTTGCAAACGCGCCTTGCCGATTGTAAGGATTAACTGAATGAATGATTCGATAATGTCGCTTTTATTGCCACGCTTTGCTTCCGCCCAAAGTAGATATTGCTTTTCGTTTGATTGATTGTTTTGCGTGGGTGCGTATTTTTTGCGCGACTACAAAGTCAATATTATTGGGACGCTCTGTGGTATCAAAATCGCCAAAAAAGTCCATCGCCACTTTGTTTTTAAGCTCTTCTTCGGCTATGTTTAAATCATACATTTTTGCCCTTTGAGTCATAAAAAATTACGCGATTTTAGCAACGAATCGCTTAAAGATTTAAGCAAGTTGATTTTAGCGCACTTCCCCTAAAACCCATACTCTCTTAAAATCGCCCTTGCTTTTTGCATATCATTTTCGCTTGGTGTGGGCGTGGATTCGAGCTTGTATGTGAGATTTAGTGCCTTATATTTATACGCGCCTAATTGATGAAAGGGAATTAAATCTACCTTTTCAATGCAAGAGTATTTTTGCGCCAATGCGCCTAATTTGTGGAGTTTTTCGTCCTTTAGCGTGAGATTTGGCACACAAACAAAGCGAATCCACACGCATTTGCCAATCGATTCGCAAAATTCTAGCGTCCTTAGCGCGTTTTGGTTGCTGTATTCGGTTAGTGCGATGCAGTCATTTTCATCGACTTCCTTTATGTCTAAAAGTAGCATATTGGCGCGTTCTATGCACTTTTGGCTAAATTTCAAATCAATAAAGCCATTGGTATCAATCGCGCTGTGAAATCCAAGCGCATTTAGCGCACCTAGCAGTTCAAATAAAAATTCGTGTTGCAACATAGGCTCACCGCCTGAAATCGTTACGCCACCTTTTTTGTAGAATTTTTTGTAACTCATAATGTTTTTTAAAATATTTTTTAGGCTAACTTCCACTCCGCCATTTAAGTCCCACGAATCGGGATTGTGGCAGTAAAGACAGCGCAAAGCACAGCCCTGCAAAAATAACACGAATCGCACTCCCGGTCCATCTACCGCGCCAAAGGATTCGATTGAATGCACACGCGCTTTAATTTTGGGGCAGTTTTTGATGATTTCTTTCATTTGCGCTTCCTTAAAATGCGGGATTTTGGCGTTAATCCGCACGAAAAATACAAGGGCGATTCTACCTAAAGATTCGCATTATTTAGCAAAAATTTTGCTATACTTCCACATTTTAATTTCAACATAAAAGGCAGAATCGTGGGAACTATTATCACCATAACTTCAGGCAAAGGTGGCGTGGGAAAATCCACAGCAGTGGGCAATATCTCCGTAGGATTAGCAAATCGCAATAAAAAAGTCGTGGCAATCGACTTTGACATTGGACTGCGGAATTTAGATATGATTTTGGGGTTAGAGAACCGAATCGTATATGATGTCATCGATGTTATGGAGGGCAAATGCAACCTAAATCAAGCACTAATCAACGACAAAAAAGCAAAAAATCTTTTCTTTCTCCCCGCTTCGCAAAGCAAAGATAAGACGATTTTAGATAAAGACAAAGTCAAAAATTTGCTTGATGAGCTAAAGAAAAATTTTGATTTTGTCATCATCGATTCACCTGCGGGGATTGAGAGCGGATTTGAACACGCCATTTTTTGCGCCGATATGGCACTAATCGTGGTGAATCCAGAAGTAAGCTCCGTGCGGGACGCCGATAGAGTGATAGGCATTATCGATGCCAAAAGCGATAAGGCAAAGGCTGGAAGCGAAGTGCAAAAATATCTAATCATAAATCGCATTAAGCACGATTTAGTCAAAAAAGGCGAAATGATGAATAAAGATGATGTGTTGCATATCGTGGCGATTCCTTTGCTTGGGCTAATTAGCGAAGATGAGAAAGTCATAAGCGCGACAAACAAGGGCGAACCTGTGATTTACAACAAAAATTCCAAATCCGCTCGTGCCTACAATAATATCTGCGATAGGCTTTTGGGGAAAGAAGTGCCATTTGAGGAAGGTGGCGATGGGATTTTAGAGATTTTAAAAGGGTGGTTTAAATGAGTTTGTTAGATAAAATTTTTGGGCGTGAAAACTCGGCGCAAGTGGCGAAAAATCGCCTGACACTTGTCCTAGCGCACGAGCGAAGCACGAATCTGCCCTATATCAACGAAATGCGCTCCGAAATCGTTGAAGTCATCAAAAAATACACAGGCGCAGGGACGCAACAAATCAATTTTAAGACAGATTCGAATCAAAATATGAATATGCTTGAGATTGAAATCACTTTGCGATAGGGTTTTGCGGAAGTTGTGAGCGATGAAGTGGGGAGTTAGAATGCTTTTTGTGCTGTGGAGCGTGTTTGCTTTTGTGAATCTAATGGCGGATAATGTCATAAAGATTCCACCGCAAAAAGTCGCCACAAATACGCAGTCCGCGCAGACTTTGGCGTTTAACAAAGAGATTGAATCCCTAGAGCAGAATGGCAAAAATATTGATGAATACACGACAAAATACTTTAAAAAACGCGTGGATTATAGTCTGCCATTTTCTAGCGAGGCGAAAGATTACGCTGATAGTGTGCTAATTGAGCGAGAGAGAAAGACTGAAGGCGCAAAACTGCGCTACAATAAAAATATCGCAAGTGAATCCAAGCGCGAATCAAACAAATCTATGCGCCAATCAATCGAATCAAAACGCGATTCGCGCGAATCTAGTGGCGAATCAAAGCAAAAATCTAGCGTTGCTACTAAAAGAGATTCGCCAAATGTGCCAAATCCAAATGCGCTAACAACCGCGTCCTTGAGCCTACCAAAGCCATTTTCTGAGCCAAAAAAAGTCTATAAAAAAGTCCTAGATTCGCACAAGCCAAAAGTCGTCATTATCATCGATGATATTGCCACGCCAAAGCAGCTTAGCGACATTGTGGCGATTCAAGACGCTGGGCTAAAGCTAACGCCCTCCATTTTCCCCGTAGCGCAGGGCAATACGCAAATGCTTGAGCGCGTGGCGCATTTGGAGTTTTTTATGGTGCATTTGCCCCTAGAAGCACTCGCTTATAAGGACGAGCTAGATACGATAAGTATTTATGATAGCGAGGATTCAATCAAGCGCAAAATCGCGCGAATCAAGCAGACTTTGCCCAATACGCTTTATATCAACAATCACACAGGCTCGAAATTCACCGAGCGCAGGGCAAATATGGAGTTTTTGCTCTCAGTCCTTGATTCGCATAATATTAACTTCGTAGATTCGCGCACCACGCAAAATACCACGCTACCAGAGATTGCCAAAGCGCAAAATCGCCTCATTCTCTACCGCGATATTTTTATCGACAATGCGCTAGATTCGCACTCGCTAAATACGCAAATAAATGAGGGCATAAAAATCGCCAAAGCGCGAGGATACGCCATTCTCATCGCTCACCCGCATAAAGAGACGCTAAATGCGATTCGCACGGCTAAAAACGGCGCGTTAAGGGAAGTTGATGTGATTTATTTAAATGAGTTAGATTTTTTGCTAAAAAAATCTAATATCACGCAATACGCACAAGTGCTAAAATCGCCGTAAAGATAGCAAACGGAGGGGCGAAATGAGTAATATTTGCATTGTGAATCGCTTTAATTTGAATAGTGCGATTCTTAGCATTCATAGGACAAAATTGGGCGTTAGTGTCGTAACGCAGGATTATCAAGCCTGTGTCGTGGAAAATAACTCCCTAAAAAAGCGCACTAAGCTAATCAACTCCACGCAAATCCCGCATAAATTCGCCAAAAGTTCTTCAGCGAGTGAGAAATTTATCTGCGTTTGCGATGCCGAAGAACCACACGCAATCATCGCTAAAATCAACTCCACTATTAAGCAAACTGCCACCATTACGGCGCATTTGAAAAATGTGAGCGCGTCTAATTTCACGCCAGATTCAACCATTTTAGCCACAGGTGGCGAGGACGGACGCGTTTATCTATACGCCACCAAAAATTTTAAAAAAATCCTAACTCTGCCCTACCGCCCCGATTATATTTCATCAATCAACTTTTCAGGTGATGGCAGATTCGTCCTTGCCACTTGCTTTAATAAATCCAATATCATTTATGACACGCAACGCGCGAAAGCCATTAGCATTTTTAACACCAGCGAAGTCGTGGAATGGGGCGAATTTTTTGACAACAACGCCAAAGTTATGCTTATCACAAGGGATTTTCAATCTATCATTTACGACACCCACGCCAATGAAGTGCTAAATGCCGCAAATATTTTTAACTCGTGGCCCAATATCTTTAGCATTGATGAGGGCGCGGGAATCGCCATTGTCGGCACGAGAGACGGCGGAATCTACCTTGTAAATATCCACGAAAACCATATCATTTTTCACTTGCGCTTGGAAGAAGTAGTCGGCATTAGCGCGATTTGCGTGCATTTGGGTTGCATATTTGTAGGCGGAATCAACGGCGAACTTTTAATCATTAGCTACACGCAAAATAGTGAGGCGTTTCAAAAAGCCTGTGAGGCGAAAAATTACGCCGAAGCAAGTAAAATGCTCGAATCTAATATCTTTTTATCGCTTTTGCCCTGCGCTAGGGTTTTTGATGAGGATTGGGAAAAGATTTTAAAAGAGGCAATCGCGCTTTTGAGTGATAATAAAATCGATGACGCAATCGGGCTTACAAATCCCTTTACAAGCCAAGATATTAGCAAAAGGGACGCGTTTAATGTGTATTTAGAAAAAAAGGATTTTATCAAGCAGTTTAAGGAATTGGTGGAAAATAAGTTTTATGAGGAGGCATACAATATGTCGCTAAATACGAAGTTTCTAACCAAAACTGCGCATTATGAAATGCTCGAATCCGCTTGGCAGTCCGCCTTTGTAACGGCGCGAAAGATTGTGGAGGAAAATAGGAATAATGTCGAGTTGGCAAAGCGACATTTAGAGCCATTTATGAAAACGCCAAAAAAAGAAATCATTATGCAGCTTTTAAACAACACGCGCTTATTTAACGAAGCGGAGGAATACATAAAAACGCAGAATTTTAAGGCGTATTTCGCGCTTGTGGGAAACTTTGGCTTTTTAAAAGAGGGCGTTTTGTATAAGAAAGTTTTGGCTTTGGGTGAAAATATTTTTGATAAAGTGTTGGAAGCGAAAAACGCCGATAATTACGAGGAATTTAATCGGCTTTCAAAGTTTTTGGCGAACTTTCCATTTTATAAGGAATCTATCGCAAATATGAATGTCGCGGTGGCAAAAAAGAATGAAATGCTAACGCTAATCGCGCAAAAAAAGAAAGCAGCGGCTTATAAACTCGCGCTAGATTTTGAGGAATTGCAGTATTTAGATGAGTTTAAGGGCTTGTGTGCGGAGTTTGAGGCGGTGGCGCAAAAGGCGATTGCCACCGCGCATAGCGGGAATCCGTCAGGTTTAGGCGAAGTTTTTGGCGAGTATATGCAAATTAGCTTTTGGGCGGACAAAATTAAGGCAATCTATCAAGTGGCGTATTTAGAGGAATTTGCGAATAAGATTAAGAGCGAAAAAGATGCGATAAATTGGGAGCAAAGCGTCAAAAACTATGTCCAAATCTTTGGCAAAGATGATGATATAAATTTCTTTTGCAACCAAAATGGCTTGAAAAATGACAGCGCGGACTTTGCAAGGCAACCCTTTAGCTTTCAAAAAACGCTAATTAGTCGCGTGGTGTGAGTTTATTTTGGTGGCGAAATTTGGGCGAATCTAGCTTAAAATTTGGGGGCGAATCGGCGTTTGATTCGGCTGAATCGCTCGAATCTGTGCTTGAATCTAGGTGCGATTCGGCTGAATCTAAGCACGAATCCAATGAATCCACAAGCGATTCGCCATTTCCACGATTAGATTCGCTTCCACAATCACTCCTTGCCCTAAAAAAACCGCCCAAAAATCTTTTTTACAAAGGCGATTTATCGCTGTTAGATTCATTCAAAGTCGCCATTGTCGGCACTCGCGCTCCAAATCCCTACACCAAAGCCCTTACCGCCGAACTATCCGCTGCTATCGCCAAATATGCCGTTGTGGTGAGTGGCGGTGCGCTGGGTGTAGATATTATCGCCCACACTCACGCGCTTCCACGCACCATTATGATTGCGCCAAGTTCGCTTGAAATCATCTATCCGCGCGAAAATGCAAAGATGATTGAAAAAATCGCCCACACCGCGCTAATTTTAAGCGAATATGAAAAGGGCTATATGCCACATAAATATAGCTTTTTAGAGCGCAATCGCCTTGTGGTGGGGCTTAGCGATATTGTGATTTTGCCACAGGGCGATTTAAAAAGCGGGACAAGTTCAAGCGCAAAATTCGCCACCGCGCTTAAAAAGCCCATTTTTACGCTACCGCACAGATACAACGAAAGCACTTTGACAAACGCACTTTTGGCGAGTGGCAAGGCGGAGGCGATTTATAATATTGATGATTTTGTGGAAAAATATATTGCGCCAAATGCGTGTCGTCATTGTGGTAATCTCGAAGCGACCGAAGCAATCCACCACTTATCGTCATTGCGAGACGAGCCAACGGCTCGGCGTGGCAATCCAAAAAATAATATAGAATCCGATGAAATCCTAACCTTTTGCGCCAAACGCCCAAGTTTCGAGGACGCATTCGCCAAATTTGGCAATAAAATCCTAGAATACGAGTTTAGCGGATTGTTAGTGCGCGAAAACAACACGATTCGCACCAAATGATAGCAATCGACTTTGGGCTAAAGCGCATAGGTGTGGCGTGGAAATGTGGCGCAATCATTTTGCCACTCCCAGCAATCATCTTTGCCACGCAAAAGCAAGTCGCCAAAGAATTAAGCGAGATTTTACGCGCCAAAAAGGCAAAAGTTTTGGTGGTAGGCATCGTGCGCGAGGAATTGCAAGGCGTTTTAGATGAGATTTTGGCGATGATAGATTTTGGTGGCGAAATCATAAGCGTTGATGAGAATCTAAGCTCAGCGGAAGCCGAGTCACACATCAACGGACGCAAAAAGGCTAAAAAACTCCGCAAAGACGGCACTTTGGATAGTTTATCCGCGATGATAATCTTAGAGCGGTATTTAAGTGGGTTGCGCTGAATCTCAACCCTTTGCAGAGCCTCGTGTAAGTAGCTTGTGAGGGTATAAGGAGTTATACATTAACGAGGCTCCGCAAAGGGTTGAATCAGAGGCGCATTAGGGCGCAGACGCCAATCTAACCCCTAAAACCTCTTCTTACTCACATCTGCTAGTATTTCTTTAGCTACGCCATTTACTTTTTTGGTTATATCATCAGTTGCTTTAGCTACGGCTACATTTTCTTTGGTTACTTCATCTAGCTCTGCTATGACTTTATTGATTTGCTCTAAGCCATTGGTTTGCTCTTTTATAGATTCACTCATTTCTGTAACGGATTGCACGAGTATGTTTATATTTGCTTCGATTTCACTAAGCGAATGCGTAGTGCGCTCGGCAAGTTTGCGCACTTCATCAGCCACTACGGCAAATCCTCGCCCGTGCTCCCCAGCTCTAGCTGCCTCGATAGCGGCATTTAGTGCTAGTAGATTCGTCTGCTCGGCAATGTCTTTGATAACACTTACAATATTGCGAATATCATCTGCTTGTTTAGCGCATTGCTCTGTGCGCTCATTTACTTCCTGCATAGAGGCATTGATTTGCTCTACTGCATTGGTAGATTGCTCTAGTGAAGAGGCTTGGGTTTGAGAGCATTGCGTTAGCTTTTGCATTGATTGCTCTAAATCTTTGCAGTGATTATCTAAATCTTTGGCAAATTTCGAGCTAGAGCTTAGCATTGCTTTTATGACTTGCCCCAAAGTATTGGTAACAACTTCCACTTTGCCCTTAGCTTCATTTACCTCCGTAGTAAAGTCCAAACTCGTATATGCGCTAAATACCCTAGCGATTTCATTGGTATCGCTACCGATTTTATCTTGGAGCGAATCTAGCATTTTATTTAGCACATTTTTTAGCTCGATTAGCTGAGGATTGGCTGGGCTTTGGGTGATTCTAGCTGTTAGATTGCCTTCTTCGATTTGTTTTGCTGTATCGGCGGATTGTAATATCGCTTCCTCATCTTGCGTTAGGCTTTGCTTTGTGCGCTCAATATTTTCATTGATAGCTTTGCTAATGGTGCTAAACTCATCATTGCCTTTTAGCGGGATAGGATTGGGTGGGACATTTGTTTTGTGATTGAGATACGCAAAGAAAGCATTTAGCCCATTTTGCATAATGCTTAGTGGTTTAAACAAATAGCGAATGCTAAATAGCAACGCCACTCCACCTAGCACGAGTAATAAGATTGCTAATCCCATAGAGATTAAGAAACTTTGATGAATCACCTCTACAAAGTCTGATTCATTAGCCTCTGTGGCGATTATCCAGCCTGAAGGCATTTGATGATAAAAGACTACTTTTTTATTGCCACCAAATGTTGTCTCAAGCCTACCTTGCGGATTATTTTTGCTTTGTGCTAAAATCTGCGCTCCTAGCTCGTCAAACTCGGCTTGATTATCTTTAGTCAAATCTTTATGCACGAAAACTTTGCCTTTGGAATCAATTAGCAATGCCTCAAGGCTGGGCAATTCTTTTAGTTGCATTTTGTCGAATCGCTCTTGGAATACGGAGGGAATCACATTTGCGCCAATCACACCTACGAATTTTCCGTCTTTGAAAATGGGGAGGGCGGTGGTGGTAACGATAATGCCCTCATATCCAGCCACTTTGCTAATGTATGGGTCGGAGACTACGAACTTTTTGGTTGCCTTTGCTTTTTGATACCACTCTCTTTGGCGAAAGTCAAAGCTATTGCCGTCATCGCCGTTTTTTAGCTCGGATTCGGTGGTTTTGGCGGTTACAGAAATTAACTTGCCGTCATTTTCATACACGACAAACACAAGCGGAGATGCGACAACACGGGCTAGATTTAGTAGCACTCTGCGTTGCAACAAATAATCCTCCCTATCCACCGATTGGATTCGCTTTGCTAAGCCATTTAGTTGATTCGTAGCGGAGGCATTCATCGTAATATCTGTGGTGAGATATGCCGAGTTTAGGGCTAGTTTTTGCAATCCCTCATAAACTTCAATCGTCTCAGCCGAAGTTTGCTTGTAGTTTGCAAAGGTAGAAATCCCAAGCACCACGACAAAAATCCCAATACTAATGCCTATAATCTTAGAGGCGACACTCTTAAACATTGAAATATCCTTTCTTATGTGAATTTTCAAAATCCAAAAAAATAAAGCGCGAATTGTAGTATAAAATATTTTATTTTTCAAGGGGTTTGTAGAATTTATTTTTATCGTCAGTAGCGATTTATAATAGATTTTTGAATAAAATATTTTTCAAAAATATTTTATAAATTACTAGATTTTTATAGGATTTTTTGAATCAAAATATTGACTAAATTTCGCGCGAATCCACCGCATTTAAGAGAAATTTTGCATTTAGGGCGAAAAAATAATTTTATTGCTTTTAGGATAGATTCGCCAAAAAGCGCGAAAATAGCATTTTTATCGCTAATTATCCCAAAAAAACGCCCTACCGAAATCTTAGCCACACGGATAAAAATAAGCCAATCGTTAAAAATATCATTAAGATTAGCATTATGCTTTGCATTTCCTACCGCCCTTATCTAGGCTTATTCACCGCAAAGGCGATTAGAAACGCCAAATTTGCGATATAAAACCACGCGAATCCGCCCACGCCAAAGCGTTGCATTAGGATTCCTAGCAATAATGGTGCGATGAGTGAGCCTATCGAGTATGTGAATAGCATCGCACGGCTGATTTCCACGCTTTTGCTTTTGTCCTTTAGCATATCGTTTGCCCTTGCCATTGAGAGTGCGTATATGCAAAAAAGCCCAGAGCCAAGCACCACAGCGAAAATATACGCCACGAAAATATTAAGATTCGCCAAAAAGCCCACGCTTCCCACAAGCGCGACAAATGCCACTAGCATTATGGCGATTTTGCGCCCGAATCTATCGGAGATTATGCCAATCAAACTCTGCCCGATGAATCCACCAAACATCGCGCTAAACATAAAATATGACACTTCACTCACGCTAAAGCCCCGCATTAGCGCAAAAACAGACGCCATAGAGAAAAATCCATTCATAAGCATTCCACCCACAAAGCTCCCCATAAGCGCAAGTGGCGCGATACTAAAGACTTTTGGCAATGAAATCGGCACTCGCTCAGGCAGTGGTGGCTCTTTTATGCGCAATAAATTTAGTGGCAGAGATGAAAACATTATAAGACAAGCAGCGCACATAAACAGCGTGTGCGGGGTAAAATCAAGCCCCATTAGCAAAATGCCTAAGCCAAATGAGAGATAAAACACCACTTCATAAAAGCTAAGCACTCTCGAGCGCACGGCGTTTTGCGCCTTTTCATTAAGCCACGATTCAATAACCATCAAAAGCCCATAATACGCAAAGCCCAAGCAAAGGCGCAAAATCGCCCATAGGAAAAGATTTTCGCTCATACTATGCAAAATAATGCAAATGCTAAAAATCGCTACAAAAATCCCAAACGCGCGGATATGCCCGACACGCGAGATGATTTTGTGCGCCGAAATGGTGCTTAACGCCGCACCAAGAAAGAAAAAGGCATTCACAACGCCAATCATCACTTCACTTGCCCCGCGTTGCTTTAAAATCACGCCAACCGAGCTAACCACCAGCGCATTGCCCATAAACATAAACGCCATTGCCACAAACAGCGCAGTTAAGGACTTTATCGTCCGCTTTGAGCTTATCATTTTTGCCTCGTTTGCGTGGGATTCGCATTCGTGTGATTCGCGCTTATTTCTGTTAGATTCGCCCTTAAAAAGCCTAGAATGGCTTGTTTATCAATCATTTCATTTTTATCATTTGGCATTATAAATTGCGC
>SAMEA104315433__coassemble_425_pt1 | contig 20091 bp, 19 predicted proteins | sample SAMEA104315433__metabat2_low_PE_023 | metagenome-assembled genome bin SAMEA104315433 (sample SAMEA104315433) | gut metagenome | biome: Monkey gut; feature: monkey-associated habitat; material: faeces | place: China | collected 2013
TGGCTTGAATCGCCTTTTGATTCGCCACTCAACCTCGATTCGGCGATTTTTTTAAAAAACGAAAACATAGCTATTCTCCCAAAACGCGCTTTATGTCAAATGCTATCATTTCCTCTGGCGTAAGCCCATCGTAGCTCATTTTTAGATTGCCATTTTTGTCATACAAAAGCATAAATGGAAAGGTTTGAATCTCATAATTTTCCACGAGTTTGGCAATATCGCCCTTATAAAACCACTCAAATTTGCTACCTGAATCCTCTACGAACTTTTTTAGCTTATCCACTTCCTCGTCTTTATCCACGAAAACGCCGTAGATATTGAGTTTATCGCCAAATTCCGCATTGATATTTGCGATATGTTGCGCTTGTCCTAGGCAATAATCGCACCACGAGCTTAAGAAAACAAGCAAATATGGCTTATTGTAGTTTGTGGATAAAATGTCCTCTTTTTGGCTAAAGGTGATTTTGTTTGATTTAAGGCTAACTAGCGAGTAAGTCGCTTTTTTGGGCTTTGAATCATCGCTATTTTCATCACACGCGACAAAAAATGCGCCAAACATAATGGCAAAAATCACTAAAAATATCTTTTTCATTTGCTATTGTCCTTTGTTATTGATAAACCACATAAACGCAAATCCCAAGGACGGCGTAATATTGGGCGTTTTTAAAAAGCTAAGTGCGTTAGCGTGGGGAATCTCAATGATTTCTATAAACTCATCATCGATTCCACCACCGCTTGTTTTTTTATCGCTATCGCTAACTTCTGCGTAAAAGACGCTTTGTCTGCTTCCGCTTGTTCCCACAGATGAGTAAAATTCGCCGATTTTTTGTAAGCCTTCCACCGCGTATCCGCATTCCTCTAAGACTTCCTCTTTTGCGATTTGCTCTAAACTTTTGCCCTCTTTATCCACAAGTCCCGCGCAAAGCTCAAACATATAGCCGTCATTATTGCGTAAAAATACGGCTGGGCGGAATTGACGGACGATGATTAGTTTTTTGGATTCGACATTATTTAGTAAGATTGAGACGCTATCGTTGCTTTGGACGACTTCCCACCGCTTGGGGCGTCCATTTTCAATATAGTGCATTTCGCACACTTGGATATATTGGGAATCCTCACATTTGCGTAATTCTATGCTATTTTTATCTACCATTTTGGATTAGATTCGCGCTTTGGTTCGCCCTTTTATTTGCTTACCACGCCATTTTCGCTGTCATTTTTGGCAAAATAGCTGGGAGCTTCGCCACTAAAATTATTCATAATAGCGACTTTGATTTGCTCCTCATAAGTTTTTGCGAGTGTTAAAAACTCCACCTTTTCCTCTTTGCCTAGGACGCTTTTGGTGGTTTTAATGCTTAGGTTAGGATTTATAGGGCGATTATTTTTATAAAGCCCAAAATGCAAATGCGGTCCCGTGCTTAAGCCACTATTGCCGACTTGTGCGATTTTTTGTCCATTTTTCACGCGCTGTCCTTTTTTCACACTATAACTATGCAAGTGCGCATACAGCGTCTTTAAGCCATTATCGTGAATCACTTCCACAACCTTGCCATAGCCACTTTTGCTTCCTGCAAAGATGACTTTGCCACCTGCTGCGGCGCGAACGGCTGTGCCTTTTGGCGCAGCGTAGTCAATGCCATAATGCGGACGGCGGACTTTTAAAATGGGGTGTTTGCGATTTAGCGAAAAGCGCGATGAGATTCGCGCCCCAAATACGGGCATATTTAGCAAAAAGCCCTGCATTTCATTGCCTTTTTCGTCATAATATTTGCCATTTGTGTGGGCGAATAAAAAATTCGGCTTACGATTCGTCTCAATCAAAGCCGCCTTTATATCAGGGCTGCCGAATCCTCGTCCCAAGCGGTATTTGTAATCATAAATCAACGCTAATTTATCATCGCGCAACACGCTACGCGAAAAATCCAGCGAATTTTTGTAGATATTGACAAATTCATTAGATAGATTCGTATCGCCTGTAAGCTCGTATAAGTCTTGGTATGGGGATTTTTGGATAGAGATTGCGATTTGTGCGTTTGATTTAAAGTATTTCACAGGGATAAAATCCACCTTATAATCCACACCCTCGCGGTATAGGTGAATCTGCATTTCATCATTTAGCGGGATTAGGGCTTGAAGCAACATTCCATTATCCTCAAGCGTGTAGTATCGCACTCCAGCGTAAATCTCAGCGGTTAGCTCTTTGTCCTCTGCGTGGAGATTCCAATATACTGATGAGGGGATATTATTGTTTTCTAAGAATTTTAAGAATGTCTGCCCATTGCCCCAAATGTCGCTTTTGCTTGTCGCGCCAAATGCCACCGCACTGCAAGTTAGCGCAATGGCTGTGCCTTTAAGTAGAGTTTTCATCAAAATGCCTCGCCTAAATTTTTAGATAAAATCGAAATTATACAATAAAATCGAACGATATTTCACTATAATACAAAAATTATTTTTGGAGAGTGCGTATGAAAGATTGGATTTTCCCTAGCACAGCGTTTATAATCTTTCTTTATGGAATGGTTTTTTTAATCGCGCATTTGCATAACTACATAAGCGCGGATATGAGCCTATTTGACGGCACAACAAAGGAATATCGCTACGATGAAGTTAGCAATTTCCTAAAGGATATTTCAAAGTCATTTAAGTAATTTTTGGCGAATCGCTAGGGCGAATCTGTTAGCGATTCGTTAGGGCAAAATTTTAGTTTTGAAAAATTAAAAACGCTAATATTTTTGCCGATTTTTACCCCGATTAAAAATCACTAAAAATTTTCTAAAATACTAGGAGAGTAGCGATGATAGTTAGGAACTCACCCTTTCCATCTCAAGTGTCGATAAACTCACAAAACGATAATAAAAAAGTAAATGACAAAGACAAAGTCGCAGATAATGCGCCACTTCCGCAAGATTCAAAAGCACAGCAAGTCGCAGAGACAGATAAAGTTAGCGACATAAAACAGCAAATCGATAATGGCACATATAAGATTGATATTAACAAAACCGCCGATAAAATGGCACAGGATTTGCTTTTAGACATTCGGGTTTATAAGGATTCGCCACGATAGATTAAGGATTTTCTTTGGATTCGTGCGAATTTTGTGCGAATCTAAAAATCCGCGAATTTATCTATTTCTAAGGCGCGATTATGTTACACACTTTTCTACGAAACGCAGACAATGACTTAAAATCCCTCATTGAAATCAACCTTTTAGACATTGCTGATATTAAAGTGGCAAATCACGAGGCGATTTTTTCGCGCTTGGAAACCAAAAATAATCTAATCGAATCCTTTAAAGAAAACAAATCAAATGCAGACGCCGAAATGCAAAAAATGCTTAAAGCCCACCCAAATAAAGAGATTAAAGAATTGCTAGACGCGGAGGCTTTGGATATTGCCTACGAAATGCAGTCAAGTTTGATTCGTCTGCGGGATTTAAATAAGCATTATGCAAAGAGCGTCATTGCGGTGAGCGAGTTTTATAATTCGCTTATAAATACGATGATTCCTAGCCAAAAGGTGGGATATAGCAACAAATCCTTTGCAAAAGTGGATTTTGCAGAAAGCATTGAGGCGTAAAATGCGCGAATCTAAAGCGAATCTAAAATAATTTAGGAGCGAAAAATGGGCGGAATCTTATCATCACTCCACACTTCAAGCACGGGGCTAAATGCGCATCAACTTATGGTTGATGTAACGGGCAATAATATCGCAAATGCAAGTGATGAGTTTTATTCAAGGCAACGCGTGATTGTCGCGCCTGAAAAGCCACTTTATTTTCAAAAATATAATCTTGGGCGTGGCGTGGATATTGAGACGATTCAGCGAATCCACGATGAATTTACATTTTCGCGCTATCGCAAGGCAGCAAGTGATGCGCAATTTTACGATACGGAATTTACGACTTTGCGCGAGGCGAGTGCGTTTTTCCCAGAAGTCGATGGCGTGGGCATTTATAATGATATTGAGGAATATTTCAATGCGTGGAAAGATGTGGAGAAAAACTCCGCTGATTCGGCGCAAAAGCAAGTCTTAGCGCAAAAAACCCAAACGCTAATCACAAACATAAGAGATACGCGCTCTCGCCTTTTTGACTTGCAAATCAAGCAAAGCGAAGAATTGCGCGTAACGGTGGAGGAAATCAACTCTATCGCCAAGCAAATCGCAGAGATAAATCAAAAGATTATTGAGATGGAGGATTCGCGTGAGCTAAAACAAGCAAACGAACTCCGCGATAGACGAGATGAATTAGAGTTTAATCTCTCCAAACTCATCGGTAGCAATGTCTTTAAGGACAAGCTAAAAAGCCACTCACGGCTAAATAGTGAGAGTGCGGATTTTGACTATGGATATACGCTAAATATCGCTGGGGGCTTTAATATCGTAGATGGAATCCACCATCACCCCATTGTCATCGACAATAAAGACAACGAAAATGGCTTATACACGGTGTATTTTCAGGGATTCGACCATAAGCGCACAGATATTACGGACAAAATCACAGGCGGGAAAACGGGCGCATTGCTTGACTTGGTGGCGTATGGCAAAAATGGCGGGAAAATTGGCAAATTGCAGGACTATATCAATCATTTGGATACTTTCGCGCAAGGATTCATCGAGGCGACAAACGGCATTTACGCCCAAAGTGCGACAAGCGAGATTGTAGGCGATTCGCTAGATATTGATAAAACCGAAGTGCTATCCAGCTCCAAATACAACATAAAAAACGGCGGATTCGATGTCATCATCTACAATGCCAAAGGCGATGAGATTTTGCGAAAAAGCATTAAGATTGACGGAATCACCACAATGGAGGACATTGTCGATGAGCTAAACAAAAACACCGATGACAACAACGACAACAATCCACTAAACGACTTTGATGACTATTACAAGGCGTATTATGACAACGAGGCAAAGCAGTTTCGCATTTTGGCGAAAAATCCGTCCTTAGGATTTAGCATAAGCATTGAGGATAAGGGCAGTAATTTTGTGGGTGCGATTGGAATCAACCGCTTTTTAGAGGGGAGCAATGCCAATAATATCGCGCTAAACTCGCAATATGTCAAAGACCCGACTTTGATTCGCCAATGGAAAGCCCCAGTGAGTGGGAATTTTGAGATTGCTACGATGATGTTAGAGTTGCAACACAAAGACAGCGAATTTTATCCCATTCGTGGCAAAAAGCAGGAAATGACACTGCCAGAGTATTTTCAGTTTGTAACGGGCAGGGTAGCGAGTGATACCGATGAGGTGGAGACTATTAGCGACACAAAGCAGAGCATTTTAAGCGCGGTGAAAAAGGAATATTTGGCAATCAATCAAGTGAGTATTGATGAGGAAATGGTGAATCTCATCAAATTCCAAAGCGGATATGCGGCAAATGCGAAGGTGATAACGACAATAGATAGAATGATAGAGACTTTGCTAACGATTAAGCAATAAGGCTTGATTGTCTTTTGCGTAGATACAATTTGTTCTTGGGTGAATCTTTCGCACTTATGAAAGTTTTTGGGCGTTCGCAGACAATCAGTCTAGTCTCACGCCCAAAAATTTTCATAAATACAAAAGCCACACCGCCATTACTTCGATTGCGATTCGTTGCACGAATCTAAAAAATTAAAATAAAATCCTTATTAAAGTTTTTGCTACTTTTTGCTTTTGCCAAAAGTAGAATCTCTCTACCCTCTAATCCACCAAGCAAAATTTTAAGTCAAAAATTTAGCGATTTTTGGCTACAATCGCGGATTTTTTAAAGCGATTTTTTTTAAGCGGATTTGCGGATTTTGCGTTATTTAAACGCGAATCCACGCCACAAATACGCAATTATAAGGATATTTATGAATCTAAAAGAGCAATTTTATGGATTAAACCTAGCCATAAATATAGCATTTTTCGCGCTCATCGCAGTTGCGCTCACTCTCATCGCATTTGATTTTAAAAAATATGGCGATATTTTTCAGATTGCATTACCCGCGCTGTGCGTGTTTATGCCCTTTTATGAAAGGGATTTTGAGAAGTTAAAGCAACTCATTTTTGCCATTTTGCTAAGCACACTTGTGGTTCAAGCCACCAAACTCGGCATTTCCTACGCAGTGGCGCATTATGATATGGGCGAATTTTTTAGTTTCGCACGGCGTCCCATAAATATGGCGCGATTCGATGGATTTCCCAGCGGACACACGCAAGGGGCGTTCATAGGATTCGCCTTTGGCTTTGTGTATTTTAAAATGCGGTGGAAAATACTATTTTTTTGCCTTGCGCTATTGGTGGGAATATCTAGGATTTACAGCGGTTATCACACGATTTTGCAAGTGATTTGCGGTGCGCTTGTGAGCTTTTTTGTATGTTATTTTGTAATCAAATTTTTGCAAAAAAGAGCGCGTTAGTAAATATTTAAGCAAATTTGGGCGAATCTCTCTCAACTCTACCAAAATTTTCACAAAATAAAATAAATTTTTAAGTCTTTTTTGATAAACTTTTAGCCACATTTCACAATGTAAAGGGGGAGAATATGCAGACAACGCATAAAAAGGTTTATTTTTTCGCCACCTGCCTAGGTGGAATCGCATATTCAGGCACTTGCCTAAATGCGATAAAATTGCTACAAAAAGAAGGAATCGAAGTCATCTTTAAAAAAGACCAGACTTGTTGCGGACAGCCCAGCCTAAACTCAGGCTACTATGAGGACACCAAAAAAATCGCACTGCATAATGTCAAGCTATTTAACGAGCCATATCCCATCATCGTGCCATCTGGCTCGTGTGCGGGGATTATGAAAGCGGATTATTTGGAGATTTTCGCAGATGATGGCAACTACGCGGAAGTCAAAGAATTTTCAAAGCGCGTATTTGAGCTAAGCGACTTTTTAGTCAAAGAGCTAAAAGTCCAATACGAGGACACAAAGCCCAAAACGCGAATCACTTGGCATTCAAATTGCCACGCACTACGCACCGCAAAAAGCATCGAATCAAACAAAGCCTTAATTCGTCAGCTTAAAAATGTCGAGCTAGTGGATTTAGAGCACGAGGAGGAATGCTGCGGATTCGGCGGGACATTTAGCATTAAAGAGCCTGAAATATCAAATGCAATGGTGTTAGAAAAAATCGCCGACATTAAAGCGCAAAATGTCGAATATGTCGTCTCGGCGGACTCAGGGTGCTTACTAAATATCAGCGGAGCGATGAAAAAAAATGGGCTAAAAGTCAAGCCCATTCATTTATATGACTTTATCGCCGAGCGAATCAACTTACAATAAAGGGGGAGATTATGAGCAACTTTCATTCAACCAAACAATACGAGGAAATAGTCCATACAAAGCTACACGACAAGCAAATGCGCGAGAATCTAAAATCGGGTATGCGCACTTTGAAAAAAAATCGCAAAAATACTATCGCGAATCGCTACAAAGATTGGGAGGCATTGCGTGAGCTAGGGCGCAAAGTTAAGCAAAATGCACTTGCTAAATTGCCCGAATTGCTAGAGCGATTCGAGCAAAATGCAATCAAAAATGGCTTTAAAGTCCATTGGGCAAGTGATGCAAAGGAAGCAAATGAAGTCATTTTGGCTCTAATGCACAAAAATGACGCAAATATCATTCTAAAAGGCAAATCAATGGCAAGTGAGGAGATTCACCTAAATCACTACTTGCAAGAGCATAGCATTGACGCTAAGGAAACAGATTTAGGGGAATTGATTATTCAGCTAATCGATGAACCGCCCGTGCATATCGTTGTCCCTGCGATTCACAAAAATCGCTATGAAGTCCGTGATATTTTCAATGATAAACTTGGCGCAGGGCTAAAAGATGAGGACGCCGAATCTATTGAAACGCTAAATGGCGTAGCGCGAGGGCATTTGCGCCAAAAGTTTAAAGATTTTAAAATCGGGCTTTCAGGTGTAAATTTCGCTATCGCCGATGAGGGCGCGATTTGGCTAATCGAAAATGAGGGCAATGGGCGTATGAGCACCACTGCGTGTGATATTCATATCGCTATTTGTGGCATTGAAAAGATTGTGGAGAGCTTTGAAGATGCGAGTATTTTGGATATGCTACTTGTGCCAAGTGCCACAGGTGCGAATATTAGTTGCTACAATAATATCATCGCTCACCCACGCCAAAAAGGCGAGTTAGACGGACCCAAAGAAGTGCATATTATTTTGTTAGATAATAATCGCTCTAAGATTTTGGCGGATTCGCATTACTATCGCTCTTTAAGCTGTATCCGCTGTGGGACTTGCCTAAATCACTGCCCTGTCTATGATAAAATCGGCGGACACGCTTACCTAAGCACCTATCCCGGACCTATTGGCGAAGTGGTAAGCCCACAAATCTTTGGCATTGATAATTGTGCGCCAATGCTAAATCTATGCTCTTTGTGTGGGCGTTGTAGCGAAGTCTGCCCTGTGAAAATCCCACTAGCAGAGCTAATCCGCGATTTACGCAGTGAAAAGGCAGGAGAAGGGCGCGGAGGCGTGGTAGGCTATGCGAATGTCCATAGGAACGCGCTTGAGCGCAGAAGTTTCGCCGTATTTACATACATTGCCACAAGTGGCTTTATGTGGCGAATCACAGCTTCAATGGTGCGAATCTTTGGCGGTATGGGGAAAATCTTTGGTGGCATTATCCCCGGGCTAAATTCGTGGCTACGATACCGCGCATACCCTGATTTGGACGCGAGTTTGCACGCAAATCTCAAAAAAATGCAAGGAGTAATCTATGAGTAAAGAGACGATTATCAAAAGCGCGACTAGCGCACTTAAAAGCAATAAGCTAAAAGAGGCGAGTAGAGATTACAAAGATTTGATTAAGGCAAGTAAGGCGGATTTGCTAGAGGAATATATCGCAATGCAAGTCGCAAATAAGGGCATTGTGATTGAATCAAGCAAGGCGAATCTCGCCAATGACTTAAAAAAGATTTTAGGCGAAATCAAATCTCAAAGCACCCTTTACACGACTGACACGGAGGAATATATCGCGCCTATCAAGGCTGAGTGCAAACTTTTGCCTTATGATAAAAGTGTAGATGAGATTCGCGACACACTTTTTAGCACGGATACTAGCATAATCAAAGCAGGTTGCGGAATCGCAGACATAGGCGTATTTGGCGTGGCATCAAGCGCAAAAGAGCCTAGACTAGCTTCGCTTATCACTAAAAACTGCATTGCGATTTTAGAGCGCAAAGATGTCGTAAAAAGCATAAGCGAAGGCGTCTCCAAGCTAAAAGCAAAATCGCTCCCAAGCAATATCGTCCTAATCGCTGGACCTTCGCGCACAGCGGATATTGAGCTTAAAACCGTCTTTGGTGTGCACGGACCGCAAGTCGTGTATATCGTGCTAGTGTAGGGAGTTTGTAAGTGCGGGTTGCTGTTGTAATTTGTGTGATATGTGGCTTTTTATGGGCGCAAGATGGCGTAAATGGGGCGAATCCAAATAGCGCGAATCCAATCGGCGCGAATCTGCAAGATACGCAAAATTATACGCAATCCATTCCCCCACAAGCCACCAATGGCAATCTCCAAGCCCCGCCCGTAGCGCAACCGCGTCCCATTATCCCTGCAAATCCACAAGATTTGGGCGCGAGTGTAGCGGGACAAGCACAAAAGCACTCACTCGTGCAACAGCCCATAATCGTGGAATATGCGATTTTTAAAGAGGTAGAGAAAATCTGCGGTGGTAGCGATTATGCGAAAATGGACTGCCTTGTAAGCAACCTGCGCCACTTTAGCAATCGCATTTACACAAAGATTAGTGGCTCAAAGGCGAAATTTGGCATTTTGTTTTACGCGCTTGATTCAAGTGGCAAAGTCGCCTATCCGCGCGAGATAAACAACAAATTTTGCGAGTTCCGCGACACTTTGGGGAGGCGATTTTTTTCCAAGCTAAGCGGAAGTGGCTTTAGCTATGTGATTGAGTATCCATTTAGCGCGAGTTCATCGCAAAATCGCGCTTATATTTCGTGCGGATTTATGCTCTATCGTCAGCAAATCACGCAGACTACGCAACCAATAAGCGTGATTCCGCATAGTTTTGACATTAGCTTTAATATCATAAATGCCACAGGTGGCGTTGTGAATTTGGATTCAAGGGCGAATCCGCACAATCTAAACGCCAATCTCCCCAATCTCCCGCAAAATCTAAGCAATCCAAACGAATCGCCAATCACCGATAGCGAAGTGTTAGTGCTAAAGGCGCAAAATCACACGCTAAAAATCGCCCCAAACGCCACTGCGCGAAGTCTTAATGGCGAAATAGATAAAGGCTTTAGCGAAAATTTAGTCCCGCTTTTTGTGCGATTTATCCGTGATGGTGGGCTTTGTGCGCCTGTGGGCGAGAAAATCGAGGGCATTGCGAGATTTAAAAATGGGCGATTCATCGGTGGCAATCTTAATATCAATTTTGATGATATTGCCACAGGGACGCTTGAAATCGCGCTTACAAATCGCTTAGACGCCAAAGATAGAGCCGATGGAAAATGCCTAATTGAGGGCGAATCAAGCGCGAATCCGCAAATGACAAGCCAAAATCAAGGCGAATCTAATGCGATTGAGGGCGAATCCACCGCGAATCCCCAATCCTCGCAAAATCCAAATGCCACAAATATAAATAATGTCGGCAAGATTCCCTGCCAAAAGCCCATTATTGTGAGAAAGCGCGTGGATTTGATTCCCCACTCTATTTATGCGGCGATTGAAAATAACGGACGGCAAATGTATTACAATCAGCACACTTATATCCCAGCCATTCCCTATCTGCCGATGACAAAGATTACGCTACAAGCTCTAAACCACCAAAATCGGGCGATTAAAAATTTCACGGCGAATTGCTACGGGCGGGATTTGAGTGCGAAGCTAAGCGATAATATCAATAATTTTGTCTTTATCAATGAAAATATGCCTGATTCGATAATCCCTAAAAGTGTGTTTGTGGATAGCTCGATTGCTCGTGTGGTGCGCAAACTCTCAGCCACAGGCATAAAGGATAGGGATTTGACGCCCATTGATTTATTTACCTCGCGCGTGGTGAATCTCAACGATACATTTTTGAGCGTGGATTTTGTGAATTTGGGGGCGCAATATCCGCGCTATATCACTAAGCCAAAGATTACGAATGATTGGCGAATCGCCCTTATGCGTGGGCGAATCGAGCTTATAAAAAACAGCAACGAATCCCAATCGCTTGTGGCAAATCCCAAAGTCTCATATCAGTTTTTCTGCAAATATCCTGAGTGTAGGGTTTTGGATATTGAGAGTGTGATTTCGCCCACAGCTAGATTGCCAAAGGCGAGTGTGGGTAGCAATTCAAGTGGCTGGTATGTCAATACCACGCACCCGCAGGAATTAAAGGTGCTAGAAAATCAGCTTAGCTTCGAGGGTGAGGGCATTACCGTGTATTCTATCGGCGCGGTGAATAACGGAGTGCAGACTTTGGCATTGCAAAGCAAAACAAAGGGCGAATTTGGCGTGAAAATCCGCCAAAGCTACAATGCAAATGATTTCGCGCAATTTTTATACTTCGCCCCCAGCTATGATAATATCCGCGAAAATTTAGGCGTGGAAACAAAGGCGAAGTTTTAAATTTTTTGCCCGTCATTGCGTAGCGATTCACAAAATTGCTCCACGCCGTCATTGCGAGGCGAATCGCAGATTCGCCAAAGCGTCTGTGCAAAGCACCGACCCACACTTGCAAATCCAAATAAAAATCAAATCCGCACGAAGTGCGAATCCTTATTCAAAGTTTTTGCTACTTTTTGCTTTCGCAAAAAGTAGAATCTCTCTATACTCTCTCGTCATTGCGAGATTCGGCGTAGCCGAATCGTGGCAATCTATTTATTTTTTGGATTGCTTCGTTCGCTTCACTTACTCGCAATGACGGAGGGAGACGCAGATATTTGTCATTGCGAGATTCGGGCATTTGCCCGAATCGAAGCAATCCACAAAAAAATTTAAGCAAAATATGATTAAAATCGCGCTTTAATTTTCAATCACAAAGGAGCATTTATGTTTAAAAAAGTTAGAAAAAGCAATGGTGTTAGAGAGTTTTATTTAGGTAAAATAAAGCTATTTCAGTATGTGAATAGCGCGAAATTCGCGGAATTTGTGGAAACTAAATTAAAACGAATGGAAAATGAAGCATTTGCAAAACACGACATTGATATTCTTTACGACATATCTATGGGGGGGGGGAATCGCCTATAACAGCGCAAATCTAGCCACTAACGCGAATCTAAACCACAAAAGTTTCTACTATTTTCAATTCCTACTAAATCGCGCTTATGTCGCTCACAAATATCACAGAATTTTTTATGATTTTTACTTGCGCTCACAAAGGGGCGAAGAGCTAGTTTTCATCGATGGCGGTTGTCATAATGGTGTCTTTGCCGATGTGGCACTTGCAAGTGGCGGAATTTGCTATGCTTTTGAGCCAAATGTCTATCTATGCGCATTTTTGCGCAATCTCTATAAAGACAATCCACGCTTTATCTTGCGCGAATCCGCCATTGCAGCGGAAAATAAAAAGGCGATTTTCTACGGCGTCCTTGATGATGTCGTAAGTCAGGGCGCGAGTGTAGTGGAATTTAGCGCGGAGGATTACGCGGATTTGCAAAATAAGGGCTATGAAGTGGATATGATTGATTTTTGTGCTTATTCGCGGGAGCTAGTGGCAAAGCACGGCAAAATCCACTTTATAAAGCTAGACATTGAGGGCGCGGAATTTGAAGTGCTGGAGGCGTTTATCGCGCAGGATTTGCATAAAAATGTCGAGTATATTATGGTGGAAACGCACGAGCGAATCTTTGATAATCCAAAGGCAAAGATTGACGCACTAAAGGCGCAAATAAAGGCTAAAAATATTACGAATATTTATTTGGATTGGGTTTAGGGGTAATGATTCGTCATTGTGGTTATTGCAATGGCGAATCAAATGGCGATTATATAGAATCTAATTCCGCGCACATTTTTTCAAACTCTTTGTAATATTTCCACGATTCGACAATATCGGGGCGTAGTTTTTTAACAAAAGCTAGATTTTCATCAAACATAGCTTTATATTCTTGCCTTTTTGTTTTATTGTTTGCAAAATATTCTAAAATATCTTTTTCGGTTAGTTGCTTTTTGGCTTCAAGTTCGATTCTTTTATCTAGTGCCACCAAAAAGCCTTGCAAATACTCTTTTGTCGCTTTAAATAATTCTTTATTGTCATACAGATTTTGCGCATCTTTTTTAGTAATATAAAAATACACTTTATTTGATTCTATGTCTTTTAATAACTCAAAGTTATCATTTGTATGCCAAAAATCTCGTATGCCATTTACGATTATAATCTCTATGTTATCTTTATAGCACAGAGACTTTTCATCTCGATGCTCTACGCTTTTATATACTTTTTGTAAATCGCTATTATGCACTTTTAGGATAAAGGGAAATAGATTATGAAAAGTTGAAGTATTCTTTTTGTCTGTGTAATCTTTTGTGTTTTTAGATAGCTCAAAATTTAGCTCTTTGCTTAAGTGTTGCATAGTTTGATAAACTTTTTGGGTGCTCAAATCTTCTACACTAACGAGAATCTTTTTATTTTCTTTGAAATGTATTAGATATTTTGCTTGAGAGAAAGAGTTAATTTTGGCACAATGATGCACTTGGATAGCTTCCATACTTGGTTCTTTATTCCATTCATATAATATACAATCAAGCACTTTATGATAATCAAAAGTAAGATTAAATTCTTTGATTCGATTAGGATTTGGCTTTGTATGATTTGCCCAAGTTTTTATTATGCTAAATGGCTCTCTAACGGCAATAAAAACAGGCACTTTTTTGCTAACCAAATTCAAAAATTTATCACCCACAAACCAATCTGTGTTTATATGAATCACTAAGATTTTATGTTTAACTTTTACATTACATAAAAAATCAAATGCAAGTGTATATGCGCCAATATCCGTATCTGAAGTAAATGGACTTGTTTTGTTGTTATTGATATTAAAGTAGCGCATTAGAGAATTACTTGCACAGCCCCACACTACAAGCCAAATAAATTTATAATTCGGTGGCAAAGGCAGATTCAGCTCCCACGCCAAATCAGCGGAAATCGATTCGTAATCTAAAGTTTGCGGATTTAATAGCGGTGGATATGAGTGATTTGCGTATTTTTCTTTAAACTCGCTTGATTCCGCCCACGCTTTTATTTGCGGAGCTAGTTTGCGAATCGTCTTAAATCGCTTTTTAGCGATTTGCAAACTTTCATAGCGAACCTTGCGTTTTTCTCTATATTTTTTAGCTTTTGATTCGCTAAAAATTGCGTAAAATGGAAGTTTGATAAGCCAAATCCCAAGATAATATCGCTTTGTCGCCTTGATAAGCGCAAATAGTGATTTTTTATAATGCGACTTTAAAAGATTATGGGTTTGCCCCCCCCCATTGTGAATTTTGCTATTTGTCATTGTTGCTCCCTTGTTGTAAATTTGTATAAAATTCCAAAAACTCATCGCATAAAAACTGCGTTTTTTTATCTAAATCTTTTGCCTCGCTATTTTCTAGCACCAAATTTGGCTTTGGTGTGTCATAGTCTATATCCACACCCACGACATTTTCTATCTCGCCACGCAATGCTTTTGTGTATAGCCCCTTTTGGTCGCGCCGTTTTAGCTCATCAAAATCGCATTTCACAAAAACTTCAAAATAATTTTGCAAATTCGCGCGATTCCACACATAGACTTCATTAAAAAGTGAAATCGTGCTAACAATGACAATCTGCCCTTGTTTGCTAAGAAAATTTGCCATTTGGGCGCGTTTTATCGCCATATCGATTCGCCCATTTTTATCATAAGAAAAATGCCCAAAAATCTCCCTCAATTCATCGCCGTCTAAATACACAACATTATCAAATTTTTGTCGCAAAAGATTTGTTAAAGATTTAGCCAATGTGCTTTTGCCACTACCAGCTAAACCGCAAATCCAAATCACAGCCCCCTTTTTAAGTGCGTTTGTCTTTTTGCGATAAATCGTGGAGTTTGCCACTCGCTTCGTCAATGAACCATTAGTTCTATTTCCTCGCTCGTGGCTACACAACCCCAATTCCTCATCAAAAATACTTCCGCACTTTTTATCTGTGTTGTCTTTTTGGCAACAATCACAATTCACTAACACATCTATATCAATCTCTAAATCGCTTCTAAAATCTATCTCACACCAATTTCCGCTCACTATCACTGCCTTTGCATTGTGATATTTGTCGATTAGTCCTTGCAAAAAGCTCGTCATATAGATATTATTATAGGGTTGCGAATCAAAAATCGCATTTTTATCTAGCGAATCATATAGAGCGATGATTTTGCCTAAAAAGCTATGAGAAAATTTAAAAAGCCCCATATATTGCGCCTCTATATCGCTTAAATCTTTGGGCTTTTTGCCAAGCTCGGTGATATAATGTTCCCCATTAGATTCGCGCATTTTTAAAGTTTCCGCATCGCCTAAAATATCATCAAATCTCGCCTCCCATAGCTTTTGCCACTGCTTATCCACGCAAATGGCAAATTCAGCGTCTGAATCTAAAAGCAACTTTACGCACGGCGCGAAATACACAATATCCGCATAAGAGATAATAATATCACATTTTTGCGCCTCACATTCGCACAAAAATTCCCTAGCACAAAATAGCGAGTGGAGCATATTTGTATGTGCGTAGTTTGCGTTTTCAAAAAAGCGATTTATGCCAAAGCGATTTTTTACAAAATCTTTTAACACTTCAAATTTATATCCGCCCACAATAGCGATTTCCTTTATTCCTGCGCTTTGTAACGCCTCTATTTCGTATTCTATTAGTTTTTTGCCTTTGTATTCCACCATAGTTTTTGGCACATTTGCCGTTAGTGGCATAAGCCTAGAACCAAATCCAGCCGCAAGTATGATTGCCTTTGTCATTTTCGCACTCCTTTTAAAATTTCTTGTTTAAATTTATCCAAAATCGCTGTATTATTTAAGCCATTTTCTCTCTCAATATGCCACACAAGCGCATAAAATGGCAAGGATTTATGACTAAATGCTTCTATGCTGTTATCATTTGCTACCGCCAAGCATTCCAAATCCGCGCTTAGATTCGTAATGGCGTAGTTATGAAATGAATTCACCATAAATTCATTGCCCCACTTATCACGCACATTATGCGCCCCTATATGATTTTGGCACGGCTTTATTTCGCTACCAAAATACTGCGCCAAAACCTGCGCTCCGCGACAAATGCATAAAAGTGGTATTTGTAGCTTTACACAACGCGTTATGATTTGCCTTTCATACTCATCGCGGATTTTATTTTCTTGCGAATTATTAAAGATGCTTAAATTATTGCCACCGCTTAAAATACAGCCATTTATTACGCTTTCATAGCAAATAAAGGGAATCTCAAAACATAAAGGCAAAGGTAAAAATGCGTCAAATTCCGCACCAAATAAAGCACCCCATTCAGTGCTTAATACTTCGCGTAGTTCGTTATACGAATCGTGTTGCACTAATCGTTGAGTGATAGCTATAAACATAAGATTTGCTCACTTCCGCATTCGATTCGCAATTTTTTTGCATTGCATAATTGATTAAATTTTTCCTCTCCCACGCCGATGACAGAGGGTAGAGCTAACTCACTTGCGCGAATCGCCATGTGTGAGTTTGCGCCACCATAGCAAGTGATAAGTCCTGCGATTTGTTTGGAAAACAAATAATCATATCCCGGGTCGGCAGCTTTTATTAGCACGATTTTGCCTTTTAAATCTTTATCATTTTTAAATGCCACTTGCGCGGTTATGCTTTTTTGAGTGATGAAATTAGGGATAGATAGTTGCGTGAAAAAGCTATACACTTGCTTTGGAGCGTAAAGCAAAGGCGGAAGTTTTAGTGCGAGTGTTAGCTCATACTCGGCTTTGTGTCGCTTAATCTCATCGATAAATCTTAGCTTTGGGCTTTTAGAATACAGCGATGAATAAAGAGTGAGAATATTTTCAATATCTAAGTGCGCCATATCATCTTTATCTATGCCGTAATACGCGCCAAGTTCGCTAATTAGCTCAATGCCGTAGCTTAAAAGTTTGCTAAATTCAAATTTGACGCTTTCTCTGCCTTCAATAGCATCTTTTAGAAAATCAAAAAAGGCGACTGAATCTATCTTTAATCCATTTTGCGCCAAAAGTATGTCAAGCGTTTTGCTTTGCTTTGAATCTAACTTAAATTTTTGATTTTCTACCTTTTGTGTTTTGGTGGCAAAAGAGAAATACTTTTCAAACGCCTTATCATAGCGTGGGGAAAGTATATTATAAGTCCCAGCGCGTAAATGCCCAAATGTTTTTAAGAATTTAGGCGCGTTTTTAGCATTTAGATTTGCACTTTGGGCTGAAAGCTGTTTGCTTATCGTATTTAGCGAGTTTAGAAAATCATCTTTTTGTTTTTGACTTAAAAAGCCTATCTCTACAAGCGAATTTAGCATTTGCACCGCGACAAATCCAGCCCTAGCTACACCAGCAAAAGGCAAAGTCCCATATCGTTTGCAACATTCTAAAAGCCAATAAATTTTATCAATGAGAGAATAATTTGAATTTTTAATAGATTCAAAGGCTATCCCCAATTTACGCGCTTTTAAAATATCCTTTCTAAATAGTGAATCTTTTGGGTTTATAATGTTATTTGTGAGATTTAAAAGCGCAAATTCAAGGCGTTTGATTTCATTTTCATTAAAGCCATATTTGAGTAATTTTTGAAGTTTTTTAGGACTATTAAAATCATAGCAAGAATACACAATGAAAAATTCGATTTTATCGTGTAAATGTGGCGAATCTATAAGGCTTTGCAAATAAAAATTCACTAGCTTTTTGGCAATATTTTCATCTAAATCTTTGGGGATAAAAGAGTTAAAGCTCACACGCACATCAATATATGGCATTCCTAAAAATGAGTGCATCAAAGGGTGGCTACGCAAATCCCTATATCCGTAATTATCCCTTTGATACGCCCAAATATTATCGGTGATAATGGCTTTATAAAGGCTTAGCGCAAGGCGTTTTGGACGAGTGCCGATGATTTCAGCAGGATTCCAATCAGGCATAACACCAAAGATAAATTGTTTCCCCAAAATGCCCCACCTTTTTTCTTGTAAATTTTCTAACCTACGATAGAGTCTGCCCAATGCTTCTTTTGGCAACGATTTGAATAAATTTAGCTTATTTTTCATTACAAGCGGACGCACTTGTAGGCAAAATAACCTTTCCTTGTCGCCACATTTCACAAAGGCAAATTCTATATCCAAAAACTCACAAGAAAAAAGATTTTCTATCTCTTTTATCATCGCTATGAGCCTTGCCATTCGCTTATCATCGATGATAATCTCATCGCGGTAGGCAAAGAATGTCTTGCTTTCCTTGCTACTGCCATCTGTGATAGTAGAGTTGCTTCCACTCTCATCAAATTGCACACAAAAATAAGGCGAAAAATTATCCTTATCCACGCTAAAAGCCACGCCACACGCGGTAATATTTTCCAAAAATGGTTGAATCAAAATCTCATCATTATCATTTGGCATCGAATCCGCCACTTTGTCTAAAGCCTCAAACACCGCGCCTCTATCATCGCTTTTGATATTTGCTATGCTTAAAAATGCTCCCGCGTTTGAATTTGTGGTGCTATCCTCACTACGCGATGATGAGCGGATAATAATGCGATTAGCTTTTAGGCTTTGGATTTTGGCAAAAATTTGCGTTTTACACGCTAAATCGCGCAAATCTTGCTTAGAAAAAATAAGCAATGGCAAAACCTCGCCGTTTTTTAAAAGCCCTTGTAAAGCAAGTAGATTCCGTGCTTTACTTTGAAATTTGAGCTTTGGCGTTGTCTCTTTGACGCTTTTTTTCTTACTCATTTTTTACCTTTGCCATTTCGTCATTGCGAGATTCCACGCGTAAGAGCGTGGAATCGTGGCAATCCATATAATGATTTCAAAATCATTTCACACCCTTTTCGCACTCCAGCACCTTGTCGTATATTTTATGCGAAATTCACTAGGCAAATTTTCTTTGAATCTTGCGCAGATTCGCTCAAACAAATCTTTGCCCTCACTGCTATCCAAATCCCAATACGGATTTTTCACGCTCTGCCACGCTAGGATATAGTTTTCCAAACTCTGCGTAAAGTAAAAGTCCTGCTCCAAATACACAATCTCATCAAAAAGCTCTTTATGCGATTCGATAATAGGTCGCTGGTCTTCCCGCCTAACACCCCTTGTGTAGCTAGGCACAAGCTCTTTTATGATATTTTCCGCTTTGTTTTGAATCTCATCGTTTAAATCCCTATGATTCCACATACACGAAAAATATCCGTCCTTTTTAAGTAGTCTATGTGTCTCTTTTAACGCCTCGCTTCTATCCATCACATTAAAGCTACTACCAAAGGTTACAAAATCAAATGCGTTAGATTCCAAGCCATTATCAATGCCCGTTGCGCGAATCCACTCGATATTTTGCCCTTTGGTGCGACTTATGCCAATCTCTCTCATCGCATCATTTGGCTCTACTGCTACCACTTGCGCTCCTCTCTCCAAAAGCATTATGCTAAGATTCCCCGTCCCTGCGCCTATGTCAGCGACTTTAAGCGGAGAATCTGCATTGCTTCGTGCCAACACCATAAGCATATCAATGCTTTTTGGCGCGTAATTTGGGCGAAATTCATAAAATTTCGCGTGTTTGCTATAATCCCAAACATTTTCTACTAGTTTTTTCATCTTTGTCCCTTTCGCTTGATTCAAGCATTAGCCCAAAAGAAGCAAAAGAGAAAAGATTACTTTTTAACCCCTAATTTTACTTTCCGCTAATTTACTTTTCGCGCCGTCCAAGCGCGGATTTTATAGGGGATTTCTAGCTCATCAAAGGGAGCGATTTTAGATTCTATCATCGCTAAAATCTGCTCCCATCTCTTTTGCCCAGCTTGGGCTTGTATATCATTTACAGAGTGCCACGCGCCCATATAGCGTTCTTTGCTCCAAGTCTCTTTATATGCGCACTCCATAAAAAAGCAGTCCGTGAAGTCGCCTGTGGATACAAGCCCTTCGTCCCCTTTTTTCGT
>SAMEA104315433__coassemble_457_pt1 | contig 19252 bp, 19 predicted proteins | sample SAMEA104315433__metabat2_low_PE_023 | metagenome-assembled genome bin SAMEA104315433 (sample SAMEA104315433) | gut metagenome | biome: Monkey gut; feature: monkey-associated habitat; material: faeces | place: China | collected 2013
ATCTAGCGAAAAAAATAAATCAAAAAAACATATTAAAAGTTTTTGCTACTTTTGGCTTTCGCCAAAAGTAGAATCCCCCTTACCCTTAAACACTAATTTACCAAATAATGCACCCAAGCGTGAATTGAGCGCACAATCCACATTTACGCCCCCTACTCTAAGCTTCAAACAACAATCCGCGCTAGATTTTATCCTATCCCACGATAAAACCTTACTTTTTGGCGACACAGGTAGCGGGAAAACGGAGATTTACATAAACGCCATTTGCGAGACGCTAAAGCAGGGCAAAAACACGCTCTTTCTAATGCCAGAAATCGCGCTCACACCGCAAATGGAGCGTAGGCTAAAAAGCGTATTTGGCGATTTAGTCTGCATTTGGCACTCCAAAGTCTCTAAAGTTAAAAAAGAGCGCATTTTGACGAACTTGCACTCTATCAAAATCATCGCAGGGGCGCGTAGTGCGCTGTTTTTACCGCTTGAAAATTTGGGGCTAATAATCATCGATGAGGAGCACGATGAGGCATATAAATCCACCACGAATCCACGCTATAATAGCCGTGATTTGGCGATTTTTTTGGCGCAAAAGCAAGGGATTCGCATCATTTTAGGCTCTGCCACGCCTAGCCTAAATAGCTACTATAATTTTGCCAAAGAAAATCGCATTTTTCGCCTAAAGGGCGGGTATTTCGAGGGCAAAAAAAGCATTGTTTTTGATAGCGATTTAGAAAATATCCCGCAGAGTTTGCTTGAGAAAATCGCCACTGCGCTTAAAAATCAAAAGCAAATCATTGTTTTTGTCCCAATGCGTGGTAATTTTAAAGTCTTACAATGCGAATCGTGCGGTAGTGGCGTAAAATGCAAACATTGCAGTATAAATATGAGCTTACACGCAAAGAAAAACGCGCTAATTTGCCATTATTGTGGCTATGCTGAGCCGTTTTTTGACGGGCGGACAAAATGCAAGTTTTGTGATTCAACGGCGTTTAAAGCCCTAAAAATCGGCACACAAGAGGTTTATAAAAATTTATCCGCGCACTTCACAAACGCGAAAATTGCGATTTTTGATAGAGATGAGGTGAAAAGCGATTCGCGTCTGCGGGGGATTTTGGGCGATTTTAATGATGGCAAAATCGACATTCTTATCGGCACACAGATGATTAGCAAGGGGCACGATTATCACAATGTCGAGCTGGTGGCGATTTTAGGCATTGACAATCTGCTAAATTCAAGCGATTTCCGCGCTTATGAACGCGCGGTTGCTTTGCTTTTCCAAATAGCTGGGCGTTGTGGGCGCAAAAATGACGGCGAAGTCTTTATAAACACGCAAAATCGCGCATTTTTTATGCGATTCCTAAGTGATTATGAGGATTTTTTGCGATTTGAGCTAGAAAATCGTGCGAATCTCTACCCGCCATTTGTGCGATTAGCCCTGATTTGCGCACAAAATAAAAGCGAAGTCAAAGCAAAAGAGATTTTGCAAAACGCAAAAAAAATAGTAGAATCCACCCGCAGAAATATCGAAATAATCGGGCTAAACAAAGCCCCGATTGAGCGAATCGGTGGGCTTTGGCGGTATTTTATGCTAATCCGCGCAAAAAGCGCAAAAGAGTTGCTAACCGCGCTTGTCCCGATAAAAGATATGGGCTTAATCATCGACATTGACCCGCAGAGCATATTTTAGGCGAATCGCTTCGCAATTTTTGCGCGAATTAGGCGATTTGCCGAATCAACGGAGGCATTTTTGAAAATAGGCATTTTAGTCCAATCCCCGCTCTTAGAGCGCACACTGCAACTCTACCTACGCGAATATTTGGTGAATCTAAGCGAGTGCGACTTTGTGATAACCGATAAAGTCGATGAATCCCAAAGAAAGCCCATTTGCCTTATAAATTTTAGCGAGGATTCGGACATTTTGCGCCCGATTTATAAGGAAAGTTTGATGAGCGATTTAGCACGATTTAGCACGAAACTACGCGAAATGCGCGATTCGCTGGGCGATGATATGGACACACTTGGGATAATGGGCGCGAAAAATGTGCTTGACTTTGGGGAATTAGAGCGACTGCGACAAAGCATTGAGATGATAAATGGTGCGGAATCTAGTGCGCCCCAAAACGCCGAAGTAGCAGTCGAATCCACAAGCGAAAAAGACATAAAAGACAAAATCGAAAGTATGGTGGCGGAATACCGCAATCGCCTATATGACTTGTATGGCGCAATCAAAAACGAAAAATGATTGAGCAACAATCCACGCTTTGGCGTTTTTGGGACGAATCTAGCGTTTTTTTGGCGCGAATCTAGTGAGATTGAGTGCGAATCCTATCGCAAAGCACGGCGAATCCCTTGAATCTCTCAAGCGATTTGCTTAAGATTCGCTTAATGCTTTTTTGTTACAATCAAACATTTTTTTAGAAAAAAAAGGAAATTTTATGCGACACCCAAATCAAAATTCGCGTTTGTTTTTATTGCTAAATCTTGCGGCGATTTCGGCATTTGGTCCATTTATCACGGATTTTTATCTCCCCGCATTGCCTAGTATGGAGAGCGTGTTTAGCGCGACTACCACGCAGATTCAGCTTACTATCACTTGCTCACTCATAGGACTTGCGCTGGGACAGCTTTTAATTGGTCCCTTAAGCGATAAATTCGGCAGGAAGCCCATTTTGCTTGTGTCATTTGTCGTATTTATCCTATCTACGATTGGCTGTTTGCTATCCAGCGAAATCTACTCATTTATATTTTTTCGCCTAATTCAGGGCATTGCGGGAAGTGGTGGCGTGGTGGCGTCCCGCTCGATTGTGGCGGATTTGTTTAAGGGCGAGGATTTGGCAAAATTTTTCGCAATGCTTGGGGCGATACACGGATTAGCTCCCATTTGTGCGCCACTTTTGGGTGGGCTAATGCTAAAATTCACCGATTGGCACGGGATTTTTGTGATTTTGCTAGGGATTGGAATCGTGCTTTTGTTTGTAAATCTCTTTTTTAAAGAGAGTTTGCGCGTGGAAAATCGCGCCAAAGGCAGTATTTTGCAGAGTTTTCGCTATGGGCATATTTTGAAAAATCGCAAATTTATGGATTGCGTATTTGCGCAGAGCTTCGCTATGGGCGCACTTTTTAGCTTTATCGCGTCTAGCTCATTTATCTTTCAAAAGCATTTTGGCGTGAGTGAGCTGACATACTCAATGCTATTTGCGGGAGTGGCGATAGGCACGGCGTTTGGCGCGAGTATGACGCCACTTTTGAAATCACGGCGCAGGGCGTTAAAAGTCGGCATTTTAGGGCTTACCGCAATGGGACTTGTGCTATTTGCGATGCTAAATCTAAAAGTGCATTTTTTATTGCTTGAGTGCGGATTTTTCCTAACGATGATATTTTTGGGCTTTATAATGCCGACTTCCACCGCCCTAGCGATGGAAATGGAGCGCGAAAACGCAGGGAACGCCTCTGCGGTGCTTGGCTTTGGCGTGTTTTTCATCGGCGGAATCGTCTCGCCACTCACAGGGCTAGGCGATGATATATTTCGCTCCACAAGCCTTGTCATCGTATTTTGCATAATATGCGCGGTGATTTTTGGGACACGAGTCGTTAGAGCTGTTTAGGGCAAATTCGTCTTTTGGCGATAAATCGTGGAGACTTGCCACTCACTGCGTCAATGGACGCTTTAGTCCTATTTCCTTGCTCGTGGCTACGCAACCACGATTTTTGCTTCGTTTCACTTGCAACCCGCTGGGTCTCGCTCAAAATACTAGAATTTGTAAATAGATTATAAATTTACATTTTGTGTGATTCGTGTGGGAATTTTTAAAGTTTTGGTGTCAAGGGGGAGACTTGAACTCCCGACCTCCGGCTTATGAGACCAGCGCTCTATACCAGCTGAGCTACCCTGACTTTGCGTAGAAATCTTGCGAAAAATAAAAGCGTGATTATGCCCTAAATTTATGCCAAAGTCAAACTTTAATGAAATGAATTTGGATTGGTTTGTGTGAATCATAAATCAAAAGCGAATCAAAGCAACCGCACTTAATCAATTAGAGTCTATGGGTTAGGGAGACTCTTCGTTTTGCAAAAGCAAAACGAAGCAAAAACTTTTACAAGGATTCGCCTTACCCAGTCATTGCGATGGCGAATCGCAGATTCGCGCAAAGCAATCCAAACAACGCACCAAATCAAACACCCAATACACTTTCGATTTCCTTTATGGTGAGCGAAATATCGCGCTTTTTAGCCAAATTCGCACTTAGAGTTTCTAGCGTTGCTCTATACGCCGTGTCGTTTATGACTTTTTGCATTGATTGTGCCAATGCCTCTGCGTTTTTGCTCTCAAAAAATTTAGCGCATAAGTTTCCATTATCACTCAAAACTTCCTTGCTTGTGGGAATATCGCTTGAAATTATCGCCTTTTTTAGCACACAAGATTCAAGCAAGACAAGCGGACAGCCCTCAAAATAACTCGCCAAAACCACACAATCACAAATCTTTATAACGCTATAAGGATTCGCGCTAAAGCCTAAAAAGCGCACATTTGCCACACCCTGCGCCTCTATCATCGAATCTAACTCTTTTTTATATCTATCTCCCTCGCCAAGTAGCCAAATATCATAATCTAAGCCTTTATCTTGCAGAATTTTATTTGCCTCTAATAAAGTGATTAAGCCCTTTTGGTAGGTTAGTCTGCCGATTTGCAAAAAGGTAAATTTTCGTTTTTGAAATGCGCATTTTAGCGCGGATTTTTGCAAGATATTTGCCGAATCTATGGGATTATGCATCACTCTTATGTCTTTAGATTCAAGCGCAGGATAAAGCCTTAAAAGCGAATCTTTGGCATAATTTGAAACGCAGATTATCGAATCTAGCCTTTGATAAGCCTCTAATTCCTTGCTATCCGCCTTGCCACCACGCATTTCATAAAGGCTAGTGTGAATGTAGCCGACTTTTTTGCCACCATTTTTCTGCGAAATATAAATCGTGCTAATGCCCTCTAAAAAGCCCAAATTTACATCATAACGCTCTTTTATAAAGTGATTGATAAGATTTGGATTGTTTAGCACACGCCTTTTCCAAAATTTATTTAAAAAACGCACTTTGCCAAAAATATGCGGAAAGGTAAATACTTTGCGTAAATGTTGCTCTACAAAGGGCAAATACGCATCTTTTTTCTTTTTCTCAATCAAAAATAAATCAATATCCCTTTTGGGATTTATGCAATTATCGCTCTGCCCCCCCCCCCATATTTGCGCGATTCGCCCAATGCGTAATCAAATCCACCAAAACGCGCTCTGCGCCTCCGCCACCGATTCCCAAATTTAGTATTAACATTTTCATCATTCGCTCCTTTGTGATTTTTTTAATTTTGCCTACAACTCACTTAAAAACTCTACTAACTTTTGCATAATCTCTATTTCTGCGTTGTAGTTGATTTTTAATGTGCAAATTTCGCGGTGGTGAATCGTAGCCGAATCTCTGCCCGAATCCACGCCCGAATCTGCATTTTGATTCGCCGAATCTACGCCCGAATCCGCACCCGAATCCACGACAGATTCGCCCTTTGATTCGCTCGTAGATTCGCCACAAATTTTATCGCTATATTGTTGCGCCAAAGCCAAAGATTCGCCGTAGTTTGCGATAGATTGTGCCAAATCGCCTTTATAATCCCTTATTAGCTTTAGCGCATTTGTATGCTCCGCTTTTTGCGTGTCAAGCAAAATGTTGCGCAACTCATAGCCATTTATTAAAATTTGCGAAGCGGTGCTATCAAAAACAATATCCGCGCGGGAGCTTTGTAGGCGCAGTTTTTTGCCATTATTTTCCACGCTTAAGCCGTATTTATACTCGCTTGTCTCGTAGTCGAAAATATTGCCAAATGCGCCCATAAATAGTGTGGATTCATCGCCTTTTAGCTCGTAGCGATAGACATAGCGCGGGATTCGCTCTGTGTAGATAGCGATAAGTGCGCGTTTTGCGCCGTTTTCATCTTGCGTGATTTCCACGCCCACGCCATTTGCGTAGCCGTCCTTGCACTCGCCCTCCCACACAATCTCTGCGTTTGAAGCGATTGCGATTTTCTCATCTAGGGGCTTTTCATTGTCATTTTGGTTGAAAAAATGCGCTATTTTGCAACCCTGCCTATCTTTTGCGTCTATGAAAATCGGCTCACGGCTATGATTCGCACTCACACTACTATTTGTCGCACAACCGCTAAAAATCCCCACCACCGCGATGAATCCACCGCATTTTAAAAGCCAAAATATGATATTTTTCATTGCGTATCCTTTCTTTTGCCAAAATTTCGCGCAATCTTGCGTTTAAAGTAAATATACACGCCCAAAATCGCCACCGCGCTTATTAGCACAAAAAGGGCGGCTTGTTTGACTAAGGACTTGATTTTTAGCTCCTCCGCGCTTAAATCCTTGCTCGTAAATGTGTGGATAATCTCGCCAATCTCCATTCCTCCGCTAAAAATCGCGCCTATGTAATATCCCAAAATCGTTAAAATAATCACCCAAATCCCCGCGCCCAAAGCCGTGTAAAAGCTGAATTTCGCCAAATTCATTTTCGCTAATCCCGCAGGAAGCGAGATATATTGCCTCACAACCGTGATTAGTCGCCCGATAAAGGTGCTGATTTCGCCGTGCGCTTTGAAAAATTCCTCCATTTGATTCATCGTTTTTTCGCTAAAAAAGAAATATTTGCCAAATTTAAGCACAAAGATTCGCCCAAATTTTAGCGCAAGAAAGTAATTAAAAAGCGCACCCGCTAATGAGCCTAAAATGCCCATAATCACAGCGATAATAGCATTCATCTCGCCTTTGTATGCCAAATATCCTGCTGGAATCATCACCACTTCAGAGGGGAAAGGAAAAAAGCTAGATTCCAAAAACATCATCGCAAAAATGCCAAAATATCCAAGCGCACCTACGATTTCCACGATACTTGCCACGATAAAATTTATCATTTCGCCCATTTATACACCTTAAAATCACAAAAATTAAGTTATAATTTTAGCCAAAATTTTTTATAAATAAGGTTTCGCATTGGCAAAAAGGAAAATCAAGCAAGAGGAAAAAGGTGGCGGATTACCGCTATGGTTAGGGACTTTTGGCGACTTGATGAGTTTGCTACTGACATTTTTTATCTTGCTTTTATCAATGGCGACTTTCGATGAAGAGAAAATCGACCAAGCAATCGGCTCTTTGCAGGGGGCTTTGAGCGTTTTGGAATATGGGCTAGAGACAGAAATCACCCCGCCAAATCCGCTCCAAGCCTCGCCCATTCAAGTCGATAGCACCAAAGAAGATGTCCTAAATGTCCTTGCGAGTTTGATGAATGAATATAGCGAAATGACAGAGATTAGCGATGGACCGGGCATCGAGCTAGAGGAATCGCAAGATGGATTCATCGTGCGAATCCCCGATGATTTGCTCTTTGAAAGCGGTAGCGTGGAGATTTCTAATGCGAATGGCAAGATTTTTTTGGAGCGATTGGCGTTAGAAGTGGATAAATTTAAGGATATTTTAAATTTGCGAATCATTGGAAATACTGACAATGTGCCGTTTCGCGCGGGAAGTGCAACGGATAATTGGGATTTGTCAAACAAACGCGCCCTAAGCGTTGCAAATATGCTTTTGTCGCTAAAGATTCCGCCAAATATTATGCAAATCGGCGGGGACGCAGACTTTAACCCTGTGGCGGATAATGCTACGGCTGAAGGCAGGGCGAAAAATCGGCGTGTGGATTTGAACTTTAGCTTTGTGGGCGATGTGGGCGACAAAGAGCAAAAGGCAAAGGGGATTATTAGCGATATGCAAGGCGAATCGGGCGAATCAAGCGAATCGAATGCGGATTTGGGCGTGGATTCGGCAGATTCAACCGCGAATGGCGCGAATCCAAGCGTAGATTCGGCGAATCCAACCGCGAATGTGGCAAATCCAAATGCGAATGGTGCGAATCCAAGCGCAGATTCGGCGAATCCAAGCACGATTCAAACCCCGCAAAACAACACAAATTAAAAGGCGTAAATTATGAGAGAATTATTTGAAGGCGCAGTGAAGTTTAAAGAGGAGGATTTCCTAAATCACAAGGAACTTTACGAAAATTTAGGCAAAAAGCAAAATCCGCACACGCTGTTTATTTCCTGCGTAGATTCGCGTGTCGTGCCTAATCTTATCACAAACACTTTGCCCGGCGATTTATTTGTCGTGCGCAATGTCGGCAATATCGTCCCGCCATATACGGACAACGCAAATGCTATGCGAAGTGGCTACCTTGCGACTACGAGCGCGATTGAGTATGCTTTGAGTATTTTAAACATTAAAAATATCATTATTTGCGGACATAGTAATTGCGGTGCGTGTAGCGCGGCGTTTGAGACAAGAGATAAGCTAAATTCCACGCCCTATGTGCAAAAATGGTTAGAACTACTTGAGCCAGTAAAGGCAAAAGTCAATGCGCTAAATCCGCAGTCCTACTCCAAAAAGATTTGGCTTTGTGAGCAAATCAATGTCGAATATCAGCTAGAAAACCTTATGACTTACCCATTTGTCGAGGAAAAATTCGATTCGGGCGAACTCAACATTTATGGGTGGTATTATATTATCGAGACGGGCGAGATTTTAAATTACAATATGATAAAGCGCGAATTTCGCCCCATTCCAAATCCCGCGCACAACGCGCAGAAATCACATTAAGGGTGGCAAAATGCAAAAAATGATTTTAATGGCTGGACCTTGCGTGGTAGAGAGTTTGGATTCGCTTAAAATTATTGCGGAGGATTTGGCAGGTGTGGCGCAAAATCCGCGAATCGATTTTTATTTTAAAGCGAGTTTTGATAAGGCGAATCGCACGAGTTTGGAGAATTTTAGAGGAATCGGCATTGAAAAAGGGCTAAATGCGTTAGCTACGATTAAAAAGGACTTTGGCTATAAAATCATCACCGACATTCACGAGCCTTCTCAAGTGGCGCAAACGGCGGAAGTGGCGGATATTTTGCAAATCCCAGCTTTGCTTTGTCGCCAAACGGATTTGATTGTGGAGGCGGCAAAAAGCGATAAGATTGTCAATATCAAAAAAGGGCAGTTTATGAATCCGCGTGATATGCAATACACTGCGCTAAAGGCGTTAAAAACGCGGGATTCATCGATTAAAAGCGCGACTTATGAAGTTGCCAAAAAGCTAGGTGTGTGGCTTACAGAGCGAGGCAGTAGCTTTGGCTATGGAAATTTAGTGGTGGATATGCGAGGCTTAGCCATTATGCGCGAGTTTGCGCCTGTGATTTTTGATATGACGCATAGCATTCAAATGCCCGGCGGTGGCGGTGGTAAAAGTAGCGGAGAGAGAGAGTTTGCGCCTATATTAGCTCGTGCAGCAGCTGCGGTGGGAGTCGATGGATTTTTCGCTGAAGTGCATAATGACGCGCCAAACGCGCTTAGCGATGGTGCAAATATGCTTGATTCCAAAAAAATAGGCGATTTAGTGGAAAATTTATTACGAATCGCCGAAGTGAGTCAAAATTAAAATTGAAAGGATAAAAAATGACAACATTTGAGGGAAATTTACAACTAAATGGTAGCGAAAAAGTCGCAATCATCGCATCGCGCTTTAATCACCTAATCGTAGATAGGCTGGTTGAGGGCGCGATGGATAGCTTTAAGCGACACGGCGGAAATGTGGATAATCTAAATTTGATTTTAGCACCCGGGGCGTATGAACTGCCTTTCGTGCTAAATCGCATTTTGAAGCAAGATGAGTATGACGGGATTTGTTGCGTGGGAGCGGTGATTCGCGGGGCTACGCCACATTTTGATTATGTGAGTGCGGAGGCGACAAAGGGCATTGCAAATGCCACGATGAAATACGATGCGTGTGTGAGTTTCGGGCTTTTGACGACTGATAGTATCGAACAAGCAATCGAACGCGCGGGGACAAAAGTCGGCAACAAAGGCTTTGAGGCGATGAATGCGCTGATTGAGCTAATAAATCTTTATAATAAGTTAGTGTAAATGGCGACTAGGACACAAGCGCGGGAGTTGGTTGTCGAGTTGCTCTACGCTTATGCGATGGGCAATGAGCGCATTTTTGACTTTGCTGATGAGCTTTTGGGTGCAAAAAAGATTCGCAACGCTCAAGCGGACTTTGCAAAGGGCTTGTTTAATGGCGTGGTGGCGCATTTGCAAAAGATTGATAGCATAATCGAGGTGAATCTCAAAAGCTGGGAGCTAAGCCGACTTGGCGTGATTGATAAGTGCATTTTAAGGCTTGGCGTTTATGAGATTTTAAAAGGCGAGATTGACGCGCCTGTGGCGATAAATGAGGCGATTGAGATTGCAAAGATTTTGGGTGCAGAGAATACAGGCAGATTCGTAAATGGCGTATTGGATGCGATTAGAAAAGGTGGGTTTGATTTAGAAAAAGGTGTGGAAACACACAAAAATTCGTCTTTGGGCGCACCTTTCGCACTTGGAGAAAATTTTGGGGAACAACAGACAACAAGTCTAGTTTTATCCCCAAAATTTTCTCCAAATACAAAATTTCCACCGCAAATACTAGAATTGGATTCAAACGCCAATTCCGCTGAATCGTCATTGCGAGAATCGCGAAGCGATTCGAAGCAATCCAAAAATAATAATCGTGCGACAGCACGAACAAAATCTCGCCCGATTCGTGGCGTAAAAAAACAAGGCGAATCTAAGAAACCAAAAAATGATAGATTCATAAAATCCACCAAAAAGCCCACGAATCGCACAAAAATTACAAAAAAAACACAAAGCGCAAATTCTAGTATTGTGAGCGAAAAATCGGGGTTGCGTAGCCACAAGCGAGGAAATAAGACTAAAGCGTCTATTGACGAAGCGAGTGGCAAGTCTCCCCGATTTGTCGCCACAAGACGAATTTGCAAAACGCAAAAGGGCAATACAAAATGACTAAGCTAATTATTGCCCTTGATATGCCGACAAAAGCGCAAAATCTCTCTCTTTGCAAAAATCTAGCGCAAGAATTATCCCACAATGATTTAGAAAATCTCTATCTAAAAATCGGGCTTCGCTCTTTTATCCGCGATGGCGCGGAGTTTGTAAGGGATTTGCAAAACCTAAAATTTAAGATTTTTTTAGATTTAAAACTCTATGACATTCCAAACACAATGCTTGATTCACTGCGTGAGATAGCCATTTTGGGCGTGGATATAGTAACAATTCACGCTAGTAGCGGGAGAGTAGCAATGAGTGAAATGGCAAACTTCGCCAAATCGCACAAAGGCGCACCTTTGATTTTCGCTGTAACCGCGCTAACTAGCTTTGATGAGGCAACTCATAGCGAGATTTATCATAGCAACATTGGCGATTCAGTGGCGAATCTTTCCCAAATAGCGAGTGATTGCGGAATTGATGGCATTGTATGTTCGCCCTTTGAGAGTAAAGAAGTCAAAGAAAAATTTAATTTGCGGACTTTAACTCCCGCGATTCGCCCTACACAAAGCGACTTTAGCGATTGTGGCGTGGATTTGGGGCTAGATTTACCAAATCAAAAAGATGACCAAAAACGCGCCGCCACGCTATCTTTTGCGCTATCTCAAAAAAGCGATTTTTTAGTCATCGGGCGTCCCATTTACACGCACAAAGAGCCTATTTTGCTTACCAAACACATAATCCAAAAACTAAAGGAACAATAATGGAAATCTTACGGACAAAAAACGACTTGCGATTGTGGCGCAAGGAAGTAGTCAAGCACCAAAGATTAGGATTCGCCCCCACTATGGGTGCGTTGCACGATGGACATTTATCGCTTATTCGCGCTAGTAAGCGTGATAATGAGAAAACACTAATCTCTATCTTTGTAAATCCCGCGCAGTTTGGCGTAAATGAGGACTTTGACAAATATCCGCGTAATGAGCAAAGCGACATTGAGCTATGCAAGAAAAGTGGCGTAGATGCGGTGTTTTTGCCTAGTATCGCTGAAATGTATGAGAGTGGCAATGAGACTAACATAATCCCGCCTAAAAATTTAGCTACGAGTTTTGAGGGCGGACTTCGCAGTGGGCATTTTAATGGCGTTTTGCGCGTGGTGCTAAAGTTTTTTAATCTCATTCGCCCAAATAATGCCTACTTTGGGCAAAAGGACGCGCAACAATTACTCATCATCAAAAAAATGGTTAGCGATTTGTTTTTGCCTATCAATATTGTGCCTTGCCCTATTGTGCGCGATTCAAACGGACTTGCGCTTAGCTCACGCAATGCGTATTTAAAAGAAAATTCCTATCAAAACGCACTAAAGATTCCAAGCGCGATAAAAGCCGTAAAAGAGGCGTTTGACAAAGGCGAGGTGGATTCCAAAATCTTAGAAAATATCGCACTAAGGCACTTAGAGCCACTAAAAATTGATTATTGCAAAATCGTAGATTTTAACCTAAAGGCGCAGAAAAAAGTGCGCGAAAATGCCACGCTATTGCTAATTGCTGTGCGTGTGGCGGTGGGAAATCAGCAAAGTGATAATGGCAAACTTAACGAAGTGCGCCTTTTGGATAATATTTGGTTTTAAAATTGCTTATGAATCGTAAAAATAAAAAAAGGAAATAGAAATGTTTAAAATGATATTTAAAGCGTTGATTGTGGCAATATTTGCGGTTTGTGTGCCGTTATGCGCGGAGGATTTAGCGCAAAATGGTGTAAATTCACAAAATAGTGCGGATTCAAGCGCAAATCAAAGCACGAGCGAATTTATCGAGGCACTTCGTGGCGGGGAAAAGAGTGGCGATATAAATTTGCTTTTTAGTCTAAATCGCGCTTCACCCACAATGGGCGGACAAAATGGCGGTATTTTTCAAAACAGCGCGTATTTGGCAACTTCCTTTGGGCTTTATTATAAAAGCGCGTTTTATGGATATTTTCGGCTGAATCTGGGCTTTCGCGGGGCATTAGCATTATGGGAGCAAAGTAGAAAAACGCAATTTATCGGTGGCAAAGGTAGTGCGGCGCGGGATTTTTGGGATAGCAATATCGCAATGGTGGCGCGTAGCTATTTGGAATACTTTGACGGCGATACGAGCATAAAGGCGGGGCGAATCGAGGATAAAACCGATATGATTGATAGGCACATTGACGGCGTGTGGCTTAGCAATAAGAGCTTGGGGTGGCTTTTGATTGACATTATTTATATGAATCAAGTCGGGCGCGTGGTGGATAGAGAGCTAAGCGGATTTGAAAAATTCGTGCGCTATGATAATGTAAATGGCGTGGTTACGCCAAAGGGCAACTCCAAATACGGCGGAGCGTATTATTTGGGGCTGACTTTTGAGCTATTTGATTGGCTGAAATTAAAAGCCTATGGGCTGACTTCGCCACAGATTTATAGCTTTGTGGCGGGGAAAATCGACATTAACACAATGTATTTTTTGCTAAATGGCGGATTCGTGGGGGGATTTGAGCATAGATATGGAGAAGTCCGTGCAGAAAATGACGGACGCTGGAGCTACCTTGCACACGCTGATATAGGCGGAAAATACGATTCGCAATATGGGCTATTTTACGCCACGCTTGGCTATCGCGGGACGCAGAGCAAAGCTGGAATCGGCTCTCTAAATCACACGGGCAATAGCTTTAATCCATTTTTTTATTTTAGTGGCAACGCGCTAGAAAACGCCAAAGCACTGCATTTGGTATATGGTAAGATTGGCTTTAAAGTGGATTTTTTGGATATTTTCGTGCTTTATGGATATAATTTTTTCAAAGGCGATATTTTGCGCAACGGAGTCGCTAAAAATGGGCAAGGCGAGGTGAATTTCTATATGGATTGGCGATTTAGCGACTTTACAAGCGTGATAATCCATTTTCTTAACACACACGGCGGAAAAAATGCCATTCCGCACAACACACGCTTTGATTTTATGTTTAAGGTGAGTTTGTAGGGGGAAAATATGCGACTAATTGAGCAGTTTAAAAAAGATGGCGATTTTTTGTTTCGGTGGCGCAGTTATTTGCCACTAATCATTGTGCCTTTTATGGTGCTTGTGGTTTTTAGCTTTGGCTCTCCGCTTTTTAGCGATGATAAATACAACAATGCGCTTATCATTATCGCGCTAGTGGTGGGAATCGCAGGGCAGATTGTGCGAATCTTTGTAGCTGGATTCGCCCCTAAAGACACTTCAGGGCGCAATACATTCGGGCAACAAGCCGCTTTGCTAAACACAAGCGGGATTTACTCGCTTTGCCGAAATCCGCTGTATTTGGGGAATTTTTTGATGATGCTTTCGCCTGTCATTTTAGTGGGAAATTGGATTTTTATGGGATTATTTGCGCTTGGATTTTGGCTATATTATGAGCGAATCATCTGCGCTGAGGAGGCGTTTTTAAGCCAAAAATTTGGCGAATCTTACGCAAAATGGTGCGATTCAACGCCTTGCTTTATACCAAAATTCAAGCATTACCAAAAAAGTGCGCTTTCTTTTTCGCTAAAATCCACCTTGCGTAGAGAATATCACTCGCTTTTTGGCTTGGCTAGTTCGCTTTTGGCTACAAATCTAATCATTACAGCAATCACGCAAATCGCGCTTGGGGGGGGGCAAATGCCACTGCCAAGTTGCATTTTGTCCGCATTTTTTGTAATATGTCTAGTGATTTATGTAATTTGCCGAATCTTAGTTAAAAAAACCAATATTTTATGTGTAGAAAATCGATAATGTAGTATAATTTTTCACTTTAAATTTTAGGGGGAGCGAATGCCAAATAATATCGACTTTATGCAAAGCGTAAAATCCGTGCGTGATGTGGATGTAAAGGATAAGCGCATTTTGATTCGTGTGGATTTCAATGTGCCAATGGACGCTGATTTTAATATTTCCGATGATAAGCGGATTCGCGAGGCGATTCCTACAATCAATTACTGCATTGACAATGGCGCGAAGCATATCATTTTAGTAAGCCACTTGGGGCGTCCTAAGGGCAAAGATTCCAAATATTCGCTAAAGCATATCATCAAACGGCTAGAGCGACTACTTGATAAATCAGTCGTATTTACCGAGCGAATCGACAGCGTTCCTAGCATAATCGCCACGCTTGAGATGAAATCCGTGATTTTGCTAGAAAATATCCGCTATTACGATGGCGAGGAAAAAAACGAGGATTTTTTAAGCAAACAACTCGCCTCAATATGTGATATTTTCGTAAATGACGCCTTTGGCACAAGCCACCGCAAACATAGCTCCACTTATGGAATCGCCAATTTCGCCAAAGAAAAAGTCGCAGGACTTTTGCTAAAAAAAGAAATCGATTCCTTTGCCAAAGCACTCACAAATCCGCTCCAGCCCGTGCTTTTAATCGTGGGTGGCTCTAAAGTTAGCTCCAAACTCACACTTTTAGATAATATCTTAGATGTTGTGGATAGAATCATCATCGGCGGGGCGATGAGCAATACTTTCCTAAAAGCCGTAGGTTACGATACGCAAAAGAGTTTAACAGAAGATGATTTGCTTGAAGACGCCAAGCGAATCCTCCGCCACGCCAAAGAAAAAGGCGTGAAAATTTACTTGCCCGTTGATGTCGTAAGCACCGATGATATAAAAACGCATAAAAATATCAAAATCACCCCAGCACAAGACATTCCAGAGGATTTTATGGCGGTGGATTCGGGACCTGCGAGTATCAAACTATTTGGCGAAGTGATTCGCGATAGTGAGACGATTATTTGGAATGGACCTATTGGGATTTATGAGATTTCGCAGTTTTCGCGAGGCACATTTAACCTAGCGCATTATATTGCGGATACTTACGCATTTAGCTTAATTGGTGGTGGCGATACGGCGGACGCGGTGGATAAAGCGGGAGAGATTGATAATATGAGCTTTATTTCCACAGGTGGCGGGGCTTCGCTAGAGCTTTTGGAGGGCAAGATTCTCCCTGCGTTTGAGGTTTTGGATAGAAAATAATTTTTTAGGAGGCGCGTAATGATAAATATTTTTGCAAAACATAATTCGCTTGTCTCCAAATACACTTACAACACGATAGAGGACATTGAATCCAAAAATATCCTTTGGCTTGACTTGCTAAATCCTACGATTGAGGAGATTGGCGCGATTTCAAATATTTATGACATTGCGATTCCTACCAAAGAGGAGCGCGAGGAGATTGAATCATCTGCGCGTTATTGGGAGGATAAGGATTCCATTACCATAAACACGCGCTTTTTAATCAAACTCGGGCAAGATGACATAAAGGGCAATTCGCGCGATGAGACCGTTACATTTTTGCTTTGCAAAAGTATGCTTTTTACGATTCGTTACAGCGAATTACGCGTGTTTGATGATATTGAGCGAAGTGTCCTAGCCTCTCCGCGCAATTTTGAGGACGGCTATGATTTGATTGCCAAAATCTTTGAAGTGCGCATCGAAAAGGACGCCGATATGATTGAGAATTTCACGCGCGACATTCGCTCCCTGCGCAAGGGCGTCTTTGAAAATCAATATGATTATAATGAAGTGCTAGGCTCTTTGTCGAATCTCCAAGATGTTAGCACCCGCTTACGCGATTCGCTATTTGATAAACGCCGTGCGCTAAGTGCCTTGCTAGGTAGCAATAAGCCAGACAGCGATGTGAAGCGCAATATCACAACGATTGTCAAAGACTTAAATTCGCTCATTGATTTTTGCGTGGTGAATATGAATGCACTTGATAATATCCACGCGCTGTTTGCCTCGCAAATCAATATCGAGCAAAATAAAATCATCAAACTTTTCACCGTCGTAACCGTGGCGATGATGCCACCCACGCTGATTGGCACGATTTATGGTATGAACTTTAAATATATGCCAGAGTTAGACTTGCACTATGCTTATCCAATCGTGTTGGTGGTGATGATAGTCTCAACAATACTACCGATAGTGTATTTCAAACGCAAAGGGTGGTTGTAAGGGACAATTTGTTCTGGGGTATGCAATTTCGCACTTGTAAGAATTTTTGGGATTTCGCAGACTCCAAGTCTAGTCTCAATCCCAAAAATTCTTACAAATACAAAAGCCACACCGCCATTACTTCGATTGTCGTGGCTTTGCCACGAATCTAAAAAATTAAAATAAAATCATTGCAAAAGTTTTTGCTTCGTTTTGCTTTTGCAAAAAGTAGAGTCTCTCTACTTTTCCGTCATTGCGAGACGAATCGCTAATTCGCTCAAATCAAAAACTCCATCGCAGAGCGATATTGCCACCAAAATAGTTTATGCCGTCATTATATCGCTGATATAGGGCTTCCACTTCGATTTTTAGGGCTTGAATCACCGCAAAACTTGCACCCAAATTCGCATTTATGATATGCTGACAATTTTTATTTGCATATTGCAGAGTTTCGCCATCTATCGTGAATCGCGCACTTTTTGGCGCACTAAAAGTCTCATACTGCGCCTTTGCATAAATAAAAATGCCATTTGTAAAGTCATAGCGCGATTCGACACCCACCAAAGCACCCCAAATTAGCGCGTTGTAGGCATTACTCTCAATCTGCAATCCATTATTTTGGCGAAAACTATTTTGCGCCTCAAAATGCGTTTGCGCCCCCGCAAAGGGCTTTATGGTGAATTTTTCGCCAAAACGCCACCCGATAATCGCACCAAAATTAAGCTGATAATGATTAAAATCCGCGCTTAGATTCATCGCGCTGTCGCTAATCCACGCGTTTTTTATGTCAAATTTGCCAAGCAAAAAATCCGCGTCAAAATCCACCTCGAATCTATCAAAGAAAAACAATCGCGCAAAACCGCCTATCTCAATCAAATCACCCTCTAGCCTCGTGCTTTGCGTGGAAAGTCGCTGATTACTCGCTCCACGCGCATAAGAAAAGTGCGTTTGCAACGCATAGCTATCCTGCAAAAACGCGAATCCGCTCACAAAGCCAAATAGATTGCCCTTTAATCCATTGCCTTGCAATAGCGTGGCAAAGGGCGTTGCAAAGAGTTGCATTGAGTGGGATTGGCGATTTGTGGGACTTTTGGTGGAATTTGCGGTGCTTTTGGCTGAACTTTTTGCTAAACTTTTTGCGCTATTTTTGGTGGCGAAATGGCTTTTATAAGCCGTATTTAGCGACATTGTGGCGGTGCTATTTTTAAACGCCTTTAGCATAGTTGTAGGTTGCGTAACAAAACTTTTTTGTAACGCGCTATCCAAATCCACCGCGCCTTGCGTTTTATCAAAGGCGGGGACTTTGTCGGTGAATGCGGATTCGATAGCGTTTTTGATGATTTGGGCGTTTGATTTTACGCTGGGCGCGTTAGGCACTTGGGGGGGGGGGATTTGGGTTGTCGGGGCTTGGTTTGTCTGGCTCTGTGGATTTTTTCTCTATCCAAACTTCGCCGTTTTGATAATGCGTAATAATATCGCTTAGATTCGCCCCTACAAAGCTAACGCTATCAAGCCCCGAAATCGTGCCTGTGATGATTTTATAATGTGTCCCATACGCCATATTTGCGATATTGACATTAACAACGCCACTTGTATTTGTGAGATTTCCATTTATTTGCCCCATTTTGGAATTGTGCATTCCAAAAATCAGCGTTTGTATCGTGCCACTCACATTATAGCCGTTTTCTTGGACGAAATCGCCCGATAAAGTCGCACCGATAATGCTAAAAGTGCCACCTTTGACATTTCTAAAATTCCCGCTAACACCAGCATACAAATAGCTACTCACATCGCCGTAAAATGTCGCCGTGCTACCACTATTGCTAAATTGCACGACTTTCATTTTGCCATTGTTTATAAAAGTCGCTCCAAGCACATTAGAAAAATTTACGCCATCATTGTCCCTGCTAGTAATTTCGCCGTTGTTTTCGTAATATCCGCGATTATCAATATAGCTTTCGTAAGTTACTTTTACGCCGTTATTTACGATGATTTTGCCACTTGCTTCATTGATAAAACTTCTGCTTATATTTGTATTGCTTGAATACACTAAATCGCCATAATTATTATCCGCAAAGGCGCAAGTGGCAAGTAAAAATAAAGCTATAAATACTTTCATTATTGAGCCTAAAAAATTTTATAGATTCAAATAAGATTCGGCACAACCGAATCTCACGAAATTGTCAAAAAAGACAAACGCGTATTTTTAAAATTCCACCTTTGGTGCTTTTTCTAGCGTCTCCCTACTTTCCTCAAACTCCAACAATCCCATATCATCGCGGTATTTGGGAAACATTCCTGCGATGATATTGCACGGAAAAGTCTGCTTAAAGACATTGAAATTCATCGCGCCATCGTTGTAGCTCTGCCTAGCAAAGGCGA
>SAMEA104315433__coassemble_464_pt1 | contig 18988 bp, 18 predicted proteins | sample SAMEA104315433__metabat2_low_PE_023 | metagenome-assembled genome bin SAMEA104315433 (sample SAMEA104315433) | gut metagenome | biome: Monkey gut; feature: monkey-associated habitat; material: faeces | place: China | collected 2013
GATTCGCCTCTGGGGTAAGCTCTGTAACCTTAAAAATCGGTCTGCTACAAGCCGTAACAAGCAATGACAAGCCGATAATCGCACCGAAATTTAGCACTTTACTAAACATACAATCTCCTTAAAATGTAAAAATATCTCAAAAATTGAGAAAAGTAATTTTGCCCCCCCTATCTTAAACTTTGCTTAAAAAGTCAAAATTTTGTCAAAAAAGTTTGAAAAATGGTGAATTGAGATAAATTTTAGGCGAATCTGCTAGATTCACTAAAAGTGCGTTATGATTGATGATTAGTGAATTGCTCATAATGCAAATCGTTGAGAAATAATGCTATAATTTGGCAATAAATATTTTTTAGATTTAAGGATTTGTTATGGCACTTGATGATACCCTGAATAGGTATATTGATAGGAATCGGTATGCAGAGACAAAGGCTTGGATTGAGAAGTTACTTCAACAATCTCAACTCGTTGGTGATTTGTTTTCTATGAATTACGAAAAAGCTAGGGTGATAATCCACGATACTTTTAGACATAAAGTTGGTGGGATACCGAGTTTAAGTTTTTTGATTGCCACGAGATTAGACCCGATTAAGTGTGATAGCGTGGATTATAAAGATGAGGAAACTTCATTTATTTTGTTGCGAGTGGTGGATTCAGCACCATTGCCACACGATAGTGAAGGTGAGCGGATTCGCTTTGAAGTCGCTAGAAGGGTAAGCGGTGATAGTGCCACACACTGGGACGATAAAAGCAATATGGACCTAAATACTAGGGATTTATTTGGTTATGCTGGAGTTTTGTGTCGTATAATAGGGACTTTTTATTTAGATGATGACAAAGATAATTGCGAATCGCCATTGCAACTTAAATTTGGTAGCGACATATCAAATTATTACCCAAATCGTGGGCTAAAAATTTATAAACCAAGTGGCGAATCGTTAGAAGCGATTATGAATTACATTGACCCACAAGTAAGGCAACAAAATGTGGAAAAGTATGGTGATAAAGGCAGAGTGCGAATCGGATATGTGCGCTACGCCTCTACTAATAGAAAATACCAAAATATAGATGATGTTCCCATTTATATTTATCCAGCGGACTTGCTATCGCAGAAAACCGCGCTATTTGGAATGACACGCACGGGCAAATCAAATACCACGAAAATCATCGCAAAATCTGTATTTGAATTACGAAAGCACCCAAGCGGCAATAGCGACAATAGAATCGGGCAGTTGATTTTTGACCCAAATGGCGAATATGCAAATGAAAATGTCCAAGATAATAACAACGCACTAAAGAATGTGTGGCAATTATTAGACAATGGCGAAAAAGATAGCGAAGTTGTAACCTATGGTATTACCAAGCACCCAAATGATGAAGGTAGAAAGCTAATGCTACTAAATTTCTATTTAGATGAAAATTTAGCGAGGGGCAAAGAAATTAGTGATGATATTTTAAGAAATAGTGGCGTTAGCGAAAGAATATATATCAAAAATTTTATTCAAGTCAATTTGGAGCGACCTGAAAATGCGGACGAATATGGTTCTGATATGACGAGATATAAACGGAGGATTTTGGCTTATCGCTCTATTTTAAAGAGGGCTGGTTTTCCTGTGCCAAATAATTTAAAACCTATCACAACAAATTTATTTAATAAAGATTTATTAGAGGCAATGTCAAACAGCAAAAGCGACAACAAAGAGGAATATAAAAGAGCTGCTGAAAAATTTGCTTCAAATAATCCTAGCTGGGATGAAATTGGCAATGCTTTTGAGACATTGGATAAATTTATTAGAGATGATAAGGGTGGCTATAAAGAATTTAACGATAAATATGTTAGTAATCCAAATAAATCTGGCGAAAATTGGGCTGATGATGATTTTAAGAAAATCATAGGTATTTTTCAATATTCAAATGGCACTAGGCTAATTGGCAATGCAAAAGAACAACATAGCCCAAATACTACTAGCGACTATACAGATGATATTTATAGCGATTTAGTTAAGGGTAAATTAGTAATAATTGACCAATCTTGTGGCGACCCAGAGCTGAATAAATCATCTGCTAAACGTATTATCACAAAGATTTTTAAAAATAATCAACAGGAATTTATAAAGGGTAATGAGCGCATACCTGAGATTCTTGTTTATGTCGAGGAGGCACATAATATCTTACCAGCGGGGAATGACCTTGATATGCAAGATATGTGGGTTAGGACGGCTAAAGAGGGAGCAAAATATAAAATTGGAATGGTTTATGCCACACAAGAAGTCAGCTCGATTCAAAAGAATATTCTTAAAAATACGGCAAATTGGTTTATTAGTCATTTAAATAATACTGATGAGACAAAAGAATTATGCAAGTATTATGACTTTGCAGATTTTGAGCCATCGATTCGCAAGGCGCAAGATAAAGGATTTTTGCGCGTTAAAACGCTTAGCAATCTATTTGTAATTCCTGTGCAAGTAGATAAATTTGATTTATCATCAAAATCTTAAAGGGGTAACTATGGGATTTGAGGGTGAATTAGCGAGTTATGAATCCATACGGCGAATAATGAGCAATGAAAAGATACAACAATTTGTAAAACAAATAAAAGTAAAAGATGATTTATCATCAGTATTTGACAATATTAAAGAAAAACTTATACAACAAGAATCGCTTGAATCGAATAATAATCAGCAACCAGATTGGATTATAGCCATAGATGGTGGCAGAGATGAAGTGCCTATATTAAAGGGCTTTCCTTGTGCTAGTTATGGGTATGTTACGGTTAGCTCGGTATTGATGGATTTAAAAAAGATTAACGAACTTGAAGGGGAAAAATTTCCAAATCCAATAGAAGTGAGAAAAACAGAAACTGCCGTTGGTATTGATGCTGTTTTCCCGGGTTGCAATGTATTTATCGATGATAACGAAGAGCCAGAAGCATTTTTAAGGCGCACATTATTTGAGGAATTGTGTAATCATCGGTCTTTTGCAAATGGTGAAAGTGTTTTAGAGACTTATGAATATTTACTTGCCAAACGCCTACAAAATAATGAATGCAAACAAAAATGTCCTATAAGCGAATGTGAAGACTGTGAAATAAAATTGCAATTAGGTTCATTTACTTGTCCGTATTCATCACAACCACTCTATTCTACGGATGCATTACGAATACACGAAAATATGAGTCAAGATGGCTCAAATTTGGGTATATTTACGCAAATAATGTCTGTGCTAGAAAAACTATGGCTTGTAAATATTCTTAGGTCGTTTGAAAAAAGTGGATACTTGCCTATTCTTAGGCAAGTAGCTTTTGTTGTAGATGGACCATTAGCCGTTTTTGACACTGCCGCTTGGTTATCACAATATATAGGCGAAGAAATTGCACGAATCAATGCAAAACAAAAAGAGATAAATAAACAAGATTTGATTATTGTAGGATTAGAAAAGAGTGGTGCTTTTGTTGAACATTTTGAAAAACTTGATATAAGCGATAGTGGCGAAAGAGGACGATTCCCTAATGGATATGCCTTTTTATTAAATGATGATTATATTAAGCAAAATATAGAAATTTCAACTAGCAAAAAGCCTTATGGTAAGGCTACTTATTTTGGTAGAAAATTATTTTATAAAACAGCATCTGGACAGCGACTTGTGCCTGTGATAGCTTCATATAGTGATAACGAACGCAATATTTTGACGGCTGATATTGCTCAATTTTCTAGACTTAAAGATATTATGCAATTATTAGATAAACTTATTTCAAGCAGATATCCTAACTCAATCACGCCACTAATTTCAGCTCACGCACACGCTGCCATACCTCAAATGGGACAAAAATTATTTGAAGAATTAGCAAAAGAAATAAGGGAGAGAGACAAAAATGTCTGAATTGGCATCTTATTATAAGGGCTTTAAAACTGAATCCGCTAGATGGGCAAGATTCGGTCCATATTATGCAATGTTTCCTGTGGATTTTGCTTTTAGCGTAATAGATAAATATTCAAGGCGTGGCGATAAGATACTTGACCCATTTAGTGGCAGAGGCACTAGCATTTTTGCAGGTAGTATTCTTGGGCGTCAAAGCACAGGCATTGAGATAAATCCACTTGGCTGGATTTATGGTAGTGTCAAACTGCACCCAGCAAACCGCAATAAAGTCTTAAATCGCCTTAAAGAAATCTATGATTTGCGTCAAAACTATGAGTTAGAAGCAAACGATTGCAGTGATTTTTTTAAAATGTGTTTTTGTGAAGATGTATTAAAGTTTTTACTCTCAGCAAGGACAAATCTAAAATGGAAAGAAAGTCGTATTGATAGGACGCTTATGGCATTTATCGCTTATTATTTACACGGCGGAATCGGTAAAGGTTTGTCGAATCAAATGCGCTCAGCTCGTGCTTTTGCGATACAATATTCTATGGATTGGTGGGCAAAAAATAACCTTGCCACACCGCCAAATATCAACGCTTTTGAATTTTTAAGCAATAAGATTCATTGGCGTTATGGCAAGGGTATTTTAAATTTAAAAAATGGTTCTATTAAACTAGGCGATAGCTGTAAAATTACAAGAGCAATGCAAAAAAATGAAAAACAGCAATATTCTCTTTTATTTACTTCGCCACCATATTGTGGCGTAACTGATTATTTTAAAGACCAGTGGTTACGACTTTGGTTACTTGGCGGTAATGATTTTCCAAAAACTAATAAAGAGGATAATAAAAAGAAATTTGATAATAAAATCAAATATGCAGAAATGCTTAATATAGTCTTTGGTAATTGTGCAATGCTAATGAAAGAAGATGCTAATATTTATGTGCGCACGGATTGTAGGGAATTTACTAGGGAGACGACCATAAATACTCTAAGGAAAAATTTTCCCAATCACAAGCTAGAAATTATTGAGCGACCCATACAAAATAATGTGATAACGCAAACTATGATTCACGGCAATTTTTCTAAAAAACCGGGCGAAGTAGATATTGTTCTAACGCCGAGCGTTTAAAAACTATATGCAATCTATATAAATCTACAAAATAATAATCTAGTATAAACGCTACGATAAATACATTATTGTAAATAAAGGTTGCAATAAATTTTTAAATTAAAACTTCCTAACCCTAATTTTTACCCCAAGAAATCTTACAAACACTCTATTTTCAGTCCTTACGATACAAAAACCATATTTTTGTGCAAAAGTCATTTCTCTCAAAAATGCTTCGGTGTATCCTAAACCCACGCGCAAACCACGATAACAATTTAGCGATATTGCTTTGTTTGCATAGTCATTGTGTTTTATTTGGCTTTTATAGTGTGAGATTAGCTCTCTTTTTTGCTCTACAATGTCCGTAATATCAAAGTATAGATTAGGATTTGGTATAGGCGACCACACTTCATAGCTTATAATCTTTGTCTTTTGCCAAAATCTTAAAATCTTTTTTACTCGTGCTAAAATCGGGCGATGGTCTATGTGCATCTCATATCCATTTGGCACAAAAATATAATCATATTGTTTGAGATTTAGCGTGTCGATTTTATCCAAATTTTTCGCTACTTCCCTATCTTTTATCATTAAATTACGATAGTTTTTTATCTTTGCAAAAGCCATTGTTTGTTGCAATTCTTTCAATCTTGTTTTAATGATAGCTTCCTCACTATCATTGCCCCCCCCCTTACCACCATCGGTTAGCACTACTACTTCGCAATTTTGTGGATATTTTAGTAAAATCCCACCACAGCCGATACTTTCATCATCTGCGTGTGGCGCGATGATAAGGCATTTGTCATTAGGTTTTATCTCTAAAAATTCCATTTATAAATCCTTTATCATAAAATTGTTTTTAAAAGATTTGCTATTGTGTTATTTTGCGCCAAAAATTCTTTTTCACTCATTGTAAGAAAATCTTGTGGTGTCCAAGAGTTGTGAAGTAAAATTATCCCTTGCGTCTCTCTCATCGCTTCGACACAAAAATCATTTTCAAAATAAAAACTTTGATAATTTCTAATACAATTTTTAGAATCCAAAATATGCTTATTCTCTGGAAAAGCATTGATTTTATCTCTATCGATTTTAAAATATCCATATTTTGTTTTAAGATATTTGTTAAGTAAAGAATTCCCAAGATAATCCCACTCATCAAGTTTCTTTGCTAGTTTAGGATATAAAAATCGTTGTAATGATTTTGTAAATTTATTTTTTCCATATTTTTGATTTTTATAGAATCGAAGTGCTTTTTCTATGTCTTTAAGCCAAGATTTGAGTATATAATTCCCCCCCCCCCTCAGACTTGATAAACGCTACATGTGTCCCAATCATCACAATATCCGCTTTAATCTCAAAAATTTTCCTTATATCGCTTGAAGTGATTATCGTGTCGGCATCTAGCCAGATTCCGCCGTATTTATACAAAAGTGCGCATCTTATTGCATCAGCTTGCTTTGGCAAAGAAAAATCACTATATAAAATCTCATCAAAAAAGTCTTTGCTAAGCCATTTATCAAGGGTAGAATAATCTATAATGACGATTTCATACTTGGGGCAAAATTTCTCCCAACTCTGCAAACAAAGCCTAATATATGGTGGCATACTTTGAGATGGCTCCCAAAATGTGAAAATTCTCTGTGTTGTACTATTTTGTCCCAATTTGCTTCCTATATGCTACTTAATAATTTTGACAAGGTGTTGTTTTGACTTAAAATCTCATCTTTTGTGAAAGTGGCATATTTTCTAGGCATCCACCAATGGTTTAAGATGATTAGCCCATTATTGTTTGCTTTTGCATATTCGCTAAAATCATTCTTTATATAGAAGTGATTAAATCCATCGCTTGGACACTTCTCAAATTTTCTGCGGTTGCACTCCCTATCCCACAAAATATCGGGGTAGGCTTTTGCTTCGGGTAGGCTTATGTTATTGAGTATTTTTTTATTTTTTGTTTTAAACAGCTTTTTTAGAATCCTATTGCTTATATAATCCCAGTCTAGCATATTGCGCGTTTGGTATGGAAAATATTTGAAATAAAAGTCAAAGAGGTATTTGTATTTGAAAAGATTAAACTTTATGCCTCGCACCCATTTTTTTAGGATTGTGGCGTGTTTTTTGGCTTTTATACAGGCGATTCTATTTTCAAATATATTTAACTCTGATTTATCACAAAAAAGTCTCTCTATATCTGGGTTTGTAATGATAGTGCTAGCATCTAGCCAGATTCCGCCGTGTCTTTCAAGCACGGCAGCTCGCAATGCGTGAGTTTGCTGAAAAATAGAAAATTTCTCAAACAAAATATTGTCATAAAAATCCTTGCCAATATAATCATCTATATTTGAATAATCCAAAATGACAATCTCATAGTTTGCCAAATGCCTTTTCCAGCTATCAATACACATTTTGATATACTCAGGCATATTGTCCTTGCTCTCCCAAAATGTAAAAATGGTGTCTTTCATCAAATCCTCCTAAATTATATCTTAGTTACTTTAAATGAAGTTACAATATTATCAAAATGTAATTTTACTGCATCTAAGCTTATTCTTATTGTCCTAAATCTATTAAGCTGTAATAAATCTTCAATTTTTTTATCACTATTTTCATTATTTAAATAAGCACTATAAACAAAGAATTGATATAAGAGTTTTAAAAAATATTTGTGTTGTGTTAGTGAATCTGCAAACCAAATATTGTCAATTTCTTGCATTTCTTTGATAAAATTTTGTATTTGATTTTCTATAAATCGTTTATCTAAAAAATTGCCAATATAGTAGCAAATCAATGGTGTTATGTTTATAAAAGTAGTAATATTCAATATATAATCTGCACTTTGTTTTATATATTCACTCCATTTATTAAAAATAGCCTGTAAAATATATTTTTTATTGTTTATATTTTTTATATTCAATATACAGCTTGTAAGTATTTTATCATTTTCTAGATTCCCGTATTTATCGATTGTAATATTTTCAACAAAAGTATCTTTTACATATTTTTGTAAATCATCTTTATCAAATATATGTGTTAGGTATGAAATCAACACAGGGTTATTCTGGGGAAATTGTAAATAAAATTTTAGAAAATTATTCCAAATTTGTTTATCTTTTGTAAAAGATAACAATATGTCATCAATATCATTCCTATCTTTTAGTTTTAAATCATCAGAATTTCTATATAACAAATTCTTTATGATTTCAAATTTAACCAATTGATTGGAACTCTCTTTGGCTATAAACAACAATTCATCAATATCACACCGAAAAATAAAACTCTTAATTTGAAAAATATCGCATTGTTTATCAAGTATCTGCATAAAATTGTTTTTATAGATTCTAAAATATATGTAAGCAGTGTAAGCTATAAAAGAAATATTTTGCAAAGCCCAATAAGCGTTATAGCCAACAAAATATCCATCTATGAAATCATATATTTTGGTAAAATCTTTTGTGTCAAGTCCATTTTGATAAGATTGATATAGTATAAATCTATAAGAATGTTTTTGTGAATCTTGTAAATTTATATGCAAATGATATTTTTTAAAAAATTCAATAAAATAGTCATCATTATTCTTTAAAAAATCCCAAAAACCATAGTCAAGTAAATATTTTAGCAAAACACTTTTTCTATTTCCATCAATATATACTAATAGTGGGATAAGTTTAATCTTATGTGTTTTATTATTGACTTTAAGTATAGTTGTAATAAATTTTTCTACTTCATCATCTGTATTTTGAAAGTCATATTCTTTTTTAAGAAATTCATCTATTATCCATATATTATTTAAGCTTTCATTTAAATCAAAAAATGAAAAATATTTATCTAAAAAATGTTCATCGCAACTTGGATAATCTTTACTTGTAGATATTTTTCTTATAATATTTTCTATTTGCTCTTCCATACCAAGCATTCCTTATTATTCAAACATTTCCAAAGCTCATTAAAGGCATTTAAAATATGTTGAGCATGTCTTACTTCTTGCAGTATATGATGGGATTCGCCGAATTGATTGATAGATATTCCTAAACTCCAAACCTTAGGTTTTTCAAGTGGAAAAAGAATAAACCTATCGTGGAAATCATATCCTCCGTTATTGCCATATCTAGCTCTCACCTCTAAATTTAAAAATAATAATTTTTTATCATCTCTATTAAATTCTTCTCTCATTCTTTCCATTTCATCAGTTTTATTATTTGATTGTTTTAACCCCGAAATAGCTTTCACTTCAACATAAGCGTATTTACAATGATATAGTGTATTTTTTATATCTTGTGCGTTGAGATATGGGTCCCAAAGATACACACCATTTGTGCCATATTTGTTTATAAGGAATCTAATATCTTCTAGTGCTTTTGGGTTGCTTGTTTTGATATATTGGACAAAATATTTTAATTGTTCTAATTCTTTTAATTCTTTTTCATATTTTCTCTCTATTATCCATTCTGTATAGGGCTTATTTTTCGGCTCTCCACAAGTATTTTTACCTGCTTGTATTTCTATATCTATCCGTTGAATATCATTGTAGATAGAAAAAATTCTTTGTTGCTCTTGTAAATGTATATTTAATGTCATTTGCATTGCAATATTTATAATTTTTTTACATACAATATATCCATTTATCTTGTCATAAATTTCCACTATAATAGTGCCATAGCAATCATTTAAAGAGATAGTGTTTTTTTCATGCTCAACATACACAAGACTTTGTTGTATAACATTATCATTATCTTTATAAACCCTAATAATCAAATTTTTTATATCAAATCGATTATTTTGGGTATAGATGGTTGCCATTAGCCCCTTGAATTGATTTTGTTCTTTAATGCTATCAATACAAACTCTTATATTGTTTATAGGGAGTTGAAAAATCACATTGCCCAACCTATCAGAAATGTTGGCAATGTTAATTGGTATTATTTTGTTTACTTGTTCGCTGAATTCAAGAAGTAATTTAGGATTATCTAGCAAAAATCTACAATTTCCCTTACCCTCATCAAAAAATTCAAAAACATAAGACCCACTATGGAAATTGTTTTTTAAACCATAATTCATTTGCACTATACCATTGCTACCACCACAATTTGGTCGAACATACTGATAAGGTAAATATTGCATAGCACCTATTTTTGATTCCTTTTCTTTATCAAGTTTAAATTTACCACGCAATAGGTTTTCAAAAAATATTTTTGTGTCATCAATATTTACTATATGCTTCTTTATTCCCCAAGAATATTCTTTGCTTTGCTTAAATCGCTGTAGTGATTTCATTAAGCATTTAACCTCTTCTTGTTGCTGTGTTTGTTCAAAAATGACCAAAGTGTATATATTAAATGGTTGTTTATTGCATAAACCAAATATTTCTATAATTTCGCATTTGTTATAAATGCCAAAGTTATTATTTAAAAAAGATAACATACATATTCCTATTTGTTTTGCCATAATTTAATGAACGCCATAGCATTCAAAATAGGATCGAAGTATACTATAATTTTTCTTAACTCTTTCTTAAATAAGTCTATGTGGCCATTATCCTTGCCAATCATTTTTTATTTTTAAGTTTATCTCTTAGTATAGTAGCATAGTTTTTATAACCATCAACTTGGTTTGTAATGCTATAATTTGCTTTATGGATTCGCCTATGGCAAGTGATAAAGTCAGCTTTTTTGATTGCGATTCCATACTTTTGTAGCCTCTCTGTCAAGTCAATAACATCGCCTGTAATAGTATCTTCTCTAAAAAAACCCACAATATCAAATACCTCTTTTTTAAATAAAGTGGAACCAGTTAGGATACCATAAAATGGCTTTGGATTTACAAATTTTGTTTGCTCTGGGGTATCAGGTGAGCAAAAATTCTGTAATTTTGCCATAACGATTTTTGTATCTATATCTTTTTGCATTTCATCAAAAAGTATTTGTAACGCATTGTCAGTCAATAAATCATCTTGGTCTATGGTAAGCCAATAGTCGCCTTTTGCCTCTTTTATGCCGATATTCTTACCAGCCATTTGTCCTTTATGCTCGGTGTTGATGATTACGCGACAACCCATAGATTTAGCTATATCAGCCGTGCTATCGGTGCTTATATCATCTATGACAATTATTTCATAATTGACTCTCTGTTTTTGTATGCTCCCAATCGTCTCTTTGATATACTTTTCCCCATTGTATGATGGAATGACTATGGAAATTAGGGGCTGTTTCATTATAAAATCCTTTATCATTCAATGATTTTTAGAATAATAAATTTTTTCATATCAAAGCAACATTTAAATTTTGAAAGTCTCTATCGTCTGTTAATAGTTTAAAACCATTTGAACGGACACTTTCTGCAATTACCAAATCATTGAAATCAAATTCATATCCATTGACATATAACGAAGTTATATTTATTTTGTCAAAATCATCGTTGATGTGTGTTATATTATATATTTTACAAAACTTATCTAATTCTGTTATAGCTAATTGTAGAGTATCGCTATAATTTTGAGTATTTCTATAATCCCGCTTAAATTGTTCGATATTTGGATTTTGCTCTTTTAATTTATAAAAGTCATCTCTCAATAGCTTATTTATAAATTCAGACACTACAAGTGAGTTTATAAACATTTGACATTGTCGCTGTTGGAGTGTGGAAATAACACGAATATATCGAGAATATTTGTGAGGTTGATTTGCGGGATACAAAATAAATATCAATACATTGGTATCAATCAATATATTATCTCTATTATTGATTACAGCTCTACTCATCTTCTAACCCCAATATCTCTTTTTCTATATCTTTTGCTTTTTGTGGATTTTGGGCTTGAAATTTTGCATTTTCTATAACCTTTTTCAAAAGAATATCACGGTCATAATCATTTAAATCGATATAAATGATATTATCATCAAGGTCGTTCCACTCGTTTTTTGGTGTTTCTCTATAAAATTGTCCTATGCTATAATTTAAAAATGGCGACACAACCGTGTTTATCCCCTCAAAGGATATTTCAATTTTTTCACCTTTTTTATAAGATTTCCTTATCTCATCAAATAACTTTTTACCATCTACTTCACCATCGACAGCAATGTTTTTGCTTATGATTTCAGCAACTTTCAACATATCTCACCTTTCAGTTTAAAAAATCTATACTCATCAACTTTTATGTTCATAGCAATTAGTGTGCCAATAAATTTTCCATCCAACTTTGAATAGCTTTCTTTACCATTGTTTATACTATATCGGGCATCACTAGAAATAATTTCTAAGTTTCCTTCATTTTTTATTATAAACTCTCTAATCAAATCAAGTCCCAATCCACCTATACCCGTTGTGGAATTGCCACTTTTAATAGCCCAACGAATCGCTTGAACTCCTGAAATTTTAATCTTTTTTCTAAAAAATCTCATTATTTGCCCATTAGTAAGTTGGCTGAGATATTCGGTTACATTTCTTTTAATGCCCACCCCACCATCTACAATAACAAAAGAAAATTTTTTATTTTTTGGGAAAAAATGTCCAGAACAAAAGATACCCACTTCACTTTCGCTATGTCTAAACGCATTAGAAAAAAGCTCTAAAATCTTTTGTGTTAAGATTTCGAATAATTGATTTGAAACATTAGAAAGACATTTTCTTGCTTTTTGCTTAAAATATGTTTCAAAATTTAAGTAAAAGTTATTCTTTTCATCAAGTTTTATATTTTTATAACATATCATTTCTACATTATTCTGCTTATATTTATCAGTCAGAAAACCGATGGCAACTAGTGGTTTTCTGACTTTTGCTAACTTTGGTTCTATAATGCTTACTTCACAATCACTCTTTTTCTTTTGCTCAATAATTAAACCCAAAATACAAACACAATTTGTTCTAATAAATTTAGCTTCACTCAAATCAATTTCTATTTTATTATCTTTGCAATCCAATATCTGCCAATAGTAACTTAGTATATCATCAATAGTGTCTATTTTGTCTATTTTAATAATCAAAGAAAACCTTTTATATTGCACAAAACTAGGCAAATTATGGAAATATTGCGTAGTATTGATAGAAATTTAGCTTATCCACATAAACAATTCTTCAATACTGTGCATACATCAGCTTGATAAATAGCATACAAGCCAGAACAAACAATATCTTAAAATACCCATTAAAGTATATCGGGTATTCAAATTTTACATAAATTTTTTCAGATTTGCTGTTTTTTAGTATTTTACCATTTTAATTTAATCTTGCCTACATTTATTAGCCCAAATAAAAATAGTTTTGCCGTATATTTATCATCCAAAGCTTTAATTCCCAATAAAGGAATAGTATTAAATATATATACCTTGCTATTGATGTAATCTATTTTAAATAATGGTAAAAAACCAAATAGATAAATTGTTTTGTATTCTTGAATTGGTATGTTTTGTAGTTTTTCTTCTACTTCTAATATAAATTTCATAGCATCTGGTTCTGGACAAGACGGGGCAGAAAGTAAGGAATCTAATGTCTCCATATCCATTTTATGTAATTCAAAATCAAATATCTTAAGATTTTGCTCCATTTCAGATTTAAAAATCGTTCTTGGCAAAGGAATAAAACCTTTTTGAATGCTCCATCTCAAAACAATTTGTCCCATCGTTTTCTCATACTTTTTTGCCAAATACTCCACAATCGGTTTTTCAAAAATAAGCCCACCACAAAATGGACTATATGCTTCCACATAAATTCCCATTTTCTTACAAAAATCAATAGTATTTCTGTCATACCACATAGGGCTAATTTCTAATTGATTTATATATGGTTTTACAATGGCAGTTTTCAAAAGTTCCTCTAGGTGATGTGTTGCAAAATTGGATACACCTATATATTTTAACTTGCCAAATTGTTGTAAAACTTCCATAGCTTTCCAAGTTTTCGCGTTTAAATGTTTCCACATATCTGCTTTTGTTACATTTGGCCAATGTATTAAAAACAAATCGATATAATCTAATTGAAGTTCTTTCAGACTTTTATCAACCGCATCAACAGTATTTTGATACCCAATTGGATTGTGGTGAGAAAGTTTTGTTGTGATAATAATGTCCTCTCTTTTAATTATACTTTCTTTAATACATCTTTTTATGGCGTTTCCAACGCATTTTTCGTTTTGATAAGCTTGTGCGCTATCAATAAGTCTAAACCCTAACTTTATTGCATTATAGACAGCTTCTTCGCATTCTTTCCCTTTGAGTGGAAAAGTTCCAAATCCTATTTTAGGTAATTTTTTATTACTCATAACCTTTATTTCCTTTTATTATCATAATTTGGTAAAAGACGATTTCGTATAGAGACATCCCATTTTGCCTCAATTGATGCAATTTTGATAAAATTAAATAAATATAACAAAGATTTATTGTTTGATAAAATTTTTGTTGTAAAAATTGGTATAAATCCAAAAAGATAATGGGTAGTTATTGAAACATTTTTACTCTTAATTTTCCATAATACAAAAATATTGAAAAGATAAAATTTTGCTTTATGATTTTTTGGCGAACTTTCAGTTTGCAATTGTTGAATTGAAGTATATCTATATGCACAATCTGGCGTGATAGTTGTAGGATTTGATAATAAATCATCTATTTCTTTATAATCTTTGGATTGCAAACTAAAATCAAATACTTCAAAATTTTGTTTCATCCTTTGTGTATATTTAGTTTTTGGAATAGGCACAAAACCATTATTGATAGACCAATTAAGACATATTTGGGAAGGTGTTTTTTGATATTTTTTGGCTAATTGAGAAATAACATCCATATTCAAAAGCTGTCCACAACCAAGTGGTGACCAAGCTTGTAATAAAATGTCGTTTGCTTTGCAAAATTTTACATTTTCTTTTTGTTGCCAAATGGGGGATAATTCCAATTGATTAACTACAGGCTTAACATGAGCTGTTAAAAATAACTCTTCAATATGATGAATGCAAAAATTAGAAATACCCAAGTTTTTTACAACACCCTGCCGATATAAAAACTCCATAGCCTTCCATATCTCTGCGTTTAAATGCTTCCACTTGTCTTTTGGTGCAAAATTTGGCCAATGAATTAAATATAAATCAATAAAGTCAACATTTAATTCTTGTAAGCTTTTATAAAAAGCCCTTAATACATTGTCGTAACCAGCAGAATTTCCTTGAAAAAATTTAGTTGTAATAAAAATTTCTTCCCTATTGCAAAGACCATCAGCAAGAGCTTTTTTTATCCCCCCCCCTACACTATATTCGTTATTGTATCCTTCTGCTGTATCTATAAGACGATAGCCTGTTTTGATTGCACAATACACTGCTGACGAACACTCATCCCCAAACAGTCCATAAGTCCCAAACCCTATGGCAGGAATTTTATTGCCATTATATAATTTACGGTAATTATTTTGCATTATATGCCCTTTTTTGCATAATTTTTATACCACATATATAATAAGATTTATATAACATACGATTCTTTTTAAATGTCTTTATTTTTATCAAAGGAATTTTTAAAAATATAATATCTTTGCTGTAACGCCCTTTTGTGTCAAAATGAAGTCTGATGCCACTAATAGCACCTTTCTTTGTATTATTTGGATATGTAAGCATCAAAATTGAATTGATAATCTCGAGCCTTGTTCCCAAAAGTTTATCTATGGCATATCTATAATCGCCTAATACAAGATTATACTTTTTATCCTTAATGCAAACATTAGTAAATCCTGCACTGTGTCTTTTGGTAGCTATTTGTTCGCTAACGATTGATGACAACCCGCCATATCGGGTATGCTCTTCTATGGTAATGATTGGGATATTTTTAGATAAAATTTTATCCAAAAATTTATAATTAAAAGGTTTATACAAAAATATAGAATAAAGGCTTAGCTTAATGTGTGGGTTTAAATCTTTACATATATCAATGGCTTCTTTTACCATATTGCCAGTTGCCAAAATAGCCACCTGAGAATAATCCTCTTTTAATACAGTAGATATACCATAATCAAAAAGCGTTTCTTGGTAATCTAACTTATTTAAATATTCCCCGGGATTATCAACTCTTAAATAAGTTGGTGAATTATCATTTTTAATTATTTTAAAAATTTGCTTCATCTCATTTATATTTGCAGATGGACTAAAAATTTTTAGGTTTGGAACAGCTTGCATAATAGCTAAATCTTCTATCGCCCAGTGTGAATAGCCAGCAATTTTTGGTCCTGTAAATCCACTATGTATTCCAATAAGCTTTACATTAGCATTATTATATCCAATATCAAGCTTAATTTGCTCAAAAGCCCTTGCCGTAAGAAATGCTGCAAACATTACAAGATAAACTCTTTTGCCAACAAGTGCTAACCCTGCTGCAAAGCCAACAGCATTTTGTTCTTGTATCCCCATATTTATTATACGACTAAGTTGGCTTTTAGTTAAATATTGCTTATATGAATTAAAATAATAGCACTCCCAACCATCAACGACCAAAATATAAACGGAATCGTCCTGTTTTAATATTTCGATTAATTCTTTTGCGATAAAAGATTGCATATCATACATATTGATTACCTCCTAACTATTAATTGCTTCATAAGCACGGCAATATTGCTCTTGAGTTAAAGCAGAATGATGAAATTGCGCAAAATTAAGTTCATTGAGTAAAAATTCAATTCCCTTGCCTTTTATGGTATGAGCTATGATACATTTTGGCTTATCACAGGATATGGATAATTGCTTTGTTAATTCTAATACATTATGTCCATCACACTCAAATGTGCTAAATCCAAGAGTATTAAACAAATCTAAAGCTTTGGTATCTATAATATTTTTAGTATAATTATCAATTTGTAGCTGATTTAAATCCACAATGACCGTCATATTTTTAATATTTTGTTGAATAATAAATAATAATGCCTCAAAAATAGAGCCTTCTTGTAATTCCGCATCACCTAGCAATACATAGTAATGATGTTCTATGTCTCCGAAAGCCATCCCAGCTCCTACAGACAATCCATGCCCTAAAGAACCAGAAGCGTAATCCACAGCATCGATTCCTTCACTAACAAAGTTATACAAATCGTGTCCCAATGTCCCACCAGAAACACAATAGCTAGATAAATTTTTTCCATCTAGAAACCCCAAATGTGCTAATATACAAACTTGTGCAAGTCGGCAATGTTCTTTTGAAATAATAACTCTATCTCGGAGTCTATTGCTGATGTTTCCTTTCAAATTAGCATATTTATAAACAGCATATAAGATTTCCACACAAGAAAAAGAAGAGGTGATGTGTCCAACATTAGTTTTGTAAACTGTGTCCAAAATCAATCGTTTTATAGCTATAATTTCTTTCTTATTACCCATTTTTACTCCTAGTTATGCAACATTTTATTAAAATTGGTGCATTATAACACAAATAAAATAAATTAAAGCTTAAAGTCTTTATAGCTTGCGTAAATCTCGTCATCTGAAATGCCAATATATTTTAATGTAACACTAGGATGTGAATGGTTGAGTATTTTTTGCAACAATGCTATGTTTTTGTATTTTTTATAAAAATGATATCCAAAAGTCTTTCTAAGAGTATGTGTTCCTATATTACCACGAATTCCACATACAAAACAACTTTCTTTTATTATTCTATATACTGAGGTTCGCTCCAATCTATTACCATTGACACTAGAAAATAAAGGTTCTCCAATGCGCTTACTTTTTACATAATGTTTCAAAATGTTTTTTATTGTGCTATTTAACGGGATATTTCGTCTCTTGTTTGTTTTTTTCTCTAATATTTTAAGCATATCCATATCATACACATCGACAACATTGAGGGCTAATATATCTGAAATTCTTAATCCGCAATTAATTCCTAGCTTAAACATTGTGTAATCTCTATAATTTTTTTGCAATAAATATTTTTCTATCCTCAACAAATCACTCTTATCCCTAATTGGTTCTACTATACTCATAAATTTCCCCTTTACTACAAAAGTGAAGCACTCCCACTTAAAAGAAGTGTTAGTTTCCTACTAAAGCTAAGCAATCTCAGCTAATTCGAAAGGCTTTTGAGTTTAGGTCAAAGGACGCTTCCTGCCCCAAACACCTATGCTTTGATATTGTTAAGATTTTTACAAGTAGTCAAATTTTGCTACTTAATATCTTAAGAAGTTAAAGAATTTTACTTATTGATTGGGGGAAATTATAGCAATTTTAGGTTAACTTGTCAAGTCTTATTACCAATTTTAATAAAATGTTGCATAACTAGGAGTAAAAATGGGTAAGCAGGTGTGGTATTTTTTTAAAAAAAACAACTTAGACTTGATTTGGCGAAATCGTGTCATTGGCTGGTGTAACTCCTTGCCTTATAGATTGTATTTTGTTAGCTTTATCAATAAAGCATTTGGTGCGAAAGTGGCAAGAAAAATACATAAAACAATCTTTAAGATAAGATTTTGGGTTAAGAAAAAACCAATAATGCCAACCTGTGAGTATGTCATAACCACCCATTGCACAATGAAGTGTAAAAATTGTAACACTTTTATCCCATATTTTACAAAAGATACACATTATAAAACCACTGCTTATGAGCAGTTTGTTGCAGATTTAGATATCTTGTGTGAAAGCGTTGATTATATCGATTATTTTGGATTTGTAGGTGGAGAACCTATGCTTAACAAAGATTTAGATAAAATGATTGAATATGCTTGCACTAAAAGACAGATTCGCCATATTTTTCTAGCAACAAGTGCAACTATACTACCAAAACCGCAACTTTTGCAGGTTATGAAAAATCAAAAAGTCGCTGTTCAGCTTTCAGATTATAGAAAAGTTAAATTTAAAAATTCTACTATCGTTTATTTTGATAAATTTAAACAAATGCTCTTAGAACACAATATCAAATTTAGTTGCCCACAAGAAGATACCGAAGGAGAAGGATTTCAATCAATGCCCCAGTTATACCAAGACAAACAGGATGAGAATAAAGTTGTAAAAATGTTTGATGAGTGTTGGGGACAATACGCAAATATGCTTTGTGATGGTATTTTGACACA
>SAMEA104315433__coassemble_518_pt1 | contig 17721 bp, 17 predicted proteins | sample SAMEA104315433__metabat2_low_PE_023 | metagenome-assembled genome bin SAMEA104315433 (sample SAMEA104315433) | gut metagenome | biome: Monkey gut; feature: monkey-associated habitat; material: faeces | place: China | collected 2013
GCAATTTGTTCTGGGGTAATCATTTGGATTATTTTTGTATAAAATTTCGCTCAATAGACGCTCAAGTCTTATATCGCTCATTTCATACAAAAATAATCCAAAGCACCACCGCCATTACTTCGATTGTAGATTCGTGCAAAGCACGAATCTAGTAAAAATATAAATAAAATCCGCTTAAAAGTTTTTGCTTCGTTTTGCTTTTGTAAAAAGTAGAATCTCCCTCCACCTCGTCATTGCGAGGCGAATCGCAGATTCGCCGAAGCAATCCACGAATCAATACAAGTGGATTGCCACGAATCTGCTACGCAGATTTTCGCAATGACAAAAAGGTGGGTGAATCCCCACATTTTGCATTTTAATGCAAATTATAATAAAATCCGCGACTTTTAGAATAAGACTTTGATAAGCATAAAACCACGCAAAAGGCGATTTTAAGCGAAATGACACGAAATAAATTGATAACTTTGGGAATGTTTTATATGTTTTTGGGTGCGCTGTTTTTTTCCTTGATGAATTCCGCGCTAAAAATTCTCTCAAATCATATCACAATCCACGAAAATCTTTTCTTTCGTGGCATTACGATGACTTTTTTTGTGGTGTTGCTTTTGTGGATTCGCGCCAAAAAGACAAAGCACCGCCACCACCACAAAAGCGGTGGCTGGGGCAAACTCATCTTTCGCGCATTTGTCGGCTCTACTTCGCTTTATGCGATGCTTTATAATGTAGAGACGATTCCGCTAGGCACTTCCATTGCATTTGCGCAGACTGCGCCGATTTGGACGGCGATTTTTGCGTTTTTGATTTTGCGTGAGCGACTAAATATCGCCCAAATCGCAAGTGTGTGCGTGGGATTCGTAGGTGTGATTTTGATAAGCAACCCAGAGACTTCAAATCTGCCCTTGCTAAATATCTTTTGTGGCATTGTTAGCGGGATTTTCGCCTCACTCGCATTTATTAGCATTCGCGCGTTAAAGGGATATTTTGATGATTTAGAGATTATGCTTAGCTTTGGGCTTATGGCGACACTAATGGGCTTTGTGATGATTTTTATAATGCAAGATTCGTGGAGCGCGCTATCGTTTAAAGATTGGTTTTTTATCGCGGTGGTGGGCGTTATGGGGACAATCGGGCAGTATTATATTACTCGTGCTTATACTTTCGCACCTGCGGGAATCGTAGCACCGATAGATTACAGCCGAATCGTATTTAGCGCGATTTTAGGCATTTTGCTAGGTGATTCACTGCCAAATATTTTTATATTTTTTGGCATTTTCTTTATAATTTTATCGGGGATTTTAATCGCTCTGCCGATAATCTTGCAGGAATTTTACAAATCAAAGGATAAAAAATGATGGATTTAGCAATGTTTAAAGACGCCCGTGAGCGGGTAAAAAATGTCATCGCAAAGACAGAGCTTAGCCTTGCCTCGCGCTTAAGTGAAATCGCGCTTTGTAGCGTTTATTTAAAAAAAGAAAATCTCCAAAAAACAGGCGCGTATAAGATTCGTGGCGCATTTAACCGAATCTCGCGCCTAAGTGATAGTGAAAAAAAGCTAGGCGTAATTGCCGCAAGTGCGGGGAATCACGCTCAAGGCGTGGCATTTAGCGCGAAGCATTTTAAGATTCGCTGTGTTATTGTAATGCCTGAAGCCACGCCACTACTAAAAGTGCAAAATACCAAAGATATGGGCGCAGAAGTGATTTTGGCAGGGGAAAATTACGATGAAGCCTACAAACACGCGCTAAAACTCGCCAAAGAGCAGCAGCTCACATTTATTCACCCATTTAGCGATGATGATACGATAGCAGGGCAGGGGACGATTGCGCTAGAGATGATTGATGAGCAGAGTTTGGATTTTGTCATCGTGCCTGTGGGCGGTGGTGGGCTGATTTCTGGCATCGCAAGTGTGTATAAAAATATTTCTCCCAAAACCAAAATCATCGGCGTGGTAGCAAAAGGTGCAAGGGCTATGTATGATTCGTTCCACGATAAAAAGATTCATAACAGCAAATCCGTGCATACGATAGCCGATGGAATCGCCGTCCGTGATGTGAATGATAAAAATTTTAAGCTCATTTTAGAATGCGTAGATGACATTGTAATGGTAGATGATGAGGAAATCGCCAACGCCGTGCTATTTTTGCTAGAAAAGCAAAAGCTAGTCGTGGAGGGCGCGGGAGCGGCTGGAGTGGCGGCGATTTTGCACCATAAGATTGCGCCAAAGCCAAGTGATAAAGTCGGCATAATCCTAAGCGGTGGCAATGTCGATGTAACAATGCTTAGCCTAATCATTCAAAAAGGCTTAGTCAAATCGCACCGCAGATTGCAATTCAAAACCGTGTTAATCGATAAGCCGGGCAGTTTGGAAAAACTCACAGCGGTTTTATGCAAGGCGGAGGCAAATATCATCAAAATCGATTACAACCGAATCTCCACGACTATCGATTATGGCGATGCGATTATCACAATGACTGTGGAGACAAAGGGCAAAGAACACCAAGAAAAAGTCCGCAAAATGCTAAAAGAGGCTGGTTATCAAATCGATGAATTTGAGTGAGAAAAATGCGCTTCAAACAATTTCAATGAGTCGATTCGCATTTGATAGATTCGACTTTTATTTTTTAATCACGGCAATTCTTAGCCTTTTATCGCTCATTTATCTCATCAGCGGGGCTAGTATCAGCTACAAAGAGGCGGTGATTTTAGAGCAAAACAAAGCCCTAATCGCAAAATTGGCAAACTTCTCCATAGCGCGATTCGAGGCGCATTTGGGCAAGGATTTCGCCCTAAAATTGCCCAATCTCATATTCCACACGCTAAATCTCACACTAATTTATCTCATATCTAATCGCATTTTAAAGTATAAGCGCGATAGTGTGCTGTGCGTGGCGATTTACGCCGTAATCCCGGGCGTGATTATGCAAGGTAGCATTTTAAACGAATCCGCCCTAATGCTCTGCCTCGTGCTACTAATCTGCTTTGTGGAGCTGACAGAGCGCAAAAAAATCGCCTATCCGCTTTTGGCACTTGCCGTTTTTATCGATGAGAGCGCGTTTATGCTATTTTTGGCACTTTTTTTCTACGCGCTTTTTAAAGACAATGACGAATCGCACTTTCTCTCACGCATAAGGGTGAATCTTACGCTAAATAGAAATATTTTGCTTTTTGCTACGCTTTGCTTTGCGCTAAATTTGTATTGCTATGGAATCGATATTAGTGGGCGTCCGCGTGGGAAATTTTTGGATATTTTTAGCGAATTAGCACTGCTTTACTCGCCACTGCTTTTTGTGTATTTTATCTACACGATTTATCGCAATTTTGCCAAATACAGGGCGAATCTACTGCTTTATATCAGCGGGACAAGTCTGCTTGTGAGCGTGATTTTGTCGATTCGCCAAGAGATTGACAAAGAGATTTTTATGTTTATGAGTTTGTGCGGGATTCCGCTTATGATTCGCCAAATGCTTAGCGATATTCGTCTGCGCCTACCTGCATTTCGGCTAAATTACAAAAGGCGATTTATTGCCGTTATGGCGGTGCTTTTTTTGGAGGCTTTGCTGCTTGTGTTTTCTAAGCAAATTTATCGTTTTTCAAGCGATGATGAGATTTTTTTAAATCAATTTTACCTCGCAAAAGAAATCGCAAATGAGCTAAAGGCGCGGGATATTTCGCGTGTGAGTATTGAGGGGCGAATGCAAAAACGACTCGCATTTTATGGCATAAAAGACGGCGGACAGGTTTTAAGGCAAGTGAAAAGGGGTGGGAATATCCTAATAAATTATAATAATAAAATTGTCGCAAGATATGCGATATAAAAAGCGCGATTGTCTTTTTGACGCTTTTGCGGGATTCATCGCGTTCGACTATTCGATAGACTATTAGTCTTATCTCATAGTCTCGCACTCGAAAACCCACAAAACGAAGTTTCCTTGAAAATCGCCTAAAAATACTTCCGCGCGAGAGTCGCTTGAATATAAAAATATTTCGTCATTGCGAGACTTGCTTTTGGCAAGTCGTGGCAATCCACCCTATCGTCATACTGAGCGCGACAGCGCGAAGTATCCAAACAAAATTAAATATGCGCGTAGCGCAACCGTTAAAAGTTTTTGCTACTTTTTGCTTTCGCAAAAAGTAGAGTCTCTCTTACTCCCTAGACTAATCCACCAAGTGAGGTTACAAATTCACTTTAAAATCCGCGATTCGCCCAAAATCCCCAATTCTCACATTCTTAGTCGCTCATCTAGTCCCTTTTCGATTCGTTCTAGCTCATCGCAAATCTCGCGTTGTGTGCGCAAAATCTCTTTGAATTTAAAGCCAAGTAGCACGATTGTGTAGAGTTCGGGCTTGTTTTTGCGCCAATTATAGAGTGTCTTTGTGTCTATTTGCAAAATCCCTGCAATGTCGCGCTGTGAGAGCTTTTTGGGCGTTAGGCTGTGGCTTGTGTCGCTTTTCATTATGATTCCTTAAAATGTGAAATTTTTAAGGAATGTAGTAGGTTTTATTATAAATTCTAACAAAGGAATTATTGCGATATAAAATCAATATATAAGGAATAATTCCTTATTTTTAGTAAATTTTAAGCAAAAAATCGATAATATTTACCAAATTTTTTTTGAAAAATATTGAAATTGTGAGGTTATACAATGCTTGAAGGATACAAGGAACAATGTGAAAATTTTGTCAAACAATGGCTCAAGGATAATACTTCATATAATGCAAATATTGTTTTGTTGGATTATGAAGATTGGGAAGAAAACTTTGAAGTTAGTGTTGTTCACAAATTGGGGTTTAAGCTTTCAGAAAAAACAGTGGCTGGTAAGAAAAGCATATATGGAGGAAAAGTTTATCTAAGAGAAGTTGAATACAAAGATGCTATCGAAAAATTAGGCACAGAAGAATTTATTAACGAAAGAACTTTTCGTGCTCTATCTACTCACGCACAAAAAGCACAATATGGAGAAATGGAAACAACAGTAAGACGAATTACCACTGATATTTCATATGGTCGTGAGTGTCAAAAATGTTGGGGTAAAGGACAGTGTCAATGTCGTGAATGCTCTGGTGGTGGCAGTATACCGTGCAATCATTGTAATGGCTCTGGCAAAGTTTATGTTGATTCGACATATAAACTTTGCAATAGGTGTAGTGGTAGAGGTATGACTAATTGCTCTTATTGTAGTGGCAGAGGTTGGGCTAAATGTGCAGATTGTAATGGAGAAGGACATTTAGTTGATACAGCTATATTTGAATTTAGAGATGAACCATTATATTATATAAGCAGTAAAATTGACAATAGGGCAGAAAAAGCACTTAGTAGAATAGGAGCTGAAAATTTTGCCATCATAGCAAGTAAAATAGAATTAAAATCTTTCAAAGATAAATTTGATAAACGAGAAATTATTAAAACTTATGAGCTAAATGTGCCATTTGCAAAATTTAATCTAACAATAAATGATGAAAAATATCAATGGTTTGTTTATGGGAAAACTATACAAGTTTCTGAAAATGGTAATATACTTAAAGCACTACTAGACAATAATGTCAAGGCACTAGAAAGATTATCTAAAAAAGCTTGGTTTATGCCTGTGCTTATCCAAAACAAAGCAGTTAAAAATATAACAAATGCTAAATTTATAAGAGATATTGCAAAAAATGGTAATTTTGAAAAAGATAAAAATAGCTTAAAGATAAATAGAGAAAATAATAAGAAAATAGCAAATAATGAAATATTGGATTGGCAATTTATTCAAACAATTTTTGTATCTTTGCACAGAATTGCAAGTATATATTTTACAAGGGTAGATATTCTTTGGCTTTGCTTGGCAATAATAACAAATCTTTGTGTGTTAAAAGTAACAGATTCTATTATAATATCTTTTTTTACATTGCTTGTATCTATATTTTTATTTCTTGGAATATGCACTTGGATACATACAGCGATAATTTTAAAATTATGTTGGGGCAAAGATTTGCAAGATTGGGCTAATCGATATTGCAGAATAAATATAAAACAAAAAGCATTAGACTTTATTTTAGAACATTGGATAGTTTCGACAGTGATAACCTTAATTGTGCTTACCATTGTTTCGTTGGCGTTTAATTCCGCATTGACTTTATTTTAATATGAAAGGATAAAAATGGAAAAGAATAATAAAATTAAATTGAACACTAAAGAGAAAGAAATAATAAAAAAGTATGTAGAATATGGGGATAATCATTGCCTAGATGATATAACTACAAAAAATATTATAAATGCGTTGCGTATCACAAAAATAGAAGCAGAAAGACTTAAACAAAGCGATGAATATAAACAAATAAAGGAAATAAGAGAAAAATTTACAAAAGAAAGAGAATTTGGTTTTTATGAGAAAAGTGAGAAAAAACTAAAAAAGGTTGTCATTGAGTGGGCAAAAGCACAACCAAATTTAAAATTGTTGAGCGAAACTGAAATATGGAATAAATACCAAAATAAGGAATTTGGTTTTGGTAGTTTTACGAAATTTTATGATTGGTTTATGAAACAACTAAAAAAGCAAGGTGGTAAATGTTATTATTGCAAAACACATAAAAGCGATTTAGAAAAAATATTTAAAAATAAGGGCGAAAAACAAGAAGAACAAATAAAGAAAAAGCTATATTCTACAAAGCCATCTTTTAGCTCAGCTTTACATATAGATAGAAAAGAACCAAAGGGCAATTATGGAAATAATGATAATTGTGTCCTAGTTTGCACTTTTTGCAATAACGCTAAAAGCGATATGGTAAAAGGTAAAGGTTTAGAATTTTTTGAAAAGCATTTTAAAGAATTTGTCCAAAAATTCTACACTCATTTAGATAGCACAATAAAATATTTGGATTAAATGACTAATTTTCTTTGTGCGAAATATGTTTTGATATTTATTTTCGCGCTTAATTTTATCGCGTGTAGCACGAATCAACCGCAATATGTGGATTCGCGTGATTTTGTCAGCTTTGGGTTGGATAACCACGACATAGGCGATACTATCAAAAAGCAAGTGGATTCGCTACTACAACAAAAAATCATTAAAAACCAAAGTGAAGCGCAAATCCTAACAATCGGCGCGATTGACAATGAGAGTGGCGAATCTATCGACACCGAAATCATCGCAAGTGAGCTAACGCGCTATCTAAGCAATAGCGAAAAGTTTGTGGTGGTAAATGCGGGGAGAGATAAGAAAATCGAGCAAATCTTGCGCGATTCGCGTAAAATGCGCGAAAACGCCGAGTATAATCAATACACCACAATAGAGCAAGGCAACTTAATTGCGCCACTCTACGCACTCACAGGCAAAATCACAAAGAGAAATCGCAAAATCCTTGATGATGAAATAATAGAATATGTGTTTTCATTTACGCTCACGGACTTAAAGCTAGGCGCGGTGCGGTGGGTAGGCAATGAGCAAATCGCCAAAAAGCTACCTAAACGCGAAGTGAAAAATTTTAGCGTGGCAGTGGAAACGAATAAGGCGGAATCAAATAACGATGAATCTAGCATAGATTTTAGTGAGAGAAGTAAAAATAATTTTATTTTTGGGTTTGATTTGGGGTTGCTTAGTCTTGGAATCGCTAATGTGGAAGCATTTCACATAGATTTTGCCGATAAGAGGCGCATTATGCAAGGTGGTGCAGATTCGTTTCTAACCTTTCCTTTAAATGCGCGTGTGGGATATGTGCGCAATATAGGGAATTGGAGCATTGGCATAAATGCGCTATATAATATTACTTATGCGTTATTTAGCGATGATATGCTTGATATACTTTCAAGTAGTAGCTGGGAGCTAAGCGGTATGAGTTATTCGCAACGCGGAGATATTAAAATAAATACTTATGCGCTACTGCAACGCGTGGGCGGGGAGTTTGTGGTGCTATATCAAAATCAAGACCCAAAGCTACTTAAAGTTTTTGGCGATACAAGCATATATATTGGCATTAGCGTGTATGGGGACATTATCTCAAAATTGCACGGGCAAATCCGCCAAACCCACGAAAATGGCGTTTATAAGGCAGATTTTACGCGTGAAATCAATGGGTTGTATATGGGGCTAAAAGCGGGATTGGTGTGGTATTTTCATAAAAATATGGGAATGACTTATGAGATAAATATTTCATTTCCCATTAAGGGCGAAGATAACATATCTACCACGCTGAACTGGGCAGTATTTGGACTGCAATGGCGAATCTAGTGGGCGAATCGCTTATTTTTGACGCGAATCTGGTGGTGAATCGTGTGAATCTACGCCGAATCGTCATTGCGAGACTTGCAATAGCAAGTCGTGGCAATCTATAATATTTTGTGGATTGCTTCGCTCGTTGCACTCACTCGCAATGACGAGAGAGTGTGTATTGCTTCGGCGAATCATTGAATCGCTTTGCAATGACGGCTTATGGCGAATCTGCTTAAAAGTTTTTGCTTCGTTTTGCTTTTGCAAAAAGTAGAGTCCCCCCTAGCCCATAGACTCTAATTTACCAAGTGCGGTTATTTTGATTCGCTTTTGGAATATTGATTCGCCTATAAGTTAGATTCGCACGATTTGGATACTTCGCGCTATTGCCCTCAGTATGACGAGTGGGGCGAGGATTCGCACTTTTGGATTACTTTGCCTTGTCTAAAGGCAAGGACACACAATTACTGCCAAAGGTGCAAATCTTTTGATTCACACACAAACCATAAAATTTTACGATATAATGCCACGCAAATTTGACTTTGTGGAGTTTGGCTATGGGCAAGAAAGGGCATAAAAAGGAATTATTAGCTGAATATCGGCGGTGGCAAAGCTACTGCATAACGACTTGGATTGCCATTGTCGCCTTTGCCATTACGCAATATGACAGCATTAGCAATATTTTGCTATTTTTCAGTGTCGTTGGCATTGTGGTTTTGCTGATTTTAATTGCGATTTTGTCGGTTAAGATTAAGAAATTGATAGATGAAATAAGGAGATTGTAAAATGGAAATTTTAGTAGCTTGTATATTCGCATTTGCGCTATTAGGATTTGTGGGCGTTTGCTATATATCGGTGTTTCAAAAGTAGCGATTCGCACATTTTTGGATTGCCACGATTTAGACGAAAGCCGAATCTCACAATGACAAAAATAACGATTCACTACTGATTTTATGTTATAATTCGCGCTATGAGCAAGAAAGAGAAAACCGATAAACTAATTGACGCGTATAAAAGTTTGTTATCAATCCTCGTGGTGTCGCTTTTTGGAATGATTGCATTTTTGTTTATCAATGTCGAAAATCTCTCGAATCTAAAAATTATCACGCTTATTTGCGGTATAATAGTCGTTTTGGTGGCTATTGGCATCGTGGTGTGGCAATATATACGCAATCTCAACGCATTGGAGGAAATGTGATGATTAGCACAATCGCAGTAATATTTTCGCTTATGGCACTCGTGGCGTTAATGGGGATTATCTCATTTTTCGCGCTTAAGACGGCAAAGTGAGTTTTAGTAAAGTCGCTTGTGGATTGCTTCGCTCGTTGCACTCACTCGCAATGACGAGAGAGCGTGGATTGCTTCGATTCTGCTTTAAGCCAAATCTCGCAATGACGAAAAAATATGGCGATTCGCCCTTTGTGCCACAAAAATTGCGAATCTAAAAATCCCCAAGTCCAAAAATACAAAACTTTTAAGTTAAAAATGCTACAATCGCAACTTTTAAAACCAAAATCCAAAAGGAACAGCTAATGAATAACAATATCCTAGTGCAACTTCTGCCCTTAATCGTGCTATTTGCAATCTTTTATTTCATCATCATTCGTCCGCAAATCAAGCAACAAAAAGAGCATAAAGAAATGGTGGCAAACCTCAAAAAAGGCGACAAAATCGTCATCAGCGGTGGGCTAATCTGCGAAGTGGTAAAGGTGGAAAATTTCTTTTTCACAATCAAACTAAACGATGATACAATCACTCGCCTAGCCAAAGAATTCGTAGCATACAAATGGGAAGAGCCTACAAACGCAGACGAATCCAAAAAGTAGTGGCAAAAATCAAAGGCAAATCTTAAAGGCGACACAAAGCAAAATGAAAAAATTTTTTAATATCCGCACCATTATTTTTCTCGCGCTATTCGCGTTTGGGGCGATTTTTAGCATTCCGTCCATTTTTGATACGCGGGGCTATAAAATCACGCTAGGGCTTGACTTGCAAGGTGGAATCTATTTTCTTTTGGGCGTAGATGCCAATGAAGCGATAAAAAGTCGCTATTCGCTCATCGCCACGCAAATCAATTACGAGACGCACGATAAAAATATCCTTATCGATTCGCTAAAAACGCTTGATGACGGGGTGCGATTCGAGCTATTAGATTCAGCGCAACAAAGCGAATTAGAGAGCCTTTTAGGCAATATCAAGGGCATTGTTATTAGCGAGACTAGCGGGGTTTATGAGATTTCATTTACAAAAGAGGAGATGATTTTAATAAAAAATTCCGCAATCGACCAAGCGGTGGATACGATTCGCAATCGCCTCGATATTTACGGGCTTACTGAGCCTAGCATTACTAAGCAGGGCGAGGAAAATATTTTGGTGCAACTGCCCGGGATAAAATCCCAAGAGGATGAGCAAAACGCGCTTGATTTGATTATCCGTCCTGCACAGCTTAAAATGATGGCAGTTGATGAGGATAGAAATCCGCGCATTAGCACTCTTACAAGCGATGAGGTGGCGAGTTACGGCGATGTGATTTTGCCCTTTGTGGATTTTGTGAGTGGCGAATCAAATGATAAAATTTTGCTAAAAGAGATTCCCATACTAGATGGCAGTATGATAACCGATGCGCGTGTGGCGTATGATGAGAGAGGGCAACCTGTGATTAGCTTTACGCTAAATGCGGTGGGCGCGAAAATCTTTGGCGATTTTTCAGGTGCGAATGTCGGCAAACGAATGGCGGTAGTGCTTGATAATAAAGTCTATTCCGCACCTGTGATAAGAGAGCGAATCGGCGGTGGTAGCGGACAAATTAGTGGCTCTTTTAGCGCGGAGGAGGCAAAAAATATCGCCATTGCACTTCGTAGCGGTGCGCTGTCTGCGCCTTTGGAGTTGCTAGAGAAACGAAGCATTGGTCCATCTTTGGGTGCAGATTCGATAAAATCATCGCTAATTGCGCTTTTAGGGGCGTTTGGCATTGTTATTTTATTTATGGTGGTTTATTATGGATTCGCGGGAGTGATTGCCGTTACTGCGCTATTTGTGAATATTTTGGCAATCATTGCGGTGATGAGCCTATTTGGTGCGACACTCACTTTGCCCGGAATGGCTGGAATCGTGCTAACGATTGGTATGGCGATTGACGCAAATATTATCATAAATGAGCGGATTCGCGAGGCACTGCGAGAGGGCAAAAACATAGTGCAGTCCATTTCCTTTGGCTATGTGAATGCAACCCGCGCGATTTTTGACGCTAATAATACCACGCTAATTATCGCCGTGTTGCTCTATATCTACGGCACGGGTCCCATTAAAGGTTTTGCGGTTACTATGGGGATTGGCATTTTAGCCTCCATAATCACGGCAATCATCGGCACACAGGGCATTTATCTATGGCTTGGCGAAAAAATCAATAACACAAAAAGACTTAACTTTTGGTTTGGGATTCGCCTAAAAAATGCCACAAGCGCGATAAATAGCGCAAATCAAAGCCCAAACACAAGCCCGAATCCAAAGGCGATTTACCCAGCCAATCAAGCAAAGGGAGCAAAATAGTGGATTTTTTTAAACACGATAAAATTTATGATTTTGTGAAATACAGCAATTATGGCATTGTGATTTCCGCCATTGCGATTGTGGGGATTATTGTGCTATTTTTCACTAAGGGCGTGAATTTGGGCATCGACTTTGCGGGTGGTAGCGTGGCGCAGGTGCTATATGCGCAAGAGGAAGCACCCATTCCGCAGATTCGCAGTGATTTAAGCGAGAATCCATACTTTAAAGACGCGCAAATCACGGAGTTTGGTAGCAAAAGTGAGATTACAATCAAATTTCCTTTCGTGCAAGATTCAAGCGTAAATATCGCTGAGGAGCTAACAAACGCGCTTAAAAACACGGGCGATTTTGAGATTCGCCGAGTGGAAAATGTTGGTCCAAAGGCGGGGAGCGAACTCGCCAAAAAAGGCACTTTGGCAATCGTCCTTGCGCTTGTAGCGATGATGGCGTATGTGAGCTTTCGCTATGAGTGGCGATTCGCGTTAGCTAGTATCATCGCGCTAATCCACGATGTGTTGATTAGCGGGGCGGCGATAATGGTATTTGATGTGGATTTGAGCCTTGATGTGATTGCCGCGCTTTTAACGCTAATCGGGTATTCTATCAATGATACGATTATCATCTTTGATAGGATTAGAGAGCAAATGCTTTCACGCAAATTTGACAATGTCCGCTTAGTCATAAATGACGCCGTTTCGCGCACACTCTCACGCACTTTGCTAACTTCGCTAACGACATTTTTTGTCATCGCGGTGCTATTTGCCTTTGGGAGCGAGATTTTGAAAGGATTCACGCTTCCTATGCTTATAGGCGCGATTGTGGGGACTTATAGCTCTATGTTTGTCGCACCCAAATTAGCCATAATGCTTGGCTTTGATATTAAAGAATATTACGCCAAAGAGGCGAAAAAACAAGCAAAAGCGCAGGAAAAAGAGCGAATGCGTAAAATGTATGAGCGCGGACGAATCTAATGGCGAATCTTTGCGAATCTAAAAGGAGGATTTATGGATTGGGGTAGGATTTTATTTATATTTTTCACGCTAATGAGCCTAACTTCCACGATTGGCTTTTTGTATGAGCCAAATATCGTGCTTTTGTTTTTGGCAGCGGCGATTAACTTTATCTCCACGACTTTGCGTATCGGCACGCGAAAAGTGCTAAGCGCGGAGCTTTTTGCAAGCTCGATTGTGGCGGATTTTCACTTAATCCCAGCGTTTTTGTGGTTTCAAATCTTAGGCGATTTGCAAGTGGCGTATGCGCTATCCGTAGGCGCACTCGCGGCAAATGTCTTTGCGATAATAATTATTTTCATAGAAAGCGCGAAAACAAGCGAATCGGACTACTAAAATGAGCTACAATCCCAAAGAAATCGAAAAAAAGTGGCAGAAAATTTGGGCGGATTCGGAGGCGTTTGAGCCAAGCGCGGACTTTTTACGCCCTAAAAAATACATTCTCTCAATGCTTCCCTATCCTAGCGGAAATATCCATATGGGACACGTGCGAAACTACACCATTGGGGACGCGATTGCTAGGCATTATCGCAAAATGGGCTTTAATGTGCTGCACCCCATTGGCTGGGATAGCTTTGGGCTACCCGCTGAAAATGCCGCAATCAAGCATAATCTCCACCCCAAAACTTGGACTTATGATAATATTAGCGCAATGCAAAAGGTTTTAGCGTCTTTGGGGTTTTCGTTTTCCAAAACGCGCGAATTTGCTACAAGCGATGAGATTTACACGCGCTGGGAGCAGGAATTTTTCTGCCAAATGTGGGACAAAGGCTTAGTTTATCGCAAAAAAGCTTACTTGAATTGGTGTCCGCAGGATAAGACGGTTTTGGCAAATGAGCAAGTCATCGATGGCAAATGTTGGCGTTGCGATAGCCCTGTGGTGCAAAAGGAAATGTATCAATACTACCTTAAAATCACCGACTACGCGGAAGAATTGTTAAGCGATTTGGAAAAGCTAGAGTGGAGCAACCAAGTGCTAACAATGCAAAAAAATTGGATTGGGAAATCTAGTGGGCTAGAATTTAGCTTTAAATTATGTGCGGATTCGCTTGGCAATTCGAGCGCAGATTCGGGTGATTCGAGCGCGGATTCAAATATTTTAGGCGACTTTAGCGAATTAAGCGTTTTTACCACGCGCCCTGATACCATTTATGGCGTAACTTATTGCGCCCTGTCGCCTGAACACCCGCTAGTTAGGCATTTGATTGAGAAAAATGCGCTAGATTCGGCTAAAATAGCTGAAATTCAAGCTATACAAAACACTTCCGCAAGAGATAGATTAAGCAAAGAAAAAATCGGCATTCCACTTGGGATTCACGCCCTTCACCCGCTTACAAACGAAAGGTTAGAAATCTTTGTGGCGAATTTCGTGCTTATGGATTATGGTAGCGGGGCGATTATGTGCGTCCCCGCGCACGATGAGAGAGATTTTGAGTTTGCCAAAAAATATGGGCTTAAAATCATCGATGTTATCGAAAATAGCGATAGATTCGAGGCAAATGGCGTTTTAAAAAATAGCTTTGAGTTTGACGGCTTAAGCGTGAAAGAGGCGCAAGAAGCGATTATAAAGCATTTTGAGTGCAATGACTTAGGAAAGCGCGTTATTAACTACAAGCTCCGTGATTGGGGCATTTCACGCCAACGATATTGGGGGACGCCCATACCGCTTGTGAATTGCGAAAAATGTGGCATACTAAAAGAGCCAAATTTGCCCGTGCTGTTGCCTGAGAAGGTGGATTTTTCTTTTGAAGGCAATCCGCTTTGCTCAAACAAAGAGTGGCTATCCACCAAATGCCCCAAATGCGGGGGCGAAGCAACGCGCGAATCGGATACTATGGATACCTTTGTCGAATCTAGCTGGTATTTTTTGCGCTACACGACACCGCGCGATTTGTGGGAAATTAGCGCGTTTGACGCGAAATCGCTTAGCTATTGGCTAAATGTCGATGAATACATTGGCGGAATCGAACACGCCGTTTTGCACTTGCTGTATGCGCGGTTTTTCACCAAAGTATTGCGCGATTTGGGGCATTTGGGGATTGATGAGCCTTTTGCTAGGTTACTAACGCAAGGAATGGTGCTAAAAAACGGCGCAAAGATGAGCAAATCAAAGGGCAATGTCGTTGAGCCAAAAAGCATTATTGAGAGCTATGGCGCGGATTCGGCGAGGCTTTTTATACTCTTTGCCGCCCCGCCTACAAAAGAATTAGAGTGGAATGATGACGCGCTAAAAGGTGCGTCAAACTTTCTAAATCGCCTTTATAATAATGCCGAGCGGTTAAATGGCGTAAATCTTAGCTTTGAAAATTTGGCGTTTGGAAATTTAAACGAGGCGCAAAAACTCGCACGGCGCAAGGTTTATGAGGCGTTGCAAAAAAGCAATGCTGTGTTTGCCAATAAAGACTATCCGTTTAATACGCTTATTGCCTCTTGTATGGAGGCGTTAAATGCGCTAGTGGCGATGGATTCGAGCGAATCTAGCACGGATTCGGGCGTAGATTCGAGCAAAAACGGCGAATCAAATGCCGAATCGCAAAAAGTGTGGTTTGAATCCTACTACATTTTGCTAAACATTTTAGAGCCAATCATTCCGCATATTTGTTATGAGCTAAGTGAGCGGTTTTTTGGCTGTGCGAATTTCCGCGAAATCGCAGTGGATAAGGACGCGCTAAAAAGCGATACCATAACTTTGGCAGTCTCTGTGAATGGCAAAAGGCGCGCAGAAATCGCTGTGAGCGCAGATTCAAGTGATGAAGTGATTTTAGAATCCGCCAAAGGCGCGGTGGCAAAATGGGTGGAAAATAAGCAAATCATCAAAGAAATCATCGTCCCAAATAAGCTAGTAAATTTTGTCATAAAATGAAAAAATCTTTTGCCTCCGCCTTTTTTAGCATTTTTGTCGCACAGATTCGCGCTACCACTTTTTCTCACGCACTTTTTGTGCTACTAATCGCCATTTTTCTCGTGGGTTGCGGATATTATCCTATGTCATATTACACAAAGCAAAATTTGGGCGAAAATATCTATGTCGAAGCGGTAGTGAATCTCGCCGACCCTGAAAACTCGCTCATCGCCAAAGACGCGCTAAATCAAGCTATCGCGCAGAAATTTCACCTGCGACTTGTCGCCAAAAGCGATGCAGACACCATTATCCGCACGGAGATTACGAGCGTTAGCTTGGATTCGATTGCCGATAATGACGCGGGGTTTGCGAACTTTTATCGCGCGAGTGTGAATATCAGCTTTGAATACACCGACAGAAAGGGCGTAGAGCGCAAATTTAGCAATTACGGCTTTTATGATTTTCCTGTCGATGTCATCTCCACGCTAACCGATGAAAACCGCTTTAATGCTATTAAAGAAGCCTCCATTTCGGCAATCGATAAATTTATCGCGCAAGTGGCGTTTTTCCGCTAGATTTTCTTTGGGGGGGGGCAAAATGGCGCAACTAAATAGCGAAATCAAAACCGCCATAAAAAACACGCTACTGCATTTTAGTGAGCATAATTTGGACTTTAATCCGCAGAGTTTTTTGGATATTTTATGCGCGGAATGTCGCAATATGGGCGCGAGATTCAATGAGTGCGATTGGTTTAGCGCGTGGAGTGGGCGATTTGAGGGCGCAATCAAAAAGGAATTGCAAAATTCTCCCATAAAAACGCGCGATGATTTTATCGATAAAATCGCCCAAATCTGCAATCACAAGCGCGAATCGCTTGAAACTAGCGATAAAAGCACTGCGACAAAGACATTGCAAAAAGCACTAACACTTTTAAAAGAGCGAGGAATCATTGACTTTAGCGCGAATCTGCCCTTAAATGCGATTGATTCAAAGCTATCCACTTTGCTTGAATCCGCCGAAATACTCGAATCACACGAATCGCGTGAATCTCATAATAAAAAAATCAGCAATTTTTTGGCGCATTTGGGCGCACAGCACATAAAAATCGATAAAAATCAAAAGATTTTGCTTTGCAAATTTAGCGAACAAGCATTTATCAAAACGCTAGATTCACACGCGCATAATCGATTGCTACATTCATTTTGCGCGTTGCTACTAAATAAACTAAATTCGCAAAATGTCATTGGCATTTACAAAAATGCGGTGGCGATTTTTAGCAAACAGCACACAGACGCGCTTAAACGCGAGATTGAGCAAATTTTGGAGATAAACACTTTTATGCTACACAATAAGCCACTGCGCTTAAAAATCGACTTTAGCGTTGTGAAATTTGGCGAGTTGCAATGAATGAAGTCGAGCTTTATATGAATCAAAAAGGTGTGGAATATCGCACCATTGATAAAGCTCGTGCTGGGCGCATTTATGAGCGACTAAAGGCGCATATCGCCCCGCCAAAGTGCACGATTCAGGTGCTTGGCACAAATGGCAAGGGTAGCACGGGGCGATTTTTGGCACTAATGATAATGCAAAACGGCGCAAATGTGTTGCATTTCACAAGTCCGCATATTTTTAGCTTTAGTGAGCGATTTTACAAAAACGGCGCGATTATCGGCGATGATGAGCTAACAAACGCGCATAGATTTTTGCAGGGCTTTGATTTTATGGCGGAATGTAGCTATTTTGAGTATGCGACATTTTTGGCTTGTGTGTTAGCGCAAGGGGTGGATTATCTCATTTTAGAGGCTGGAGTGGGCGGAGAGTTAGATTCAACAAGCGTGATTCCACGCGAAATGTGTATTTTTAGCATAATTGACTATGACCACACGGAGATTTTGGGGAATAGCATTGAGGAAATCGCCACAACAAAGCTAAATGCGGTGTGGTATCCAAATTTTGTCCCCAAAATGGTGCTAGGGGCGCAAAAATATGAAATAGTAGAGAAAATTGCAAAAGAAATTGCGAAAGAGCATAGCATAGAGTTTTATAGCGTGGAATCGCACAAAAATTCGTCTTTGGGTGCATCTTTCGCACTTGTAGAAAATTTTGGGAATCAACAGACTCCAAGTCTAGTTTTATC
>SAMEA104315433__coassemble_532_pt1 | contig 17412 bp, 20 predicted proteins | sample SAMEA104315433__metabat2_low_PE_023 | metagenome-assembled genome bin SAMEA104315433 (sample SAMEA104315433) | gut metagenome | biome: Monkey gut; feature: monkey-associated habitat; material: faeces | place: China | collected 2013
AAAACATCAAAGGTATTGGTGATAAATTATTTGATAAAATCAAAGATAAAGTTGAAGTGAAGTAGATTCGCTAGATTCGCAAAATTTGCGCTTTCAACTGCGCAAATGCGTTGCTTTTAGCCGAATCTATTAGATTTGGTTATAAATGTGCTATGATTTACAATGATTAGCGAATCGCTAATGTTGTGTGGATTTTTTTAGTTTATTTAAAAAACTAGCAACCATATCTCTTACCCCACAAAGGACGAATCCCAATGCAACCCATACAAGTCTATGAAAATGATAATTTAGTAGGCACTTTATCTATTTTAGATAGGGAATCATATAGCTTTGCTTACGATAAGTCGTGGTTAGATTCGGCGGATTCCTTTGCTATTGACCCATTATTGCCACTAGATTCGCAAACGCACTACGCCAAGCAACTTTGGGGCGCATTTAGCGATACTATCCCAAATAGATGGGGCAAACTAATCCAAATTCGCCACGCAGAGAAAATGCTAACCAAAAGCGAATTTATGCTTGGCGTAAGTGATTATTTTCGTGCGGGGGCATTGCGATTAAAGGTAGGCGATGAATTTATCGCTCATAGCACGGATATTCCAAAGTTATTGCATTTAAATCAGTTGCAAGATTCCACGCTAAAGTTAGAAAGCGACAGCTACTCGCAAGATGATTTAAAACTCTTACTCTACCCTAGCTCATCGCTTGGCGGAGCTAGACCAAAGGCAAGTGTAGAGGATAAGGGCAAATTATATATTGCCAAATTTGGCTCTAAAAATGACTTACACTCCGTAATCCTTTGGGAAGCTGTTATGTTAGAATTAGCCAAACGCGCTAAAATTCGCACCGCAAACTTTAAAATTATCAAAGTAAATCAAAAGCCCGTGCTATTAGTAGAGCGATTCGATAGGAGTGGCGATATGCGAATCCCATTTATGTCCGCAATGACATTGCTTAAGGTAAGCGAAAAGCAAGACGCAGAGTATAAATCCTACGCAGATATTGCCAAAGAGTTGGATTCAAGCAATAAGGCGGAACTTTTTAGGCGAATGCTATTTAATGCGCTATTTGGCAATACGGACGACCATTTGCGCAATCACGCATTGCTTTATGATAAAGCCACAAAATTATGGCATTTAAGCCCAGCCTATGATTTAAATCCTACGCCTTATCCTTATGAAAAGCAACGCCACGCGCTAAATTTTGTGGAATGTAAAAATTTGCCAAGTGTGAATTTATGCAGAGAAATCGCAAATGAATTTAGCGTGAGCGATAAAGATTTTGTGGCGATTTTGCGTGATTGCATAAATGCAGGGACACAATGGAAAAATATCGCACTAAATTTTGGTATAAAGACAAATGAAATAAATCTATTTAAACAAAATTTCGAGCATAAGGATATAGAAAATGCGAAAGAAATGTTAGCGAATCGTTGAACCTATATCACTAAAAAGTTTTAAACAAAAGGGCGAATCATAACCCACTTCCTTAAAGTCCCTAGTGTGCTAAAGACAGAAGTGGCAAAGTTTGCTCAGCTTTGAGCCATCGGCACACACTAACAACCCCAATATTGCAAACTTTGTGGTGGGATTGTAGCATAATGATTGTTAAGATTGCTAATATTTTGGCGAATCGCCATTAACCTTTTTTACAATTTTTTATTCATATTTGAAAATAATATATATCTTTTGGAATCAGAATATTTTTATTGCATATACGACAAAATATACTTAAATATAAAATAGCTATTAAGATATAACAAAACATAGCAATTAAAATATTTTGTTTGATAAATAATGATAATTTTACGATTTCAAGTTTATCTATCAATAGTATCAATATAGCTAAAATCAATATTGATATATAAGAAATATTTTTGATGACAGAATGACAATTTATAAAAAATATTCTTAGATTTATGAATAAAAATAGACAAAATAAAAATATAATAATTCCATCTATTAAAACAATCATTAGCATACTACTATCACCCAATTTAAAGCCAATTATTGCTGAATATATCAATAAAATAGAAAATGGATAAATAAGATTTACTTTTAAATTTTTTGTAAATAGTCTCGCAAATAAAGCTACACCTAAAAAGATTAAAGAATATAAAAATACTTTACCTGTAATTGTTTGTTGCATAAATATACTTAAATGTGCATTAAATGAAATAAACCAATCATCAAATTTAGGACGATAAGTTATTGGATTATATTCATAAGGTAGTTTTATAAAAACTTCCACCAAATTCAACGCCACGATAACCATTATCAACGGCATAGCAAAATCCACATAATCCCTAATCCACTGCTTTGCTTTCATTATTTGTCCTTTACATTAAAAATTTTGTCATAATAGCATAATTATCATATTTTTGTAGATTCATTAAGATTTACGCTTTTAGCTACGCAAATGCGCCTTAATCGCAAAGATACTTGCAAAGATAGCGCAGAGAGTCATACAAAGGCTAGTGGCACTCCCAAAGGCAAATAGCGCACCAAATTGCGAAGTCGCCAAAATCACAAAAGAGATAATGCTAGTTAGCGAAGCCAAAATGATACCTAAAATAGCGCGAATCTTACTTTTATGAAGCGCAAAAATCATATAATCAATCCCCACCACACTCGCCAAAATCAGCCCAAAAATACTAAAGATATTCACGCTAACCCCGCCAATTATCAGCACACAAAGGCTTAAAATCGTAGCAAGTAGCACAAGTAGCGTCATAATCGCACCCATTTTTAGCCCAAAACACGCACTCAAAATCACAAACGCACTCAAAAATGCAAGAATTTTGAGTGCAATCGCATTGTGCTTAATGCTCTCAAATCCGCTATTTATACTCGCATTAAAGTCGATGAATCGCGCATTGTGCGCCTCTAAAATGGCTTTGATTTCGCCACTATCACTTTGTAAAAAATTAGGATTTTTTAGAAACATAATGCTTTGAATTGCGCCATTAGATTCGCCAAAATTAGGCGAATCGGCATTAAGATTCGCATTTTTTACAATAAATCTATTTAGTTTAAAAGTATCAAAAATATTATATAAATTATCCCTAAAATCAATGATTTTTAAATCTTTGATTTGATTTGAAAAATCGTTAATTGCGCGTTTTTCAAAGCCTAAATCTTTCAAAAAATTTGCATTTTTTTGCACTAAATCCACCAAAATCGCTTTTGCTTTTATCTGCTCTTTTGGACTTAGAAAAACGCTACTAATCCCGCTATACTCGCTAATAACGCCTTTTTGCTGTAAGATTTGCCCCAAATCGCGCTCTTTTTCTATTAAATCATCGCTATTTTTGCCACTAAGTGCGATAAATTGCGTATTTGAAAAATCCTGCATAATCTCACTAATGCGCAAAGTCTCATCAAGTAGGGCTTTTGGGGGGCGTAATAATGCTTAATATTATCGCTAAAATCAAACTTCGTCATAAATGGAGTGGCGCAAATGATAAGCGCACAAGGCGCAATAAGCCACTTTTTGTTGCATTTTTTTAGCATTAGCGCGTAATTTATAAGGCAACGCCTAAAGATTCGCTTTGGTTTGGGGCGCGAATCTATCATTTGTGGCAGTAAAAAATATGTCGCTATCATCGCCCCTAAAAGCGTGAATATGGATATTGTGGCGATTTGGTGCAAAAAATTCATTGGCGATAGGAAAAAAATCGCATATCCGCTACACGCAATGGTTAAGCCAATCAAAAAGACTTTTTTAAGATTTGAAATAGGCAAATTTCTTTTATAATTTAGACTTAAAAAGTGCATTGAAAAATCAAGCACCAATCCAATCAAACTCGTGCTAATGACAATGCTTAAAATATGCACTTTGTCAAGTAATGCGAATCCCCCTGCTAGTCCGCATAAAAACGCAAATATAATGATAAAAATTAGCCTAAAAATCTGCGCACTACCAAACGCACAAAAAAGCAAAATACTAATCAAACTAAGCGATAAAATACTCATATACGCGCTTTCCACATTGCCACGATTTTCCCCCACCGCCGAGAAAATCGCCCCTCCGCTAGATAACAAAATCGCATTTTTTGCACTCGCTATGCCTTTAGATTCGGCGATGAAATTTAAAAGCGCGTTTGATTTGACGCTATCGCTCAAAATCCCCCGCACAATGTAGTATTTCGTGCCATTATGATTAGCAAAAATTCTGCCACTGCCCAAATCTATGTTCATATTAGACTTTAGCAAATTAGAATGCGATGAGAGATTAAGAAAATCGCTCTGCAAGGGCAAGATTCGCACTTCAAAGCTATTAAAAATATTTGTCATTGTGCTATTTATAAAGTGTGAATCTTGTGTGATAATCTGCTTATAAGTTTCATAATCTAGCGTGGCAAGTTTATAAAAATCTAGTATTTTTTGAAAGTTAGATTCGCCGTTTGTGAGATTTGCGCTTGATTCGCTAGATTCAATCGAATCGATGATTTTACTAAAAATTTGCCATTTTTCATTTTGTGCTTTTAGCGATTCCAAAACTTCTAAATTATCGCTTAAAAATATAATTTCATTGGACAAAGATTCGCGCATATTTTGCGTGATAGCCTTATCTTTTTCATCTAAATTTATTAGCGTGTAAATGTCTGATTCGACATTAAAATTACGCACAATTATAGCAACCAAACATAGCGAAAATATAAAAAAAATACTATAAATTTTCCATTTCATTGGATTCGCACCCACGCTTTAAAAATCTAACGAATCGCCACTACTTCACGCTAAAAATATTTTCCGTAAAGTCCCCATTGCTTTCCACTAAAATCACGCGATTGACGAATTCTCCGCCACTAATCTCAATATTTCTAAAGACATTTTTTAGCACACCTTTGGGTAGCAAAGACAGCTGCCAAGCGTCCTTATCACCATTTATGACAAAATCAAAGCTATCTTGCAGAGCACCCAAATCCAGCCGTATAATGCTTAAAAATAGGCTTCTATCATAATTTTGGCTAGTCGCCACCCACTCGCCATTTTGCAGTGAAAAAATGCCCTCAGAGGTAATCTTAATATGGCTAATCACGGGCTTTGTCGTATCCCAAAACAGCTCATCATTGATAATAGAAAAGTTCCCATAGCTCACAAGCGCGTTTTTAAAACCGCGCAGTTTCTTGCTCTGCACGAAATCGCCTTTGATATTATCGCGCTTAATGCTATGCAAATCCTCAATCCCAAACGCCCATATATGCACAAAAATCACGCATATTATCACAAAAAATCGCATCTCTATCCTCCTAAATTTATGCTTTTTTGGCAAAAAACTTGCAGTTTTTCTTTGAAAATGTGTGGAATCTCATATAGCGATTCGCCATTTTGCATATCGACTGCCACCTGCGAAGTCTGCGCAAGGGTTAGCTTTTTGCCACTTTTGCCGAAAAATACATATTGAAATTTTAGCACACTTTCGCACCCTATCAAATCTATGCGAATCCTAAAATCATCATTAAAGAAAATCGGCGCGATATATTTTAGCTCCATTTTGATGATTGGCATCGCAAAGCCATTGTCGCGCATTGCATTATAGTTGAATCCCACCTCATCTAGCAGTCTGCAACGCGCCGATTCGATACATTTCACATAGTTTCCGTGCCACATAACGCCCATTGAATCGACATCATAAAACTCCGCCTTAAAATCATAAATGCGACTAACTAATGCGCTTTTAATCTCTCTCAAGTTAAATTCCTTGTATTTTTTACCGAATCGCCCAGCGAATCTTTTTGCGAATCTTTGCGTAAATCGCCAAGCAAATCTAAATCGTCTAAATCACGCGGACGCTCCCAAAAATCATAAAAGCTAAACCACTGCGTAGGATTATTTAGCGTGTGGCGTTGCAGTGAATCCACATATTTTTGCATTAGTGGCTTTAGATTTGCAATCTTATCACGCCCAGTATTTGCGGTGGTATCGCCCAGCGATTCAATTTCTACGCAATATTTGCCATCTATTTTCTCACACCACATTGCAGAGATTTTCGCCTCCAAAAGTTGCGCGATGATAAACGCACCTAGCGGAAAATAGCAAGGTTTGCCTAGAAAGTTCATCGCCACATTGCGCTTATTATTTAGTGCCACCCTATCGCCCATAATGCCGATATGTCCGCCAGATTCAAGGATTTCGCGCAAGTCCAAAAGTCGCTTTATATCAATCTCATCAACATAGATTCGCTCGATTTTCCGCCCACTCACCTTATCAATCATCTGCAAAAATTTTTCCGTATTTTTTTGATAGACAAAGCTAATAATGCGGAGACTACGAAACTTCTGCGAGAGCGCGTGGGCGACTTCGATATTGCCAAAGTGGCTCATCACCAAAATCTGCCCCTTTTTGCCACTGCAAAGCTCATCGATGATAAAATTTTTATCCTTTATATTTATGTCATTGTGGTTGATTTTGCCTATCCACGCGCTAACTTTATCACAAATCGCCCAGCCAAAATGATAAAAATTGAGATAAATTTGGGGTTTATTTATGGATTTTTTTGCATTCTCTTGCAACAAAATGCCATTATTGTTGCAAAAATCCCCCGCAATTTTATAAAACTTTGCCAAATTTTCGCGCTCTTTGGGCGAAAACGCATAATAAATTGCCGTTACAACAATCACAATAATATTTAGCAAAAATTTTGGCATAAGTCTCACAAGCCAAATGGTAAGATTTAGCAAAAAATTCCCAGCGCATTCATCTCTCTCATACCACGACTCTTTGGGTGAATCGGCTAATTTGCGTGGCGAATCGTGGGCGGATTTATGATTAGATTCGCGCGTGGATTTTGCGGTGGATTCGCGCATAGATTCGCGCTTAATTTTTGGGGCTAATTCTGCCATTGGCACACTCTTTTTTATCGCTTAAGATTTGAAAATAGATTTTATTATTTTTGCGCTCCATTTGCACTTCCACTGCGCTAAAAGGACGCAAAAAACTAATAAATTTCACACTTTCAATATTAAAATTTTCACCCAAATTTAAATGCTTTTTTGCGAGTTCAACCACAAAGCTAATCTCCACAAAGCCTGGCACAAGCGGAAAATTCGCAAAATGTCCATCAAAATAAAAGCTCCCTTCATCAGCGTAACTTCGCGCATTTAGCAAATCACTATCCGCGCGGATAATTTCAAAGCGTGGCACAATCTTTTCGCCCACACAAGCCACAAAATCTTTTTTAGTGATTTTACCTTGATTATTATGTGGCAGTTTTGCGCGGATATGAAAATGGCGAATTTCTTTTATTTTTAGCGTTTTTATTGCCTCCACAATGCCCTTTTTGCCGTTTTGTAAAAATAACTCTTTGCCTTTGTGGCTGAGAACTATAATGCAATGCGCGTGATTTTGCCCAGCAAGGACGCCCACAAAGCAATCCTCAATAATCGCTAAGGTGCGAATTTGCGCTTCCAAGCTATCCAAACTCACGCGCCTTTCAAAAAACTTCACAATCCTATCCATTCGCCCCTGCAAAATCAATGCGCCGTTTTCTATTTTTGCGCTGTCATTGCTGATAAAATCGCCACTCATTAGCGCATTTACCGACCAAGCAGAGCGGATAATGAGCCGTGAATCGCTATCCACGCGTAGATTTACGCCACGAAACGGCATAAGTTTATCGCTAAAATGCGCGTTAAACGCCACCACACCGCTTTCCGTGCTACCATAAACCTCAAAAATATCCAAGTTGATTGCTTCCCTAAAATGCGCCCGAATCGCGCTATCTAGCTTTGCTCCCGCACTTATTATGGCTTTTAGTTTTGATAATGGGCGCAAATTGGGCTGTTTGGAGAGATATTTTAAAAGCGTGGGCGAAGTGATTAGGATAAGATTTTTAGGCGAATCTTTGCGTGAATCGCTGTTAGATTCGCAAGATTCGCACAAAGATTTGGCGCAATATTCTAAAATAAGCTCGGGGAATTTTAAGTCATTATCCAAAATCGTTGCTTTTGCGATGAGCGGGAGAAAAATCTTATGCGTTAGCCCGTATAAGTGCTGGTGCGTGGCAGAAGCGATAAATGTGTCATTGGCGTTTGCGCCCAGCGTCTCACACAAAGTCTGCGCCTCGCAAATCATTTGACGCGCAGTCTTTGGGATAATGTCGCCTTTGTCCTTGCTACTGCCTGAAGTGGATAGAAAAAATGGCAAATCTAACGCCGATTCGCTAAATAAATCCAAAAGATTTTTGCCACCAAAATTGCGAGATTCGCTTGAATCTACGCCAGATTCGCCCACAAATTCCGCAAAATTATTATCATTGATTAGCACACCAAGCCCTAAATGCGCCTCTTTTGGCAAAATATACGCCTTAATCCCCGCATTTATCGCACCAAAAAGTGCGACTATAAAATCATAACTCGAGCTTAGATAGATTTCTATGCAGGGCAAATTTTTGTCCTTTAGATTCGCGCTAAAGGCGCAAATATCGCGCATTAGCGATTCATCGCCCAAAATTTTGCCATTTTTTATGATTTTCATTTATCGCCCTGCCCTCACGCTAATCTTTAATATAAATCGCCGATATAGCAATTCCACCGCAAATAGCGCACCTACCAAGCAATAAGCCACAATCCCGCAAAATACGCTCCAATAGATTTTGTTTTCCATAAATGCTAGTGCGAATCCCACAAGCGCGTTAAATGCAAACAATGCGCACCATATTTTTGTGAGTTTGCGCGTGTAAAGGACGCCGTTGCTATCAAGTGCGGGGTTTTGCATTTTGGCGATTTTGGTAATGATGGATTCGCCCTTTAGGCTAAGTGCGAAAAATGCCAAAAATGCAACATTTATTATTGTGGGGTAAAAATACGCCAACATCGCTATGATTTGCCCACCTAGTGCCACTTTTGCCACAAGCAAAATCCCAAAAAATCCACCGCTTATTAAGGATAGATTATCTTTATTTAGCGCGAATTTGATGAATGATAAAGCGCATAAAATTCCTAGCAAAATAAGCGCGTTTTGATTGGCGAATCCGCCTATAAGATTCGCCGAATCTAACGCCGAATCCACCGAATCCACCACCAAAATCACAGCCGAATCTGCCAAAGATTCACCCACATTATTAGCCCAAAATAGCACAAATGGATAGGCGATGATTGCGCATACAAAGGCAACATTTACGGCGATTTTAAGCGTCTTTAGCATTTGAGAGTTGCTTATACACCACTTCTACTATGTCATCAAGCGTTCGCACTTCCTTAAAATCGGAGGCTTCCATTCTATGCCCCGTCTTTTTCTTTATGAAATCCACCAAGTCAATCGCATCAATGCTATCAATATCCAAATCCTCATAGATTTTGCTATCCCGCGCAATCTTGCCCTCATCGATTTCAAAAAGCTCGACTAACGCGCCTTTTAAAATCCCAAAAATCTCATCTTTGCTCATTTTCTATCCTTTATTACTAGCGATAAAATCCGCCAAACTCTGTGCGCTGTAAAAAATCTCTTTTAGATTTTCCTTTTTTGTATCAAGCACAATGCCATATTTTTTTTGCAATGCAAGTCCAAGCTCTAGCGCATCGACACTATCCAATCCAAGCCCCTCATCGCTAAAAAGGGGCGCGTTTGAATCTATATCATCGCATTTCATATCATCTAAATTCAAACTCTCAATTATCATCATCTTTACCTCATCAACAGCATTCATCTTTGAATTCCTCCTTATAGATTTCACTTAGATTTTTGTGCAATTCACGCACACGAAGCGGATTTAGCTTATTTGGCGCGAAATGTTGCAAATCCCAAATATCGCGCAAAATTATGCTATATCTCATCTTTTGCGTATGATACCATTTTTCGCCTTTTTTCAAACTTCTAGGACGCATTTTTATGAAAATCATCGCCAAACTCTGCGCGGCATTGATAGCGATATAACTCGCCGCCTTGTGGAAAATAATGCTATCTTTTGTCCTCGTGCCTTCAGGGAAAATCAGCAAGGATTCGCCACGATTTAGCGCAGATAGGCTATTTTGCAATAAAATCTCATTTGCGGTATTTGGGATATAGCCACTTGCCTTAATAGCGGCAAAAAGAAAGGGATTTTTACACAAATCCGCCTTAACCACGCAGTTAATTCGCCGAATCTTTGCGATGATTAGCACGACATCAAGCAAACTAGGGTGATTTGCGATAAAAATGCGCGAATCGCTTGAATCGTTGCACGAATCTTCAAATCCAATATATTCATATTTTATAACGCCCACAATTTTCGCACACCAAAGGAAAAATCGCCACGAATACCGCACAATGTCGCGCGATAGGTTTTGAATAAATGTGAATCGTTGCAACTTTAGCAAAATTAGCGGGATAAAGAAAAGATTGCCCATTAGGCAAATGCCACCAAATAGCACAAAGCAAAGCCCCACAAGCAAAATTCTAGTAATTTGCCTAAAGATTTGCAAAGCTAAACCCTTTTAAAAAATCGCCCAAATCTACCACAAAATCGCCATTTTGATAATGCGCTTTTTCACTTGCCACAGAATACAAAAAAGCGAGATTTGAGCTTAGATTCGCGGTGGATTCGCGCGAATTTTGGCGCGAATCTTGCGCCGAATCGTTGCGTAATTTAAGCGTAATTTGTGGCAATGCCGAATCCAAACTCACACGCGCAATCACCGCGCAAATATCCTTGCTATGCAAAATCTCCTCATAGCTAATCACAAGGCAATCTTTGGGTTGAGATTCGCCGTTTGATTCGCTTGAATCCTGCGCCGATTCGCCACTAGATTCGCCCGATTCGCCCATATTTTGCGCCGATTCACACAAAAGCGCATAGGCATTCACTAGCCCATATTCCAAGCAATCCACCGCGCTAACTGCCAAAATCTCGCTATGATTTTTCTGCGCGATTGCCAAAAGTGCGGGAGTGGAGTTTAGGACGGAGAGCGAAAACGCCGTAGGCGAGGTGATATTATGCGTGGCTAAATCATTTAGCATAGCAAAACAGCGATTGATTTCGCCCTTTTGTGAGCTAAAGACGATAGGCATTTTTAGGGGCGAATCGCCAAGCAGACTAAAGGCGATTTTACTAGCATCGCTAAGCCGTCTGCGCTCAATAGGCGGGATAAAATTTAGATTTAAATCCTTTTTAAGCGCGTTTAATCTTTGCAAATTTGCTTGATTCGCCCTGCCCTGCGATGAATCCGCCAATGAATCAAGTGCGTAATTTTTAGAGATAAACGCTTTGCAAAATCGAACACCTAAATTTATCTGCATTTCCGCCACCTTTTGCTGTGAATCCGCACTATTTCGCAATGTCTGCTTGTAGCTTCACGCTCACTTTGCGTTTGCCCACAGCACACAAAAAGCTGTCCTTGCTGTCTCTTTGCACCGATTTCGTGTAGTATGAGATGATATTTACCACCTTTGCGCCACCTACCCTTTGGGCTTGTGCCTTTAAATCCGCCAAATTCTCAAGCAATGCGAATCCACACGCCACCTCAATTTCGTTGAATTGATATGCTTTGCCACTCAAAGATTTGGCGAATCGCGCATTTTCCTCACCGATTTTTGCCCTGCCCCGCGATTTTGCGTTTGCGATGACTTTTTCTTTGCTATCACTGCCAAAGTCAAACTTCACTTCATCGCCCACCATTTCGGCAAAATCCGCGCTATCAAGCACTTTATCCAAATCTACATAAAGCATAGTATCTCTCGCAAATACCGCGCCAAAGCCCAAAGCCAAAAGCAAAATTACCTTTTTCATTTTTTTACTCCTTATTTTTTAAAATCTGCGGATCGCTTCGCCAAAAATCTCACACGCGCTTAAAAATCAAGCTCGTATTTACGCCACCAAAAGCAAAATTATTATTCATCACAAAATCCGTGCGAATCGCCCTTGATTCGCGCAGATAATCTAACTTCGCGCATTCATCATCAACCTCCGTTAAATTTATCGTGGGGAAAAATATCTCATCATTCATCATCTCAATGCTAAGCGCGGATTCAAGCGCACCACACGCCCCAAGCGTATGTCCGAAATAGCTTTTTAGTGAGCTAATGGCGATTTTTTCGCCAAAGAGTTCATTTGTGGCAATCGATTCGGCTATGTCGCCCCATTTTGTGGCGGTGGCGTGGGCGTTTATGTAGCCTATGTCTTTGGGCGTGAGATTTGCGTCCTTTAGTGCCAAAATCATCGCTTCTTTCATTGTCGCGCTATTTGGGCGTGTGATATGCGTCCCATCGCAGGTGCTTCCAAAACCCACCACTTCCGCCAAAGGCGTTGCGCCACGCGCTTTCATACTTGATTCGCTCTCAATCACAAGCATACAGCCACCTTCCCCTATCACCAAACCATCGCGATTTTTATCAAAGGGCGATGGCGTTAGCTTTGGCGTGGCGTTTTTAAGGCTCGTGGCGTAAAGTAGATTGAAAGTATAAGCCTCGCTCACGCATAATTCCTCCGCGCCACCTGCTATCATCATATCGATTTTGCCATATTTGATTGCTTCATAAGCATAGCCAATCGCGTGGCTACCGCTCGTGCAGGCACTTGAGGTAGGGATAAGCCGTCCTTTTAGCGAGTAAAAAAGCGCGATATTTGCGGCGGTTGTGTGAGGCATAAACTTTATGTAGGTGTTTGCGTTGATATTGTTTTCATCATTTAAAAATAGCTTTGCCATATCTAGCACCGCGTCCGTGCTACCCGTGCTAGAGCCACTTGCAACGCCCATTCTGCCATCTTTGATTCGCTCATCGTCTTTTAATCCAGCCATTTCAAGCGCGATTCCTGCGCACTCTACGCTGTATTGCGAGACGCGTCCTAGTGAGCGGAGCTGTTTGCGATTCCACTCTTTGGGTGGTGCGTAGTCTAAAATGGGCGCAGCAAGGTAAGTCGTCAAGTCCTTATACTTGCGCCAATCCTCCATAACGCACACGGCGTTTTGCTTTGATTCTAATTTCGCTTTTACTTCGCTCCAGCTTTTGCCAAATGCGGTGATTGCGCCGTATCCTGTTACAAAAACGCGATTCAACACATACCTCCATTTACGCCAATGACTTGCTTTGTGATATAACTAGCCCCTTCACTTAAGAGAAACGCCACAAGCGGGGCGACATCGCTAACCTTGCCAAACCGCCTTGCAGGAATCATCTTTTTAATCTCATCAAGTGGGAGATTTTCATTTATCATATCCGTCTCAATTAGCCCGGGAGCCACGACATTCACGCAGATATTGCGACTTGCAAGTTCGATTGCAATCGATTTTGCCGCGCCAATTAGCCCAGCCTTACTAGCGGCGTAATTGCTCTGTCCGCGATTGCCAAAGACGCCAGAGACTGAGCTTATCACTACGATTCGCCCACATTTTTGCCTTGCCATTGGCATTAAAAGCGGTTTTAGGACATTGTAAAATCCATTTAGATTCGTGTCAATCACGCTTTTCCACTCATCTTCCTCTAAGCCCACAAATGTGTTGTCCTTGGCGATTCCAGCGTTTAGCACTATGCCATACAATGCGCCGTTATTTTCCGTGAATCGCTCCAAAACTTCCCTGCACTGCGCCGTATTTGCAATATCAAAGATGAGTTTTTCCGCGCCTAGCTCTTTAGATAGCGAATCTAATGCGGTGGATTCGCCTCGTCCGTGTAGAATCACCGCATATCCTGCGCCTTTTAGATTTCTAGCGATTTCTGCGCCAATGCCCCGTGATGAGCCTGTAATAAGCACTTTTTTCATATTTGCTCCTTTATTTGCGATAAAAACTCGTTGCTTGGATTTAGCGCGGAGATACTCGCCCTAGCTACGAGACTTTCGCCCTCAAAAATCTCGCAATCATACACGCCCATACCACTTGAATCTTGCATTGACACCACGACTTTTGTCCGCGCCTCACGCAAAATAAAAGGGCGCAAAATCTCAAATCGCCTTGCCCCAAGCAAAAATCCTAACTTACTACCGCTACCTTTTTCATTTAGCGCACGAAAAATACCCAAACTCTGCGCCATTAGCTCGATAGCTTTGTAGGTGGGGAATGCGAGTGATTGCGATTCGCCCGATTCGCCCGAATCTTGCGATTCGCTTGAATCCGCCACGCTTTTTGATTCGCCCGATTCGCCCACCGATTCGATAGATTCGCAAAAAATCGTATGATTTTTAATAATAGTTTTGGTGATGATAAAGTCCGCGCCCACTTCGATGATTTCATCAACTAGCACCATTTCGCCACTATGGGGCAGGTAGGATTCAACGCTTTTGTAAGTCATCATTTCGCCCCTATCAAAATCGCGCTATTATCGCCACCAAAGGCAAATGAAGTGGATAGCGCGGTTTTAACGCACTTTTTCTCGCCCTTTTTAACAAGCGCAATGTCATTAAATGCGCTAGTGTAGATATGCGGTGGCAGGGGTGATTCGCCATTTTTTAGGCTATGCAAAATTAGCTCCGCGCACACTCCTAGCTCAATCGCACCCGCTGCGCCAAGCGTATGCCCAATAAATGGCTTTATCGTGCTACACGGCGTTTGCGGAAACACTTTTGCCACGATTTTTGCCTCCATACTATCATTTGCAATCGTCCCTGTGCCGTGCAGATTGATATAATCCACGCTCCCAAATCCACGCAAAATCTCTAACTGCATTTCATCACTCGGGCTTGGCTGCGTGATATGAAAGGCGTCATTATTGCTTTTATGCCCCAAAAGCGCGATTTGAAAGTCATTTTCAAACTGCGGGTGCGAATCTAGCAAATCCTCATTTATCATCACAAAGATTCCCGCACCTTCCCCGATATTTATGCCGTCTCTCTCTGCACTAAAGGGCTTAGAGCGATTTTGACTTAAAATCTCAAGGGCGTTAAATCCAGCCAAAGTAAGACGATTCAAACTATCCACACCACCGCAAATCACGGCTTTGCAGAGATTTGCTTGTAATAATCTCGCGCCCATAATAATCGCCTTGCCTCCGCTCGTGCAGGCACTTGATAGCCCAAAAGATAGCGAATCTAGCCCGTAATGCGCCTTTAAAAAGTCCGCAGGATTGCAAAGTGCGCTTCGTTCGCCGACATATTCTATCTTTGTGTAGTCAATGTCGCGTGGTGTGGCGTTTGCTTCGTAATACTTTTTGATTGCAAGGTAGTTTTCGCCGATTCCCGTGGTAGTCGTGCCTAAACTAATGCCGATAGATTCGCCCCCAAGCGCGTTTTTAAGCTCTAAAATGAGTGGCTCTAAGGGCTTAATTACATTGTATAAAATCGTATTTGTGCGTGTGATAAAGTGCGGTTGCGTGGTTTTAGGCAGTGGCAAAAGATTTTCGCAAACGCCCACAAAGATTTTCTGCCCCAAAAATGTGGTATTTTCCTGCAAAAACGGCGTAGCTTTTTGAAATGCGCTTAAAATGTCGCTTGAATCCGCGCCTAAATTTTGCGCCGATTCGCCAAAGCTATTTGCCGCGCATAAAATCGCGGGTTTGCTTAGCAAAATCCTACTCATTTGCAACCCTTTTTATGGCGTAATCATTCGTAATTTTTTGCGATTCGCCCCTTTGCAAAAGGCGCAGAGATTCGATAAAAATCTCATCATACCGCGCATTTGGCGGTAAAAACTTCGCATTGTTAAAAGTGCCATTTTTCAAAATCTTATTTGCCACAGGCGCACCCAGCGCATCAAAAAGCGCGAAATGATAGCCCTCAGTAGCATTTGAGACATACAGCACATAGAGATTTTGCGCGATTCGCACACTAAAGGCTTCATTGTCAAATGAATCTAGCGCGATTTGCGGATATTTCGCACACGCACAAAATCCGCCAATCGCCACAATCGCCACAATCGCCCATTTCACCGCAAACGCACCCCTTACATTGATTTGGTATATTCCCAAAGTGTCTTTAGCGCGTTGTCGCTTTTTACCACATAAGGATTGCTCGTATCCCACGCATATCCCGCGAGAATCGAGCAAATCTGTCGCTTAATGTCGTTGTTTTCGACATTTGTGTAAATCACATCTTGAAATTCCCCGCTATACCAGCCATTTACATAAGTCCTAAAGGCATTTATCCCTACCATTAGCGGTTTTGCGTATTCGTTTTCCAAATCTACATTTTCGCCACGCAGGATTCGCCCCACGAGATTCCCCGCCATTAGCGCGGAATACATTGCAATGGTAACGCCAGAGCTAAACACAGGGTCTAAAAACTCACTCGCATTGCCTAGCAAAATGTATCTATCGCCGTAAAGTTGCTTCACATCTTTGGAGTAGGATTTGATTGTGCGCACGGGCGTGTCCCACTTGGCGTTGTTTAGCAATCGATTTAGCATTGGGGCTTCGTAAGTGTGCGCTTTTAGCGTTTCTGCCAAATCTTTGCCCTCAATGTCAATGGTTTTTTCCTCGCCCACCACGCCGATAGAGCATCTGCCGTTGCTAAAAGGGATTAGCCAAAACCACACATCGCGGAATCGCGGGTGCGTAGTGATTAAAATCTTTTTTCTATCGTATAGCACTTCGCTGATATTATCCTCGATATGCGTGAAAATCGCCTTGCGTGGCGTGAGAGATGACGGCACTTCTAAGTCTAGCATTCGTGGCAAAACGCGCCCATAGCCACTCGCATCGACAATATATTTTGCTTTTATTGTTTCGCCATTGCTTAGATTTGCCACCACGCTGTCATCTCTAAACTCCACACTCTCAAGAGCGACTTCAAACTTCACAGGGACGCCCTGCTTTATCGCTTCATCGATTAGCACCTTATCAAAGTCGCCTCTTTGCACTTGAAAAGTCGTGCCGTGTCCTTTGCTACTTTTATCGCAAAAATCAAAATAGCGATATTTATCGCCCCAGCTAAATGCCGCGCCGTTTTTAAACTGAAAGCCGTGTCGCTTCACAGCCTCTAAAAATCCAGCTTCCTCCATTATCCCCATACAAGCGGGGAGCAAGGATTCGCCGATGACAAATCGCGGGAATTTTTCCTTTTCTACGACTAAGACATTTAGATTTTGCCTATGCAAAATCGCGCTAACCACCGAGCCACTGGGACCCGCGCCTACTACCAAAACATCGATTTCTTTTACTTCGCCCATATTGTCCTCCAAAAATAAAAAATGTGAAATTATAGCTAAAGATTTAGCGAATCGGATTCATAAATTTAAAAAGTGTAGATGAATCGCGTGATTCGCCTTTTTAATCAGTGATGATTCGCCCCGTTTTGGGGCTAAAGATTTGCTTAAAACTACAAAAATGCTACAAACCGCATTCGTAGATTTCAGCTGGGATTCGCAAGGAAGTAACTTGGTTGATTTTCAACTCGCCCCTTGCGTTAAAGCAAGTTGTTTGACTGCCACAGCTCCACTTTTCATCGCCGTAATAAACGACTATCTTTTTGCCCCTTGGCACTTCAAACAAAGCAGCTTTGTTAAGCAAGTCGTTTTTCGCGCTCTCTACTAGCTCATCTTTCGATGCGCGGGTCTTTTTAGGC
>SAMEA104315433__coassemble_556_pt1 | contig 17066 bp, 15 predicted proteins | sample SAMEA104315433__metabat2_low_PE_023 | metagenome-assembled genome bin SAMEA104315433 (sample SAMEA104315433) | gut metagenome | biome: Monkey gut; feature: monkey-associated habitat; material: faeces | place: China | collected 2013
GGGGTTGCGTAGCCACGAGCAAGGAAATAAGACTAATGGTCTATTGACGAAGCGAGTGGCAAGTCTCCACGATTTATCACAAAAAGACAACGCACGGAACACGATTTTGCTTATGGCGGCGGCAATTAGCGACTTCGTGCCTAAGCAAAAAGCGCAAGGCAAACTAAAAAAAGAGCAAATCGGGGACGCGTGGGATTTGCATTTGACGCAAAATGATGATATTTTAAAGCAAATTTCTAGTAAATTTGGCGATTGTTGTTACATTGTGGGATTTAAGGCAGAGAGTTTTGGGGAGGAAATCACGCAAGAAGCGATAAAAACCGCGAATCAAAATGCCAAAAAAATGCTTAATTCAAAGGGTTGCGATATGGTGGTGCTAAATATCATTAGCAAAAGCAATGAAATCGGCGGAGAATACAATGAAGTGCGCATTTTCACAGCGCAAAATGAGCTAAAAATCCCGCAAGATTCAAAGCTAAATATTAGCTTTGAAATCGCCAAAAATATCGCACAAAATTTGTCAAAAAAATGATACAAAAGATTCTAAATATCGCCAAACTCGCCCAAACCACTCAAAATAGCCAAGTTAAGTCATTTAACACCACGCTACCGCTACTTTTAGAGATTATGCAAAAAAGCAAAATGGGCTACACGCTAAGGCTTGGAAACACCACCATAGAGGCAAAAAGTAGCGCGGAGTTGCAAATTGGCGCGAAATATTGGGCGATTGTGAGAGAAAAAGGTGGCGAACTCATCATTTCACACCTTAAAAAACGCCCACAAATCGCCGAATCCGCCAAAAACAGCCCACTAAAATTTGGACTAGATGATTTGCCAAATCTTTTTAAAAACGCCAAAGGCGCGAACTTTGTGGGCGAATTTTACGAAAATTTGGTAGATAAAATCACAAATGCGCATTACAAAGATGACTTTACATTCCTTGCAAACTCCCTTGTCGCCTTACAAAATGGCATTTTAAATCTTGTGATAAAAGAGCAAAATCGCGATTCCTTGCTACAAATAAAAAAGCAAAAAAATGATAAAATTGATTTTAGCGCAGTTTTTAATAATCTTGGGATTATCAATGGTAGTCTTTATAAAAATGATATTTTGCATTTAGTCGTGCAATATGATAATGTCAAAAAACTTTTAGAAAATAATATAAATGCGATTGATTTTAAAGAGATTCATATTAGTTTAGATGAAAATTGCGAAATTTTATTTGATGAGCCACACGAAAATAGCTTTAGTGCGTAGATTCGCGTATTTTTATTGCACGAATCGCCACAAATTTTCGCCCAAATCCAAAAAAATCTAAAAATTTTATAGCTTTTTTTGGCAAAAAACCCTACAATTTCATCGGCTTTTAGCCAAAAATATTTTTTCAAGGGAGATATAATGTCTGTTAAGATTACTGATATTTGCATTTCGTGCGGTTCTTGCATTGATGAATGCCCCGTGAGTGCGATTGTTGATGATGATGACAATCCCACAGGCGAGGGGATTTACTATGTGTATGCCGACAAATGCGTAGAATGCGTGGGGCATAATGACGCTCCAGCGTGTGCTACGGCGTGTCCGACTGATGGCTGTATAGTTTGGAGTGCGCGTGGTGCTGTGAGTCGCGATGAAATCGCAGACGCACAGCGAGGTGGCGATGTAGCGTGTGTTTAAATGCGCGTGAAAATGCAGTTGATTCGTAAAATATTTGCGAATCGGCTTTGATTCGCACTTTTTAAAGGTGCGAATCACAATCTTACAAATCTCTTACAAAAGCGCGAATCGCGTAATTTACCCTTTTAGTGATATTTGATTTTCATCGCTTCGGCTATCGGCAAAGTTGATATTTTGTAATCGTAGTTTTAAGTCGGACGGCGATGTGGCTTTTTCTAGCCCTGCTTCTTCCTCGACTACGCCATTTACGATTAAATCAAATAAATGCTGGTCGAAAGTCTGCGTTTGATAAACGCCCTTGCCCTCCGCCAAAGCCTCTGCAATCTCGCCATCACGCGCTTCTGCGATAATAAGCTCGATTCGCGGTGTCCTAAAGAGTAGCTCGATAGCCGCCACACGCCCACCTTGTTTGTTTTTAAGCAACCTTTGAGAGATAATCGCATTTAGTGTGCTAGATAACATAGCGCGAATCCGCGCTTGGTCGGTAGCTGGGAACACGGAGATAACCCTATTTATCGTCTCTTTTGCGTCTAGCGTATGCAGAGTGGAAAGCACCAAGTGTCCTGTCTCGGCGGCGTGGAGTGCCATTTCAATCGTCTCAATGTCCCTCATCTCGCCCACTAGGATAATGTCTGGGTCTTCGCGCAGTGCGGCTTTCAGCGCGGAGGCAAAGGAATTTGTATCCATTCCCACACTGCGCTGATTGATAATGCTTTTTATGTCCTTATGCACGAATTCTATGGGGTCTTCGATAGTGATTATGTGCTTTGCGTGTTTGTGGTTTATCTCATTGATGATTGCCGCCAAAGTGGTGGATTTACCAGAACCTGTAATCCCCGTTACAAGCACGAGTCCGCGCTCCATATCGGTGATTTTGTGAATTGCATCAGGGAGTCCAAGCCCATCAATGGTATTTTGAATCGTAGGAATCGTCCTAAACGCAAAGCTCACGCCGTCCATTTGAAAAAAGATATTTAGCCTAAAGCGACTTGATTCATCATAAATATAAGTCATATCCATTTCTTTATTTTGCACGAACTCAGGGTAGCGCGTCCTTGTAAGCTCTTTGGCAAAAGTGATGGCGTCCTCTTTGCTAAAAATCTCATTGCTAAAGACAATAATATCGCCGTTGATTCGAGCGCGAATCTGCGAACCAGCCTTGACATGCAAGTCGCTTCCGCCCATATCGATGAGCTTTTTAAGATAAGCGCGAATCTTACGCGTAACGGCGAAATCTAACTTTTCGACATTGACTTTGAGTTGCGATATGTTTTGCGTAACGGCTTCGTTGATTGTTGTTTGTGGTTGCTGGATATTTTGGGCTTGTTGCGCTCTGGCTTGATTTAGTGCCGCTTGATTTATGGGCGGGACAGGTCTAGCATTTGCTAGGGTAGCATTTGGATTCACTCTTGCTGTGGCTTGTTCCATCTTTTTTCCTTTGAAATTTAATAAAAAGTAATATCGCATTTTTGCATTTTTTTGGTAAATTTTAGTTTAGTTGCGAAAATTTTGCTATAATTAACGGATTATAAATACGGAGTTACATTATGAAAAGATTTGGTTTTACGATGATAGAGTTAGTGTTTATCATAGTGATATTGGGAATCTTAGCCGCTGTGGCAGTGCCTAAAATGATTATGAGTAGAGATGATGCGTGTTATGCAAAAATGCGCTCGAATCTCTCCGAAGCGCAAGGCGAGATTAGCAGAGAATACACAAAGCGATTTATGCAGGGCAAATCCCTATCAACAAACGATGCGAAATTTTTGGAAATCCTTAATAATTCGCTTGGCGCGGACGCAAGTAGCAAATGCGGATTTATGGTAGCTAGTGCGACTGATATAACAATGGTTGTGGGTAAAAGTAGCATAAAGCTAACAACTTCGCAAGATAGCGTTACAAAATCTCCCATAATTTCGTGCGTTGATGACACCACTGAAATGTGCAAAAGGCTAATGAATAAAAAATAATTTTTTACGCATTGATTTTGCACTGATTGCCAAAATCCCACGCAATCGCTTTAGCGTGGGCTTTGGTGGCGATTTTTAAATTTTATTTTTGCATTTAAGCTAAATTTTTATTACGAATCGCTAGAATTGCGGATTCATTTTAAATTTTACGAGGTAGAAAAATGGCAAGAAAATGTTTCTTTAGTGGCAAATCCCCAATGGTAGGCAATAATGTCAGCCACGCAAACAACAAAACAAAGCGCAGACTTTATCCAAACCTACGAAATGTGCGAATCACGCTTGATGACGGCACAAGAGTGCGAATCAAAGTCGCTGCTTCCACACTTCGCACGATGAAAAAAAGCAATTAAGATTCGCGCCGTGTATGTCAAAAGCGCGTAAAGCGCGTAAATGCAGTGCGAATCTTTAAGATAAAACTATGTTTAAACTCTTTAGCGTTGATAAAAGCAAAAAGCCCGATATTGATTTGACTAACGAGCTTTTAGACGAATTATCGCGCTTTAGATTCCCGCTTGTAATTATTCAGTTTTTCCTCATCATCGGCACTTTGGGCTATTTGATGCTGGAAGATTACACGCTTATTGAGGCATTTTTCCAAGCGTCATATACATTCACAAACACGGGCTTTGGCGCGTTAAAAGAGCATCAATTTTCCCCCATTACCATTATTTTCACTACGATTTTGATGCTTATTGGCGCAGCTACGATTGCATTTTGCGTGGCTGTGGTGGTAAATGTCATTATGGGTGGCAGACTAATCTCAATCATCAAGGAAATAAAAATGATAAATAAAATCGCAAGGCTAAAAAATCATTATGTGATTTTTTACTACAATGAGTTTTCCGCGCAGTTGGCACGGCATTTTTTGGAGGCGCAAGTGCCATTTGTGGTGGTGGATAATAGCGCGGATTTTGAGGAAAAAGCACAAAAGCACAAATATCCATACTATATTAACGGCGACCCGCACGACTTAAAGACGATTTTAAAGACGCATTTATCAAGCGCGAAAGGCGCGGTGATTTTCTCCAAAAATACCACCGATAATATCGCGCTTATCGTTTCGATTCGCCTGTATCAAAGCGAACTTAAACGCAGTGAATACAATATCATCGCCATTGCAAACAGCGATGAGGAGGTTAGCAAACTCAAAAAAATCGGCTCAAATTATATCATCTCGCCTACGAATCTCGCTGCACAGCGCATTAGCTCCATTATCCTAAAGCCGGGTAGCGAAAATATCATCGAGCATTTTATGAGCACTAACGAAACCGCGCTTAGCCTAGAGGAAGTCATCGTGCCAAAATATAGCTGGATGGTGCTAAAAAAACTGCGCGAGGGGCATTTGCGTGATATTACACGCGTATCGGTGGTGGGGATTCGCCAAAAGGACGGCAAATATATCTCAATGCCAATGGGCGATGCCGTAATTTCTAGCGAGTGCAAAATGCTAATCATCGGCACGACAACCAATATCCGCCAAGCCAAAAGGCTCATAATGCGTAGGCAAAAACCTGAGGAGTTGAAATATGTGTAAAGTTTGGGGCGAATCGAGTGCGATTCGCGCAAGATTCGTGGCGATTCGCGCAAAATTCGAGTGCGAAAATTTTAAAATAAGGTGGCAAAAATGTTTGATATAATCCCCATAAAAGGCGGAATCTGCGCCATTGATGGAATCTATTGCGATGGTGTAAGCGCAGGGCTAAAGGCAAATGGTGCGTTAGATATTGCGTTTATTTACAGCGACAAAATGCTAAGCATAGAGGCACTTTTCACGCAAAATAAATTCAAAGCCGCGCCCTTAGTGCATTATTTGCGCGAAGTTAAGGGTAAAGAGAGCAATTTTATTTTGGTAAATACCAAAAATGCCAATGCGATGACGGGAGAACGCGGACTGCGCGATATTGATGAGATTTTGGGTGCGCTAAAGGCGCGATTCCCGCAAGTGCAAAATCCCATAATGTCTAGCACGGGCGTGATTGGGCAGTATTTGCCAAAGGAAAAGATTATTGATTGCTTTGCGAAGTTTGATTTAAGCGCAAAAGAGCCGACAAACGCGGCAAATGCGATTCGCACGACAGATAGATTCGCCAAAGAAATCGCATTGCAGGTGGATTTGGACAATGGCAAAAGTTTTAAAATCGCAGGATTTGCCAAAGGTGCGGGAATGATAGAGCCAAATATGGCGACTATGCTTTGCTATATTTTCACAGACTGCGCGATTTCACAGGCAGATATGCGCGAAGTGCTTGAATCTTGCGTCAAAACGACATTTAACGCCATTAGCGTAGATGGCGACACTAGCACCAATGACAGCGTATTTTTATGCACCACAAACGCCACAAACGCTTATGACAAGGACGCTTTCAACGCCGCGCTAGAAATGATTATGAAAAAATTAGCAATCGACATTGTCAAAGACGGCGAGGGAAGCACCAAAGTCGTGGCGTTTGAAGTGCGTGGAGCGGTAGATTCGCGCGAAGCAGAGATTTGCGCCAAAGCACTCGCAAACTCATTGCTTGTCAAAACCGCGCTTTTTGGTTGCGACCCAAATTGGGGGCGAATCGCCTCTACAATCGGCTCGTGTGGCATTAGTGCCGAATCTAGTGCGCTCACAATCAAAATCGGCGAAGTGGCGATTTTTGAGCGTGAAAAAATCTACTTTGAGAATGAATCCAAATGCGCGGAGATTATGAAAGGCGATAGTTTTAAAATCGTATGCGATTTGGGGCTTGGGAGTGGCGCATTTATCGCGTATGGGTGCGATTTGGGGAATGAATATGTGAAAATTAACTCGGATTATAGGAGTTAGAAAGTCTCTAAAGACTACAAAGCTATGTGCTTCCCTGCCAAAAGCCCTCATATACTTTTGAGTGCGCCCTTATGTGTCTATTAAATTCATCAATCCCATACTGCTCGATTAGCGTTTTGCTATAGAGTGGATTGCGCCCCAAGCCAAAAGATTCGACTTTGAATCCTATCGAATCCAAAATCAATGCCGTAATATCATAGTGTGAAAGTTTGCGGTTTTTGGTGAGATTTTGGCTAGGCTTTGCGCTAAAATGAGGATTTATAAAGGCATTATAAATATAGCGGTGCGTTTCTTGTGGGACAAAATTGCGCTCGGTGCTTAGGTGGTCGCCTACAATTACAATCGTGGTATTTTTACCAAAACGCGATTTTTTCACAAACTCCACAAAATCACCAATGATTCTATCGCTACAACGAATCGCATTTTCGTAATTTAGCTCTAAATCCTTGCAAAATCCCTTATCTACAAAGCCGGGATAATGCGAATCTATGGTGCTAATATACATTGCCAAAGGTGCATCGCGCTTATAATCTTGCAAATATTGTTTAGCAAAGCCAAATAATTCATAGTCATTTATGCCCCAATTTGCGCGTTCTTTGATTAACCCATTTTCATCAAAATAATCCGCGTCAAAGGCATTAAAATGCTGACTTTTGATAAATGTGGCATATCCCCCAAAATGCGACTTTTGCCCCGTAAATGCCACTTGATTGTAGCCAAGTGAATCTAGCACATTGCCTATGCAGACGGCGTTTGGTAGGATTTGATTTTTTTGCTTAGCAAATTTGCTAGTGAATTTTAGTGGAATGCCACAAATATAAGACACGGTCGCTGACATTGTCGAGCCTGTGGTAGCGGTGGGTAAATGTCCGCCAAGTGTGCCATTTGCGCTAAAATTTACGCCATTTTGGGCAAGGTGCGTGAGGTTTAGGATTAACTCACCATAGGGTGAATATTTTAGTTGCTCCTTGCTGATTGGCTCACCGCGCGGAGAGTAGCGCATTTGAGTATTGTCTCTGCCCCCCCCCATTTCGATAAATTCAATAGGATTATTTTCGCCACTAAAAGTAGATTCCATTGATTCGGCGAAAATTACTATTAAATTTCTTGGATTTTGTGGATTTTTATAATCCGCTACATTTGGCTTAATATAATTTTCCTCATAAAAGTTAGAATATTCTTCAAAAAAATGGTAATTTATTGTGCTAAGAATTTCTAATTTTTTATCTGCGACATTAAAACCAATTATAAGAAAACAAATACCGATAAATAGCCTTAAAGCAATGCTATGAGAAAAAATATGTCGCACATATTCTTTGGTGGTGGCGTAACATTTTTGGATAAAATTATTGCGCCAAATATTTGGCAAAAAAGTAATAAAAATTGCACATAAAACGCTAGGCAACAAAACAAAAATCAAACTATCTTTTAAGATAAGCTCAATGACGGCATTATTTGTGCCTACCAAAGGCATTGCTAAGATTAAGAGCAAATCCTCAAATAATATACCAAATGTAAAATATTTGCCACCAAAATATAAAATCCCAGCCAAAAAACTTATAAAAAATATGGCAACTAAACATAATTTGCGCTTCACAATGACACCTTAAACTGCCACAATAATTTCCGTGCGAATCTAAATCGACTCAATACTCACATTTATTGCGCCGCTTTTTTTCATCGCATTTAAAATGGCGATGATATTTTGTGAAGTCGTGCCTATGCGTTGCAATGCGCTTACAAGCGAGGCGATAGTCGGACTTTGCGCACTTTTTGCACTTGCGCCTTTCGCTCCTTTCGCTAAATCCGCACTCGCTACATTTCCCACGCTCACGGATTTATCCTCGATATGAATCGTTATATCGCCGTAGCTTATGGTAATCGGCTCAATTGTTATGTCGCGCCCCGTGATAATCGTGCCGTTTGCCTCATCGATGATGATTTTATCGCCCTTATCATAGCGCACCTCGATTTCGCCTATAAGCGATAGAAACTCCACCATTCCCATATTTTGTGGCTTTGTAAGCGCAATGGTGCGCGGGTCTTTAGCAGTCGCCACTTTATCCCCAAAATGCGCGTTTATGCTCTCCTGCACCCCAAATGCGTTTTTAAAGTTTGAATCTTTTAGGCTCAAAGTCGCATTTTGCTTGTTGTAAATGTCATACACCAGCTCCCGCTCGATAATCCCAGCGTTCGCTATCGTGGCACTCGGCGCATTCGCCCCAAGCGAGATATTGCCCTGCGCTACGGCATAGACATTGCCATCGATTGCGGTAAGTGGCGTAAGCACGAGTGTCCCGCCAGACAAAGACTTCGCATCGCCGATAGATGAGACAAAAACATCGATTTTATCCCCCGCACGGGCGAATGGCGGTAGCTTCGCACTCACAATCACAGCGGCGACATTTTTGGACTTTATATCCTCAGGCGAAACCTTGATATTCATCGTCTCAAGCATATTTGAAACCGCCTGCATAGTGAATTTTGAGCCACTTTTATCGCCCGTGCCATTTAGCCCGATAATCAGCCCATATCCCGTCAGCTCATTCTCACGCACACCCAAAATACTGCTAATGTCCTTTATTTTCGCACATAGCGCAAGATTCGCCAATAATAATAACGCTAAAAATATCCTCACTTCGTAATCCTTTTTGAAATGATTTTTTGTAAATCTTTTAAGCAAATGGCATTCCGTGCGTGGAATAATTCGTCATTGCGAGATTCAGCATTGCCGAATCTTTCAACAGCAAATACTCTTACCATAAATTTATCTAACTTTCTATACAATAGCGCGTTTAAACTTTTTTTATCACATTTACCACAAAGCGAGAAAATATGCTACTAATCGATAGTTTTCGCGATAAGGACAAGATTTTTGGGATTTTAAAAAAAATCAAGCGCGAATCTAAAAACCTAAAATCCAAGCTAAACATTATGGAAGTTTGTGGCGGACACACGCATAGCATTATGAAATACGGGCTAAATAAGTTGCTCCCGCCAAATATCGAGTTTATCCACGGACCGGGCTGTCCTGTGTGCGTAATGCCAAAAAATCGCATAAATGAGGCTTATGACATTGCGATGCAAAAGGGTGTGATTTTACTCACGCTCGGCGATATGATTCGCATTCCAACCTCCAAAGGTAGCCTTGCAGAGGCGCGTAGCAGGGGTGCTGATGTGCGATTTCTCTACTCGCCCATAGAGGCTTTGCAAATCGCAAAGGATAATCCGCATAAAAAAGTCGTATTTTTTGCAATCGGCTTTGAGACGACAACGCCGATGACTACGGCACTTATTGACAAAGCCATAAAAGAAAATATCAAAAATCTATATTTTCACATAAATCACATTTTAGTCATTCCACCCTTAAAGATTTTGCTAGATTCAAAGCCCTGCAATATCCACGCACTCATCGCGCCTTCCCATGTGAGCGTGATTAGCGGGGCGAAAATCTATGAGGAGCTTTTGTGCTACAAGATTCCTATCGTGGTGGGCGGATTTGAGCCTTTGGATATTTTAGATTCGGTGCTGCGAATCATTCGTCAAAAAAATAGTGGCGAATCCAAGCTAGAGGTGGAATATAACCGCGTGGTTACGCGTGAGGGCAATCTCACGGCGCAAAATCTCATCGCTAAATATTTAGAGTTGCGTGGTGCGTTTGAGTGGCGAGGGCTAGGGGAAATCGCCGATTCGGCGTTGAAATTGCGAAGCGAATTTTCCGCGCTAGATGCCGAGATTGAATTTACTGAGATTATCGATAAACGCGCGGTTAGTGATAGCAAAAACTGCATTTGCGGGGAGATTTTGCGTGGGCTTAAAAAACCGCTTGATTGCAAGATTTTTGCCAAAGTTTGCACCCCGCAAAATCCCATAGGTAGCTGTATGGTAAGCAGTGAGGGTGCGTGTGCGGCGTATTATAAATATCAGTAATTTTTAAAAATCTTATGCTACAATACGCAATTTTAAAAGAAATTTGGGGCAAAAATGCAAGAAATTTTAGATTTAGATAAGCAAAAAGCACTGCTTTTAGTCATCGACATTCAAGAGCGACTAAGTGCTAGTATGGCGCAAGATGAGTTAGATTCGGCACTAAAAAAGACAAAGATTTTGATAAAAGGTTGCGATATTTTGGGAGTGCCGATTTGGCAGTCTTTGCAATATGTAAAAGGGCTTGGGAATAGCGTGGCGGGGCTTTTTGCTAATGATTCGCGCATAGATTCGAGCGTGGATTCGAGTGCGGATTCAAACATAGATTCAAGCGATTCGCGTGAGATTAAGCACACTAATTTTGAGAAACGCGCCTTTAGCGTGGTGTATGAGGGCAGTCCGCTACTTGCCTACCTAACGCAAAATCCACATATCACGCAAATCATCATTGCAGGAATGGAGGCGCATATTTGCGTTTTGCAAAGTGCTAGAGATTTGCTAAATATGGGCTTTGAAGTGGCTGTGGCGAGTGATTGTGTGATTTCACGCGAAGCGCAAAACAAATCAAACGCGCTTATCTTTATCGCGCAATGTGGTGGCGGGATTTTAAATACTGAAAGCATTTTATTTGATTTGTTAAAAAGCTCTGAATCGCCCCATTTTAAGGCGATTTCGGCGTTAGTGAAGTAATGCGCTATTTGAAGTGGATTTTTAAAGGAGAGATTATGAGGAAAAATATTAGTTTTTTGTTTGCGGTGGGATTATTTTTGGCGGTGCTTTTTGTGGGCTGTGGCGATAAGGCAAAGGATTCGGCGCAAAGCACCGCGACTAATGAAAATAGCTTTGATTTTGGCGCGTTGAAAAGCGAGGCAGAGGCGCAAAATATCGATTTATCAAAGATTATGCTAAAAGATTCGCCCAAAGATTCGGCGCAAGATTCAAGCAAAAATCCACAGGATTTCGCCCCGCAAATTACAAAGTCATTAGCGAAATTTTACCTGCTAGAGGGCAATATCGATAGCCAAGCCTTAGCTCTCTATGAAGCGCGTGAGGATTACGATAGCAAGGCTACGCTCTACCTTAAAATCTCATCTGCGCCAGACCTTGCGAATGTGGGCGAAAATCAAAGCAACGCGATTGCCTTTATCACGGGCAAAATGATTCATAACAATGTTGCTTACACGATAAAAGGTGAGGTAGATTCGGCGAATCTGCCGCAAGATTTGGCGCAAAATGCGAAAGATTCAAGTGCGGTGGCGAATCAAGCAAATGTGGCAAATCAAGCAAATCAGTCGAATCAAAAAACGATTCGCGTAGAATTTGTGTCGGATAACGAATACGCAGGAGATTCGCAATTTGCCGAAGTGCGAATCGCCCCCAATGGCGAAGTTTCTTTGACATTCATAGGCGATGATATATTTAAAAACGACACAAACGCGGAATTCAAAAACGCGCAGGGCAAAATCAACGAAGCAATGATTTTTGGCGTGAGCGTGGCACAAAAGCACAAAGGTAAGGATTTTGACGGCTCAAGCAAGGACTTTGATTTTAATGTCGCCACGCAAATCCCGCTCATCACAAGCCCCACCAAAATCAATTTCGCGCTTGATAAGATAAATAGCACACTGCGCGAAATCGCTATGCCAGAGTTGCGCGAATACGGCGAAGATTCGACTAATTTTAGTAGCGTCTCCACCTTTAATATTGACTACATTGATGAGAAAATCATCGTTTTGGGGAATTACAATTACCTTTATAGTGGCGGTGCGCACGGCAATTACAGCGATGATGCCATTAGCTTTGATTTAAGTAGTAGCGAGAGATTGCCAAATGACGCAGACGCCTTGCTAAAGGACAAAAACGACCCTGCAATGATAAAAACGCTAATGTTAAAAGAAACACTAGGCAGAGAATACGAGGGCAATGTCGATGAAAATGCGGAGCTAACGCGCTTTAGGATTCGCCCAAATGGCGTGGAATTTTATTGGGGCGTCTATGAAGTCGCGCCTTATGCGGTGGGAATCGTAAGCGTGAAATTTAGCTTTAAGCAACTCGCACCATTTGTGAGGGAAGATTCGCCCTACTATTATTTGTTTGCGAATTCTGTGAAATAGCTTTGCCAAAAACGCGCTTTTAGCGCATAGTGGCGATTTCTTTTAGGCTCACCACAGCTTTAGCGCAAATGCCCTCCCTGCGTCCCACAAAGCCCATTTTTTCCATTGTGGTGGCTTTTATGTTTATGCGATTTTTGCCTAAATGCAGGGCTTTGCTTAAAGTTTCTAATATTTTGTCTTTGTGTGGCGTGATTTTTGGCGTTTCGGCTAAAATCATCATATCTACATTTATAATCTCAAAGCCCACGCCTTGCGTAAAATCCACCACTTGCGCTAATAATTTTAACGAATCCGCGCCCTTAAATCGCTCATCACTTGGCGGAAACCACTCGCCTATATCGCCAAAGCCCACTGCGCCTAGCAATGCGTCCATAAGCGCGTGGAGTGCGACATCGCCATCGCTGTGCGCCTCTATGCCAAACTCACATTTGATTTTTACCCCGCACAGCGTTATTTCATCGCCTTTGCAAAATCTATGCGTGTCAAAGCCATAGCCGATTCTAATGTCGCTTGGATTTTGTGGATTGCCACGATTCCACGCGTTGCGTGGAATCTCGCAATGACGGAGATTCGCCGAATCTTGCATATTTTGCGACAAATCAAAATGTGTTAAGATTCGCTCTAAATCGCTAAAATGCGTGAGTTTGTGCATTTTATTGCTACCCTCCACGCACACAATTTTCCCGCCAAGCGCATTTATAGCACTTGATTCATCGCTAAAATCGCCTAGCGCAATCGCCTTTTGCAAAGTCGCCACACGCGAAATTTGTGGCGTTTGCACTAGTTTAACGGTGCTTCGATTCAAATATTGTTTTATGTTCGATTCGCCCAAAGATTCGCCTTTATCGCACGATTCGCCACCTGATTCGCCCTCCATAAAAATCGTATCCGCCACGCCAAGCACAGGAATCACGCAATCAATTTTACTTAAATCCACCGCAAATAAATTATCCAAAACCGCAAAATCCAAGCAAAATCTCGCCGCATCGCTCACCGCTACAAATTCGCTATCCACGCATTTTAGCGCGTTTTCTAAAGATTTTTGACGCAAATTACCACCGCACACGATTTCATAATCGCAAAATCGCTTCATATACGCCACTTCATTCGCGTTTGCGGTAATAATCGTTTTGGCAAATTTATATCGCGCATTTAAATTATCCGCCACAAAAAGCCACAAAGGCTTCCCGCACACGCGAATCCAATGCTTTTTCACCGCGCAATTCTGCCTAAATCGCCTTGATTCACCCGCACTCATAATGATTAAAGACATATTTTCTGTCATTTTGCAACCTTATTTGAAAAATTTATGCTAAAAAATGCAAATTTTAAAGTTTATTTTATAAATTTTACGATAATTTTAAACTTTTAAAAATCCAAAATTTAAGGAAATTTATGACGCAATTATACTACGCAAAACAAGACATTATCACAAAAGAAATGGAATTTGTCGCAAATAGTGAGGAAATCGCGCCTGAACTTGTCAAAAACGAAGTCAAAAAAGGACGCCTAATAATCCCCGCAAATATCAACCACAAGCACCTAAAGCCCATAGGAATCGGCATTGCCACAAAAACCAAAATCAACGCAAATATCGGTAGCTCAAGCATTGAAAAGTGCATAGAAAATGAAATCATCAAAACCCAAACCGCCATAAAATACGGCGCGGACACCATTATGGACTTAAGCACAGGCGGGAATTTAGATGAGATTCGCGAAGCAGTGATTGCTAATTCTCCCGCGCCTATCGGCACTGTGCCTATGTATCAAATCTTACACGACTTAAAGGACGACATTTTAAGCCTTGATATTAAAACTATGCTTTCAACACTAGAAAAACAAGCAAAGCAGGGCGTGGATTATTTTACGATTCATTGCGGATTTTTGGCGGAACATTTGCCTTATATATCCAAGCGAAAAATGGGAATCGTCTCGCGTGGCGGGAGCTTAATGGCATCGTGGATAATGCACCACAAAAAGCAAAATCCCTTTTATGAGGCATTTGATGAGATTTTAGAGATTTGCAGGGAATACGATGTGTCGCTGTCTTTGGGCGATTCGCTGCGTCCGGGCTGTTTGTATGATGCAAGTGATGAGGCGCAATTTAGTGAGCTAAAAGTTTTAGGCGAACTCGCACTCCGCGCAAATGAGCGCGATGTGCAGGTAATGATTGAAGGACCGGGGCATATTCCGCTAAATCAAGTCGAGCGCAATATGGAAATCGAGCGTGAGCTGTGCAATGACGCGCCTTTCTATGTGCTAGGACCGCTTGTAACGGACATTGGCGCGGGATATGACCATATCGCAAGTGCGATTGGCGCGTGTGTGGCGGCGTGGAAAGGCGCGGCAATGCTTTGTTATGTAACGCCCAAAGAGCATTTGGGACTGCCAAATGCAAATGATGTGAGAGAGGGCATAATCGCCTATAAAATCGCCGCACACGCCGCCGATATAGCGCGTGGGCGAATCAACGCACGGGTGAGAGATGACGCGATGAGCGATGCGAGATACAGCTTTGATTGGAATAAGCAATTTGAACTCGCGCTAGATAGTGAGCGTGCAAAGGAATTCCACGATGAGAGTTTGCCACAGGACGCATTTAAGGACGCGAATTTCTGCTCGATGTGCGGACCGAAATTTTGCAGTTATAAAATCTCTCAAAATATTTTTAAAGAATACAACGGCGAATCTGCCGTAAATTTTGCCGAATCTGCCGATAGATTCGCACAATCAAAAGGAGCATAAAATGAACAAAAACGAAATTTTAGATAAATTAAAAGGCGTAATTTACCCTAATTTTAAGCGCGATATTGTGGATTTTGGCTTTGTCAAGGATATTGAAGCAAATGGCGAATCCATAAAGATTGCGCTAGAAATTCCCTCAAATAGCGATGAAGTGGCGGACAAATTGCGCGAATCCATTGCAAATCTTTTTGCGCCAAAAATCGTGGAGATTCACATAAAAACGCCCCAAATCGCCCAAGACGCACCAAAACGCAAAAATATTGCGCCAAATATCAAACATTTTGTAATGGTTAGCTCAGGCAAGGGTGGCGTGGGAAAATCCACCACGAGCGCGAATCTAGCCATTGCCCTAGCCCAAGCTGGAAAAAGCGTGGGACTGCTTGACGCGGATATTTATGGACCCAATATTCCGCGAATGTTTGGGCTAAATAATCAACGCCCGAGCATTGATGAGGCGCAAAAAAAGATTATCCCGCTAAAGGCTTACGGCGTGAAGGTGATGAGTATGGGAATGATGGCTGAAGATGGGCAGAGCCTAATTTGGCGCGGTCCTATGATAATCCGCGCGATTGAGCAAATGCTAAGCGATGTGGCGTGGGAGGAATTAGATATTTTGGTGGTGGATTTGCCCCCGGGCACAGGCGATGCGCAACTGACTTTAGCGCAGAGCGTCCCAGTGAGCGCGGGAATCGCCGTTACCACGCCACAGATTGTCGCGCTTGATGATAGTGCGCGAAGTTTGGATATGTTTAACAAGCTAAATATCCCTATCGCGGGGATTATTGAGAATATGAGCGGGTTTGTATGCCCCAAATGTGGCGAAGTGTATGATATATTTGGCAAAGGCGGGGGAATCGAACTCGCAAATGTCAATAAATGCGAGGTTTTGGCGCAGATTCCTATCGAGCCTAGCATTCGCGAGAGCGGGGACTTGGGCAAACCTGTTACATTTTTTAAGCCAGATAGCTTAGGCGCAAAGGAATATCTAAAAGCTGCTAATAAACTCATTGCATTTTTGGATAAAATCGGCGATAGCGCGGATAACTCGGGGATACAGCCTGTGAAAAGCTAGTGCGATTCGCCTAAAAACTACATTTAAGCATATTTGGATATAATGCGCGTTTTATCACAGCCTATAACGCCTAAAAGCCCGAATCAAAGGCGGTGGCGTTGAATCAAGGCTTAATAGAGATTTGTTATGAATAATTTTGCGACATTTAATCTAAAATCAAAAGTGCTAAAAGGCATCACAGATGCGGGATTCAAAGACCCTAGCCCCGTGCAACAAAGCGCGATTCCACTTATCTTAGAGGGACACGACTTAATCGCCCAAGCCCAAACAGGCACGGGCAAAACGGCGGCATTTGCCATTCCTATCCTAAATATGCTAGAGCAAAATAGCGACATTGAAGCTCTCATCATCACGCCCACACGCGAACTCGCTATGCAAATCAGCGATGAAGTCTTTAAGCTAGGCAAATTCCTACGCACGAAAACCATTTGCATTTACGGCGGACAAAGCATAAAGCGACAAATCGACTTGCTAGACAAAAAGCCAAAGGTTATGGTGGCAACGCCGGGCAGACTTTTAGACCATTTGCGTAACGATAGGATTGCGAATTTTAATCCGCGATTCATAGTCCTTGATGAAAGCGATGAAATGCTTGATATGGGCTTTTTGGAGAGCATTGAGGAGATTTTCCGTTTTATCCCGCGTGAGCGACAAACGCTACTATTTTCCGCCACGATGCCCACGCCCATTAGAAATCTCGCCAAAAAAATCCTAAATAACCCCAAAAGCGTGAAAATCGCCAAAGTGGATATTAC
>SAMEA104315433__coassemble_680_pt1 | contig 14971 bp, 12 predicted proteins | sample SAMEA104315433__metabat2_low_PE_023 | metagenome-assembled genome bin SAMEA104315433 (sample SAMEA104315433) | gut metagenome | biome: Monkey gut; feature: monkey-associated habitat; material: faeces | place: China | collected 2013
CTTAGAGCGCAAAAAGGGCATCAGCTTTAAAAAATTGCTAGATAATGTCGCAATGGGCGCAAACGATGAGGACACCATATCAAGCCTAGCTAGTCGCCTAGCCAAACTCGCGCTAAATGCCACGCCAAAAGAGAGTGAAAATATCCGCGCGTATAGCGGTGGCAAGGACTTGCACGACTTAGCAAACGCGCTTTTGCTAAGCATAGATAGCGATTTTTGCGAGGGCAAAGATGAGGCGCAGATAGAGAGTGCGCGAGATGAGGCACTGCGCCCATTTTGTGAGCCGATTTTGCGCCAAAGTTTGCTTGATATGTCCGCTAGGAGTGAGATTATCATCGATACCCAAACGCCAGATGAGGTGATAAGTGGCGAGAAAAGCACAGACCAAGCCCTTAAACGCATTCAAGATTTTAAAGATTTTATAGCGTCAAACAAAGATGAGATAGAGGCTTTGCATATCATCTACACGCAGAGCTACGCCACCTCGCGCCTTACTCGCACCCTCATAGCCGAGCTGCACGAGAAGCTAAAACTATCCGCGCTTACTATCCTAGCTCTTTGGAGTGCCTACGCCCTTACGCGCAACACCGCGCAAAATGAGTGCGTGAAGCCATTGAAAAATGCGCAAGATTCCACCACACAAAAGCTCACAAACCTTATCCAGCTCGTGCGATTCGAGCTAGGCTTTGATAAAGAGTTGCGCGACTTTGGAGGCGTGGCAAACTCACGCTTTGAGCTATGGAAAGGACGGCAAATCAAAAAGGGCATAGAGTTTAGCCCCGCCCAGCTAGATTTCCTAACCCACATAAAAGACTATATCATCACAAACGCCTACCTAGCACACGATGATTTGCAAGGGCTAAATGACGCTTATGGCGACACAAATGGAATCTTTGTAGCAAAGGCACTCTTTGGAGAGCGATTTAGTGCGTTGCTAGATGAGCTAAACCTCGCACTCATCGGGGGAGTAAGCGCAATGAGGGCGAGTTAGGGTTTGAGTGCAAATATTATGAAATTAAACTATTTTTAACATTAAGCGAGTATAATTTTGCCTATGAAAACACAAGAGCGACTTATCATCAAAAATTTTGGACCTATTGCTAGTGCGACAATCAACATAAAGCCATTTATGGTATTTATAGGCGAAAGTGGCAGTGGTAAAAGTGTGATTTTGAAACTTTTATCACTTTTTCGGTGGCTATACAAACAGCAACAGCTTTACTATTCATTAGAGATTCTTACCAAAGGCAGAGTTGATTTTGAAGCGCATATCAATCAAAGATTAGAAGTCGAATTGTATAATTCTGGTCTCACAGATTATTTTCAAAAAGGCTCTTTTGCAAGTTATGAAATAGATGACATTATTTTCACTATACAAGCTGATACAGACACAAAATTTACAATTTCAAACAAAAGAGACACCAAAAAAGTTTCGCTTGAAAAAATATCCTTTATCACCGATGAACGAGCTGTAATCCCCACCTTGCTAAATAACACAACTAGAAATGTGCGATTCCCATATCATCTGACAAGCACTTATGAGGATTTTAGATTCGCTTTTGATAAACTTAAAAACGGGAATAAACAAGTTTCTATAAAGACTATGGGCATAAATCTAAATAGTGAAAAATCTGCCTATGAGGAAAAGTTTTTTATATCACAAGATAATGCTTCATATAAAGTTAGTTTTCAAGATTCATCATCTGGTATGAAATCTGCCTCAATAGTGGAAATTATATCAAAATGTTACCCATTTTATTGTGGCGAAAAAGATATAGTTGCAAATTTTGTCTTTAGGACAATTCCTAACAACTTTACAAATCTAATAGATTCGCAATTTAACAACACAGAGCAGTCCTCAACGCCTGAGGAATTTATGGGAAACTTTATGCAAAATATAGCTTCGTCATTTGCCGAGATTCAAAGTATCAATACGCGAATCAGCATTTTCATAGAAGAACCCGAGCTAAACCTTTTCCCCAATGCACAAAAAGCCCTAGTAGAGCATTTAGTTTATTCTTGCTTTGAGCCACCCAAGCAGGACAAAAACAAAACCATTCACATAGCCTTTTCCACCCATAGCCCGTATATGCTTAGTTCGCTAAACTGCCTTTTACTCGCCCACGAAATCGCTACTAAAACACCAAGCCTAAAAGAAAAAGTCGAATCCATAGTTCCAAGCAAATTTTGGCTTGACATAAATAAATTTGACGCCTTTAAGGTAGAAAATGGCGAAGTGCGTAGCATTATAAGCGATGAGACACATTTGATTTTAGCAGAAAATATAGACGAAGTCTCAGAGGAGATAGGCGAGACATTTGACAAACTTTTGGAGCTAGAATCTAAATGAATCCACTCTTTGCGCCACCAAATTCCACAATCCATAACGGCACTTTAAATTGTGGCAAAAATAGAGTTTTTATTCTGCAAACAAACGGCACTTCTTTTGTGTGCGTAGAAATTGACGGCAAAGTAGAAAAAGACACCCCAAACAAAAAATGCGATTTTCTAGTCATCAAAGAGTTGGCAGAGGACATAGAGATTTTTATCGAGCTAAAAGGTAAAAAGATACAAGACGCTTACGAGCAAATCGCCGAAAGCTACGCAAGATATGCAAATAAAAGCAAGGGCATAAAACATTATGCAGTCATAGTTACTTCTAGCATTTCGCCAAATGAGCACACAAAGCTACAAAACATAAAACTTAAACTCAAAAATCAAAATTTAGAGCCATATATTAAAAATAATATCATTAAAGCACAATACAACCCAAATAAAAACACAATAGAAAAAATAAACTAATGCAAGATTTTCCTAATCTCCCAAAGTCGTGGCAAGTTAAAACACTTGGCGAAGTTTGCGACATTATAATGGGACAATCTCCACTCGGCGAAAAAGTCATTGACAAAAGCCAAAATACAGACTCCAAAGCCCTAGAATTTCATCAAGGCAAAATTTGTTTTACCGATAAATTTATCTCTGAATCCGAAGTCGTAACCACTGACATTAGAAAAATCGCGCCAAAAGATTCTATACTCTTATGCGTTCGCGCACCTGTGGGCGTTGTCAATATCACGCAAAGGCGAATCGCTATCGGGCGCGGTTTATGCGCTTTAAGTTTAAAAGATTCAAGCAATGATTTTTTATATTTTTACTTGCTTACGCTCAACAATTATTTTAACCAAAAAGCCACAGGCTCGACATTTAGCGCAATAAATTTAGACACTATCAAAAATACCAAAATCCCCATTCCACCATTAGAGATTCAAAGGCGCATTGTCAAAAGGCTTGATGAGGCGTTTTCTCGAATCGAGAATGGCACAAAGCACCTAAAATCTGCCAAAGACAATCTCACCAAATATAAGCAAAGTCTGCTAAAATCCGCATTTGAGGGCACACTTACGCAGGATTGCCCCCTATCGCAAGGCGAATCCACAAAATCCACCCACCCCCTAGCCCCCTCCGCAAGGGAGGGGGAACAAGAGAGTTGCCACGCATTAAAAAGTCCCCTCCCTTGCGGAGGGGATTTAGGGGTGGGTAGCACTCGCAATGACGATAAGGATTCACTCAATGGCGAATCAGCGAATCTCCCGCAAGGCTGGACAATCAAAACACTTGGCGAAATCGGCGAGATAATAACAGGCACGACTCCAAATACAAAAAACAAGGAATACTACGGCGATGAATATCCATTTTATAAGCCGACAGATTTAAATTCAGGCTATTTTGTAGAAAATTCTAGCGATATGGTTTCATCAAAGGGGTTTGAGATTTCAAGGAAATTACCACCAAAATCTATTTTGGTTACTTGTATAGGCGCAACAATAGGCAAAACAGGATTTATAAGGAATGCAGGAATTTGTAATCAACAAATCAACGCCATCATAGCTAAACAAAACATTTGCCCCGAGTTTGTTTATTTTTATTGCATTTCTAATAAAATGCAAGAACTTATAAAAACAAATGCTTCGGCTACAACTTTGCCTATTTTGAATAAAACCGCTTTTTCTAAATTACCTATTCCTATTCCACCATTAGAGATTCAAAGGCAAATCGTGGCGATTTTAGAAAAGCATTTCACTAGCGCGGATAAAGTAAGCGCGTATATTGACTCCTGCCTATCCAAAGCCAAGCAACTAAAATCTAGCCTCCTCAAATCCGCCTTTGCAGGTGAATTGGTATGAATATGTTAAAAATTTTTGATTTTTTTAACATATCTGGCTATAATGTTAAAAATTTTAAGATTTTTTAACATATCATAAAAGAAAGTGGCAAAATGAAAGAGTTTATCCCAAACAAACTTCCGCTAAATATCCACATAAGCGGGGATATATACAAACTACTTGTTTCTGCTTCACGCGCTCTAAGTGAGCTAAATGGCGTGGCAAAAACTATCCCCAATCGCTACATTCTCATAAACGCGCTTATTTTGCAAGAGGCAAAAGACTCTAGCGAGATAGAAAATATCATCACTACGCACGATGAGTTATTTTTGGCGAGTGTCGATGAGAGTAAAATCACACAAGCGACAAAAGAAGTGCGAGACTATGCAAGGGCTTTGGAAATAGGATTTTGGCTTATTGATAGGGATAAATTGCTTAGAAATTCGCATATTTTGGCGATTCAAAAAAAGCTAGAGCGCAATAATGCGGGATTTAGGCGACAAAGTGGCACAATGCTAAAAAATCCAAGCACGGGGGAAACAAAGCATATCCCACCACAAAAATACGATGACATAGTGAGGCTAATGAGCAATTTGGAATCGTATATAAATGATGATAGTTTGCAGGACTTTGACCCTTTAATCAAAATGGCGATTATCCACTATCAGTTTGAGAGCATACACCCATTTTATGATGGCAATGGCAGAAGTGGGCGGATTATCAATGTGCTGTATCTCGTGTATAAGGGGCTTTTGGACTTGCCTATACTTTATCTAAGTGGCTATATCGTGCGACATAAGGCGCAGTATTATGAGCTATTGCAAAAAGTGCGTGATGAGGGTGCGTGGGAAGAGTGGATAAGCTATATGCTTGTAGGCGTAGAGCAAACGGCAAGGGCTACCACTACGGCGATAAATAGTATCAAAAATCTTATGGATAGGACAAAAAATACATTGCGTGATAAAACGGACTTTTATACAAAGGATTTGCTAGAAGTGCTATTTGTCCATCCATACACTAGGATAGAATCGATAAGCAATAAGCTAAAAATCACAAGGCAAACAGCCTCAAAATACTTAAAAAAATGCGAGGAGCTAAAAATCGTGCAGTGCATAAAAATGGGTAAAAATAATTACTATGTAAATGTAGAACTTTGTGAAATTTTTAGGAATGGTATATGTTAAATTTTGGCTTGTTTTTTAACGCATTTTTGGGATATGTTAAAAAAATGGTGAATTTTTAACACGACAAGGAGAAAAATAATGAATCCACAAAATTTAATCGCTAAAGTCTGGGACTATGCAAATATATTGCGCGATAGTGGGGTGAGCTATACCGACTATGTGGCGCAACTAAGCTACCTGCTATTTTTAAAAATGGAGAGTGAAATAGCGAGTGTGAATCCTAGCGCGGTGTCAATGATACCAAGCGAATACCGCTGGGAAGTGCTAAAAAGGCTAGATGGCTTAGAGCTAGAAGACGCATATAGCAAGGCACTAGCGGAATTGTCAAAGCAGGGCGGAATCGTAGGCACGATTTACCAAAAAGCCCAAAACAAAATCACCGAACCTGCCAAACTAAAACGGCTAATAAGCCTAGTAGATGGCGAGACTTGGCTGGGCTTAAGCATGGATATAAAAGGCGCGATATATGAGGGGCTACTCGCTAAAAATGCGACTGAAACGAAAGCGGGTGCGGGGCAGTATTTCACCCCGCGTGTGCTTTGCGAAAGCATCGTGCGCCTTATGCGCCCCACGCCACAAATGAGCGTGTGCGACCCTGCGTGTGGCACGGGTGGCTTTCTCCTTGCGGCATACTCGTATATGAAAGCCCAAAGTAACGATAGCGAGGTGCTTCGCGCGTTGCGTGAGGATAAGCTCTATGGCAAGGACATAACGCCACTTGTGGTAAGCCTGTGCGCGATGAATCTCTTTTTGCACGGGCTTGGCGTGGGGTTTGGCACGGGGGCTGAATCAAGCGGGGCAAACTCCGAATCTGAACGCACCGACAAAAAGCCCCAAAGGGCGTTGGTAAGCGAGGGCGATTCGCTTTTGGAGCTAGGTAGTGTGCGCTTTGATATGGTGCTGACAAACCCGCCCTTTGGCACAAAGTCTAGCACAAAGATTATGGGCGAAGATGGTAGCGTGAAACGGGAGAGCGAGACATACACGAGGGAGGATTTCATCGCTACTACGAGCAATAAACAGCTGAATTTCTTGCAACACATTATGAGCCTACTCAAAGTGCGTGGCAAAGCCGCTGTGGTGCTACCTGATAATGTGCTTTTCGAGGGCGATGCGGGGGAGAAAATCTGCAAACGGCTTTTGAGTGAGTTTAATTTGCATACGATTTTACGACTGCCTACGGGGATATTTTACGCGCCGGGCGTAAAAGCAAATGTGCTGTTTTTGACAAATATGAGGCATTGGCACAGGGAATGCGCACAAGCAAAGTGTGGGTGTATGACTTGCGGACAAATATGAAACTAAGTCGCGTAGAAAATCCGCTAAGAAAAGAGCATTTGGCGGATTTTGAGAAGTGCTTTTGCATGGAGGATTTTGGTGAGCGCAAAGAAAGTGAGCGATTTCGCGCTTTTAGCGCAGAGGAGATTTTGGCGCGAGATAAGGCAAATTTAGACATATTTTGGCTAAAAGATGAATCTTTAAGCGAAGTCGAATCTTTGCCCACCCCGCGTGAAATCGCCACAGCGATAAAAGAGGATTTGCAAAGCGCGATAAGGGAATTTGAGAGTGTGGGGGTTTAGATTCGCATAAACTTTGCGCGAATCTAGCGTAAAATCTTATAGATTCGCCCTAGATTCGCATAAATTTTTGGTTTATTTGGCGATTAGATTCGCCAAATAATGCGCTTTTAAGATTCGCCCATCATTCGCTTAACGAGTTTTTTTGCCTTTGTGTCCTCTTGTGCCTTAATGGCGTTATTGTAAAGCAAATTGATATATTTTTCATATTCATCTTGCGAGTTGATTGCGCTCTCATTATCTTTTGGCGTTAGTTTGGTGTATTCGCCGTCTGCTCCTAACTCGTGGGCTTGGACATTATCAGCAATCTGCGCTTTTAAAATCTCTAGCAATTTTTCAGCGATATTTTTGTGCGTAATTGGCGTCATAATCTCCACGCGTTTTTCTAGGTTGCGTGGCATTAAGTCCGCACTAGCAAAGTAAATCTGCGGTTGCGCGTGTTTGAAATAATAGATTCGCGCGTGCTCCAAATACTTGCCGATGATAGAAATCACGCGGATATTTTCGCTCACACCGCTTAGGCGTGGGATTAGACAGCAGATTCCCCGCACAATCATATCGATTTTTACCCCCGCTTTACTAGCGGTATAAAGTGCCTCGATGACATCGGTATCCACTACGGCATTTGCTTTTAGGATTATGTAGCCCTCTTTGCCTTTTTTGCTTTCCTCTTTGATTAGCTCTAAGATTTTGGGCTTAATTTGCGTAGGCGCGACAAATAGCGAATCTAACTTCGCTTGGTGCGAATATCCCGTGGATAGCGTGTGGAAAAGTTTGATTGCGTCATTTGTGATGCCAGAATCGGCGGTAAAAAAGCTAATATCTGTGTAGATTTTCGCAGTGGCTGGGTTGTAATTGCCCGTTGAGAGATGGACATATTTTTTAAATTCGCCACCGATTTTTTTCACCACTAGCGCGATTTTAGCGTGAACTTTTAGCCCCGGGATTCCATAGATGACATGCGCACCTGCGGTTTCTAGTGCTTTTGCCCAATAGAGATTATTTTCCTCATCAAATCTCGCTTTTAGCTCGACAAGGACGCTAACTTGCTTATTATTCTCAGCAGCTTGTGCCAAAGCCTTTACGATAGGCGAATTTTTCCCCACGCGGTAAAGCGTCATACGAATGCTATACACATCTGGGTCGTTTGCCGCGCTTTGTATGAAATTCACCACTGGGTCGAAGCTCTCATAAGGGTGATACATTGCAATGTCGCCTGAATCAATGCTTTTAAAAATATCTATCGTGTTATTTAGCGGTGGCAAAGTCTTTGCGTTGAAAGTTGGCAAACGCAAATGCGCGAATTGATTCGCCCCTACGATTTGCCAAAGCGCACTTAGATTCAGCGGAATCTTATAGCTATACACATCATCTTTGTCGATTTTTATGTGTCCCATTATAAACTCAAGCAGACTATCATCTTTTGTCTCGCCGATTTCAAGGCGGACGATTTCGCCTTTACGGCGTGATTTTAGCCCCTCTGTCATAATCTCTAAAAAGTCATCTGCCTCCTCTTCCTCGATTTCCATATCCGCGTTGCGCGTGATTCTAAAAGAAGTGTAGCTTAAAACCTCGCAACCCTCAAAAATCTCTCCGATAAATTCGCCCACCACCATTTCAATCGGCACATAGATTCCTTCGGTTACCTCGATGAATCGTGGCAACATTCGCGAGATTCGCACCATTCCAAATTTGATTTTGTTTTTATTTGTCGTATCTTTTAGTTTGATTGCCATTCCAAAGGATAGATTGTTAAAATGCGGGAATGGGTGGGTCGAATCCACGATAATAGGCACGATAATGGGATAAAGATTGTTAAAAAAGAAATCTTTTAGGTGCTTTTTTTGATTTGCATTTAGTGCGGAAAATGGCTTGATAAAGAGCTGCTCCGCCTCCGCCTCCCTGCGAATCTCCTCAAACAACGCCTCTAATTTGGTTTTTTCCTTGTGAATATAGCCACGAATCGCAATTAGCTGTTCGCGCGGTGTGAGTTTATCCGCACCGCAATCTGTGATTCCCGCTAAATAAAGTCGCTTTAGCCCCGCCACGCGCACCATATAAAATTCATCTAAATTCGTGCCATAAATGGCGATGAATTTTAGTCGCTCAAAAAGTGGGATTTTTTTGTTTGTCGCCTCATTTAGCACTCTAGTGTTAAATCTAAGCCACGATAATTCGCGGTTAAAAAATAGCTTTTCGTTTTTTCGCATTTTGCGCCTCCAAATTTAAGATATGCGTTTATTATAGCATTTTTGCGTTTAGATTCGTTTAGATTCGCTCTTTTTTCGCACTTTTTCGCCCTCTATCATTCGACAAAGCATATCCACAAAGGCGGAAATCTCGCGTCTTGGGGCTTTGCCCTTTAGCCTTTTATTAAAAATATGATAGAAAATCACCGTATCGTGTATGTAATCTAGCAAAGTTGTTATGTCTTTTGTGATTTTGATATTAAAGTAGCGAATCTGCTGTAAGATAAGGCTTTTGCGCGACTTTTTGATTTTATCATAAATGGCAGCAAAAAACTTGGATTTGCTCGTATTATGCAGTGAATAAAGATAGAAATTTTCCACTTCATTTAGCTCAGCGTCTAATTTCTCATCGGTAAAAAGTTCAAACATAAAATGCAGTCGCTCTTTTAGCGTGGGAAATTTGGAGACTTTTTTGCTGATTTCTAACTCTTTTTGCTTAATGTCGGGGATAATGATTTCATAAAATAATTCCTCTTTGTCCTTGAAATAATAGTAAAAAACGCCCTTTGAGACGCCGATAGACTTTAGCAATGCCGATAAACTCACAGGCTTTGCGAATCGCACAACCTTTAGATATTCCCTTGAGCGCGTGATTATAAGCTCTTTTGTAACCCTTGCCATTTTTGCCCTTTTAAATGTAAATTTGCCTTTAGATTCGATAGATTCGCCTTACGATTCGCCCCAAAAATTTAGCGATTGTAGCAAAATTCTACTAAAGGATTAAAATATTAAAAATTGCGTTTTGGTTTTAGGGCGAATCTTAAAGTAGATTCACGCTATAATGCGCTTTTTAATTTCACAAAAAGGGGCTTTGCATTGAAAGGGCGAGAGAGTATTTTTAAAAAAGTTTTTCGGCGATTTTTGGAGATAAAAAATCTATTTTGCGAGGTTTTTTTGCGCATAAAACAGCGAATCTTAGATTTTTTATCATTTTTTAGCAATGTAGAAACTTACGCCGCATCGCTTAGCTTTTACACGCTGTCCGCCATTGTGCCTGTCATCATTGTGATTTTGCCCACGCTATCATCGATACCAAACTTTCAAAGCCAAATGGAGGAAGTCAAAGGCATAATCCTATCAAACATTTCCCCCGCAAACACAGAAGAAATCTCGCGTTATTTAGATGAATTTATGCAAAATTCGCAAAGCTTAGGAATGAGCGCGTTAATCTACGCAATCTTTGCCTCAATCTTATTTTTCCGCAACCTAGAGGACATTAGCGTCAAAGTCTTTGAATCCAAAAAGCGCGGATTTTTTGACGCACTCGTGGTGTATTGGGCGTTGATGACGCTATCCCCGATTGGCATTGGTGTGAGCGTGTATTTCAGTAGCGAAGTGCAAAGTATCATCAACAACACAACGCTGTCATTTGTGAATTTCGGCGATTTACTACCATTTTTATCCATTTGGGTGCTGTTTTTCGTGCTATTTAAGATTCTCTCAAATAAGCCATTGCCGTTTCTCTCGCTAATGGCGTCATCGCTTATCACTATGATTGTGTGGAGTGTGCTAAAATGGGCGTTTGTGTATTATGTGTTTTTCAATAAGGCGTATAGCACGATTTATGGCTCGTTTTCGATTTTAATGTTTTTTATCCTGTGGATTTATTGCTCTTGGGTTGTGGTGCTGTATGGAATGCGCCTAACACAGGGCTTTGTAACAAATTTTGGTGGCAAAAAAGATGAGAGTATGCTAATTTAAAGGCGCGTGAATGATTTTTGTGGCGATTTTATGTGCGATTTTTGGCGCATTTGGGCTTATTGTGGCGATTTTTAGTAATAAACGGGCAAAAAATATTTTAGAGCGCGTGAAATATTTGGATTCGCTAAACAAAATAGGCGAATCACGCATAAAATCGCTAGAAAATGAGGTGGATTCGCTAAATAGTCAAAATCGCACTTTAAGCGATGAAAGGGCTTCGTTGCGCACCGCGCTAGAATATGAGCGCAAAATCAATGCTGAGAAATTAGAGGAATTTTGCGCCTTAAAAGAGCAAAGCAAAAATGAATTTAAAGTCCTATCGCACGATATTTTGGAGGCGAATCTAAAAGTTCAAAAACAAAATCAAAGAGATGATTTGGATTCGATATTAAAGCCCTTGCAGTTGCAAATTGACGCATTTAAACGGCAGATTAGCGACATTCATAGCACCGAGCTAAAAGAGCGCAGTGATTTAATGGCTGAGATTCGGCATTTGAAGGATTTAAATATTAGAATTTCCACAGACGCCGAAAATCTAAGCAAAGCATTAAAAGGCAATAACAAGACGCTGGGGAATTGGGGCGAGATGATTTTGGAGAAATTATTGCAGGATTCGGGGTTAGTAAATGGGAGGGATTATAGTTTGCAACAAACGCACAAAAACGAAGAGGGCGACTTTTTGCGCCCCGATGTCATTGTGAATCTACCTAATAATAAAAAAATCATAATTGATTCAAAGGTTTCGCTAAAAAGCTATGAATCTTTCATAAATAAAAGCCAAAATAGCGCGGATAGTGGTGAATCGCTTAGCGAACTCACAGCGCATATTTTCTCACTAAAAACGCATATAAAAGAGCTTAGCAAAAAAAGCTATGAAAATCTGCTAGAAGGTTCAAACCTTGATTTTGTGCTAATGTTTATCCCTATTGAGGGCGCGTTTTTGGACGCGGTGCGCTATGATAGTGAGCTTTTTAGCTTTGCTTACAATAAAAATATCATTTTGGTTAGCCCCACGACCTTACTTGCTACGCTCCGCACGATAGGCAATATCTGGCGCAACGAGCGACAAAATAGCAATGTCGCCGAAATCCTAAGCACTGCAAGTGCGCTGTATGATAAATTTTACGGATTTTATGAGAGTTTGGAGGAAGTCGGCAAAGGAATCGAACGCGCAAATGGCGCATATCTAAAGTCGCTAAATCAGCTAAAGGACGGCAAAGGCTCGATTTATGGGAAGATTCAAAAGCTAGAGGATTTGGGCGTGAAGTATAAGGCGAAATTAAGCGAGTGATTTTTGTTTGCGTGAGGGCGAATCATTTGATTTTGCCTTTGCTAAAATTTATCAAATCCCTCACGGAGCGCACTTGTGGTGGCAAGTTTAGCAAACTTGTCTCAAAAACTTTTATAGCGATTTCGCAGTCTGCTAACGCGCGGTGGCGCACTGCGCTATTTATCTCTAAAAATTCATTCAAAAATCCAAGCCCGTATTTTTCCGCACAAATCGTTTTTCGCGCGAGTTCAAGGGTGCAGATTCGCGCATTTTTCATTAGCGGAATCCCGCAAAGTGCGAGTTTTTCGTTGATAAAATTAAAATCAAATCTTATATTGTGCGCCATAAATACGCATTCCTCCAAAAACACCTTAAAATCCCGCAAAACCGCACTCAAACTCGGCGCATTTGCTATCATTTCGCTTGTAATATTTGTGATTTCGGTGATTTTTGGCGGGACGAATGGCGCGAAAATATAGCTCTCAAATCGCTCTAAAATTTCGCCGTTGCGGTATTTTATCGCGCCTATTTCGATGATTTCATCGCTAAGTGGGGAAAATCCTGTCGTCTCAATATCCACAATGCAAAAGGTGCTATCAAATATATCCTTGCTAATGTCGCAAAAAATCGTGTCATTTTGCGTGTAAAGCGGGATTCCAAGTGATTTGGCGATTTCAAACTCTACCTCAAAATCGCCCATTAAGTCCGTAAATTCCGCGATTCCAAGCGAATCTCGCTCCATAAATATTGCGGTTAAATCATCGTATTTTTGCCATTCATTAGGCGAATCGCACGAATCTTGCGCCGAATCTTTTGTCGAATCTGTAGATTCGCGCAAATCTTTAGCCGAATCCTGCCCCGAATCTTGCGCGAATCCTTGCGAATCCTGCGTGGTTTTTGCTTTTTGTAAAATCTGTGTCAAATTTTCCCTTAGCGCAGTGAATCTATGGCTTTTTGATAATTTTTGCTACCAAAAATATAGCTTCCGCTCACCACCAAATCCACGCCAGAATCCTTGACTAAATCGACATTTTTATCGCAGATTCCGCCGTCCATTTCCAAAATACAGCTAGGATTTTGCGCATCTATCATTCCGCGCACTTTGATTGCCTTTTCTAATGTGCTTGTGATGAAATTTTGCGCGGGGAAGCCCGGATTCACGCTCATTAGTAGCACCAAATCGACATAACGCAAAATGTATTCCAAGCATTCTTGCGAAGTGTGCGGGTTTAGGACGATTCCAGCTTTTATGTTGTGGCTTTTGATGAGATTTATGGTGCGGTTAATGTGCGATTCACTCTCCGCGTGAAAACTGATAAATTCGGGCTTAAGCGGGGCAAAATAGTTGATAAAAAACTCCGCATTTTCCACCATTAGGTGAATGTCAAGGGGCTTGGTGCTTTTTTGTGCGATAGACTTGGCAACGCTAAAGCCAAAGGTGAGATTTGGCACGAAATGCCCGTCCATTATGTCGATATGCAAAAACTCGCAATCGCTTTGATTTAGCAAGTCGATTTCCTCATTTAGCCGCCCAAAGTCCGCTGAGAGCATACTCGGCGCAATCATCATCTTTTTTGGCATACAATCTCCGTAAAGTGAAAATAAAAATGGGATTATAGCATTAAAATTTAGTAGAAATGTTATTTAAATTCATATACGCCTTTATCTTTAAAATAACGCGCAAAGCAATTTACTCACAACCCCTTAAGATTTCGTTCCAAAAATTCCACTCCGACATTGCGCCATTCTTTTAGCTTGGCATTTATTTTGTCCCACTCTATTGGCGTATTCATTTGCGCTTGTAAATCCGCTAAATTATCCACAAGGCGATTTTGTAGTCCAAAAAGTTCAAAGAGTTGATAAAATCGCGTATTTGTTGCTCTCCAAAGCCGAGAACCACCTATCTTCAAAGCCACAAATGGCGTATTCATCGTTATCGCAAAAGCACAGCCGTGAAAAGAGTTTGTTATCATTAGTTTGCAGTCCCTCACACACGCAATCCATTCCTGCGGTGTAGGCGCAAAGTCGCTTTTATAGTCCCACGCACAGCTAAAATCCACATCTGAATTGGTGTAAATCACGCTATTTTGCGACTCCAAAAACGCCATAACACTATCCTTATCCATACTCGTTTCATTGCCTAGCATATAGACAAATACGCTTTCCTTGCGCACTTTGCCATCGCTTTTGGCTGAATCAAACTCGCATTTTTCTATGCTTGAATCTATTAGCTTTTCATAATCGCTTTTGGTTAAAAGTTGCGTAGGGTCTGGCACACATTCCGCCTTGAATCCTATCTCATTTAGCGTTTTTATGTTGCAGGATTCACGCACGGAAATCGCATCAAATTTTGCTAGTGCCTTTTTGAAATACGCCTTTTCGCCCTCACTGCCAAACTCTGCCTTGCCCAAACTTGCAGCGTAAGAAATCTTTTTGCTTTTGTGATTGGGTGGCAAAAATTCTAGCGTGTAAAAATCCGCCCAAAAATTATCACTTCCCACATTCCACACTTGGTCGCTTCCTACTATATAGCAATCCGCCTCATATTCTTTGCCAAAACCGCTAAAATCTTGCAAATCATCACAATGAATCGCGATATTTTCTCTTTTAAATCGCTCAAATTCTCTCTTTTTATTTAGCATATCGATTCGTTTATTATCAAATTTGCCTATTTTCTCTTCCTCTAGCACCTCGCGCATTGCCTCTTTTATCATTGCCATTTTTGTCGCCCGAATCTTTTTATCATATTTATCAAGGCATAAAATATATGCGTTAAAATATCTCCGCGCCGTAGTTAAATGCTCTAAAAATATCTTTACACACGACT
>SAMEA104315433__coassemble_687_pt1 | contig 14938 bp, 14 predicted proteins | sample SAMEA104315433__metabat2_low_PE_023 | metagenome-assembled genome bin SAMEA104315433 (sample SAMEA104315433) | gut metagenome | biome: Monkey gut; feature: monkey-associated habitat; material: faeces | place: China | collected 2013
AATACTAACGCCACTATTCCCAAGCGACTAATACAAGGGGAGATATGGTTAAGTATCCAAATCCACTTTAATGCAACCATAATATTTTCCTAAGCAAACTTTAAATTGCCAAATAATGTCCCACCACTAAGCGACTAATGAACTAAAAATGTAAATCGTTGTTTCGCTTTGTAACATAATATTATAAAAATATAAAATTGTCATAGTAGCAAATATTAGCTCCATCTAATAAAAATCAATCAACACTTTTAAGAAAAAAGTCAAATTAAAAATGTTATAATTGCATTTCGAGTTGGGGGTAGTGGCAGTTGCGGTTCTCCCAGCTCTCGCTTAAGTATCTTTTTTATCTTGGTTTATCTATAGAGAATCTAAATCTTACGCCGAATCTATAATTCAAAATCTTTATGTCCTAATTTGTGATTTTTTTATTGTGGTTGCAGTTGTGTTAAATTCGTTATTTGAATCTTTTTGACATTGACATTCACTTAAATTTTGTGATATACTTTCATTATCAAAGTTTGCAATAAGGGGGTCGCTAGTGTATGCAAGCGTCCCATCTTGACTGAGCAACTTTGCCACTTCTGCTTTTTTGCATACGGGAGCTATAAGGAAGTGGGTTTAGCCTTGTAGCCACAATGAATTATTCTGCTCTTGACTTTTAGAATTTGATTTTTTGTATTTTTAGCTTTATTTAAGACATTATCTGTTATAGTTTCCATTGATAGACGAACGCACAAATTTTGTGCCAGACACCCTAACCTGATTTTCATCAGGGCGTGGGGATTGGGTGTCCCCACCGTCTATCAATTATGTCATTAGATTCTATATGTGCGGGTTTGTTCCTTTCCTTATAAATTTGCTTTTAAAATCATCTTACACTTGACTTTTGCTTATATTTTGTAGTATAGTTTCGCTATCAAAACTTGCAATATGAGGCACTTCAGCGTGTGCGGTCTTGCGGTGTTGAGTAAGTTTTGCCACTTCTGTCTCTAGCACACGGAGGCATTAAAGAGGTGGGATTGTGAATTTTGATAATTCTATTGTATATAGGTTTAACTATGCAAATCAATCAACTCTACTAAACAATAAAACCATTCAATGTGTGTCAAGTCTTTTTATTAAGGTTTGTTTTACTACAATGCAAAAAAATAGTGGGGGACAAACGCCTCACAAATCTAACAAATAAAGGAAACAGCAATGATAGTAGTCAATGTTAGACAGGCGGAATTAAATGAAATCAATTTAGGGAATGTCGTTAAAGCACCCGTGATTGATGCTTTAAAAATATTTTGGCAAAATACCGAATATAAATATTTTCAAAATTTGGAATATAATGGCATTGAATATCAATCGGGTTTTGAAAGTATCAATGATTTACAAAATTATGCTAATGATGCCATATCAAAAATTACAGCAATGGTAGATAAAGGCGATGCGGTAGATATTGGCGATTTTGATTACAAAATAATAAATCATCTCAAATCCAAAAATTTAAAACCTATTACAGAATTTGATTTTGTAAAACTTACTTTGAATCTAAAAGAAGTTGGTAACGAACAAATCAAACAAAAAATCAAGAATTTGGCTGATATGACACCAACTGTAGCTTTAATTGATTCTACAGACATTACTGAGGATACTTTTGAGCTTATATACCACAGAAAAGGCGCATTTTATTATTGTGATGAACCCTATCTTAATCTTTCCACACCTGCCTTAACATTATTGGAAAATTTTCAAACACCTAAAAGTAGCAATTTTATCTTAGCTAGATTTTTGGTTGATTTATCAAAAAAATTAAAAGAAAATGGTATTGATGAAACATTTTGTGTTAATTATAGTGAAAATAATAGAAAAATTGTTTCGGTAGATGAAATTATACATTGTAGTGAGTTAAATTTAGAAGAAAAAAAAGCCCTTGTCGAATCGCTAAAAAATAAAGACAATATAGAAAATCTAGCCAAACAACAAGCCATAAGTGAAATCAAAGATGAAACTAATGCTAAGCGTAGCTCACTCACACAAAAAGAAGCCAAAGAAATTTTGGATAATGCTAAAAGTAGTGTTGTAGAAGTAAATAAGATTGATGATATAGAATTTGATAGAATCTTTAGTGCTACAAATAATGAAGATTCACCAAAGAAAACTATTACAGAGATTCGCAAAGAATTTGAAAATAAAATTGATGATATTATAGAAGTAGCTACTAAACTTTATACTGAAAAGGAAATAGAAAAAACCAAAATACGCTTAGAAAAAGCACAAAGGGATAGCCAAAGGGCTTATGAGGACTTAAAAAAATATATTGATAATGGTTCATCAATCTTGGAAGCCATCCAAAATATCAAACAAAAATACAATGAGGACACCGTTCATTTGGCTTCATTATTATTTGGCAAAGATATTCTTAATGCAAAAAATAAAGATGAAATTATCAATAAATTAAATGATAATATCCTTAACTTGGAAAATGAAAATAAAAATTTAAATGATAAATTAGATAAAAAAGATGAAACTATCTCTAGCCTAAAAAGCACGGTGCAAAAAAAGGTTAATGAAATCACAAATTTGGAGGTTGAACTAAGAGAGGAGTTTAAAAAAGAAATAGAGGACAAAGAAAAACAAACGCTTGAAATGATAGAATCCTACAAAACAGAGCAAGAAAAAATGATTATCCAAATCAAAGAAAATGCTGAAATTGAAAAAAATGATATTATGACAAAATATCAAAGTGAAATCGATGAATTTGATAAAGAAAATGCTGAATTAAATGAACAAAATAAAAAACTTGAAAAAGAAAATCAATCCATAAAAAATTCACTAGAAAGCAGTAAAAAAGAATTAGAATTACTAAAGCAAGATTTGAAAGCTAAATTAAATGAATTTGAAAAAAATAAACAAGAATTTTATCAACTTCAAGTAAAAGAAAATATGTATAAACAACAAATTGATGAATTAAAACAGCAATCAAAAGAAGTCAATGATTTACTAAAAAAATCCAATGATTTATTACAAGCTGTTATTACTAATAATCAAACGCAATCATCTACTCAAAATAATAATGCTGATAAACATAAAAAGAATTAAATATATTTGATGATTTTAACGCATTTAATAAATGATTAAAAGATATAAACAATGATTCAAAAAGCACGAAGTTCGGATTCTAATAGCCTTTTACGAGAATTAGAATTTATGTCTTTGCTAATACAAGATGAAAAAGATAGAAATTATTTATTAAAAAAACTTAATGAAATCTACAAAAAGCGCAAAGAGGCAATGGGAGCTAGTGGTGTTAGAACAGGCATTAAAGATTTTAAAGAGCTTTTACTTGCATATTTAAATTCCAAAGGGGAAGTAGAGACGGCAAATATTTGGGCTAGAGCATTGCCTTATGATGAAAAATCTATAAAAGATTTAATTTTAATTATACAAAATCAGTTAATGAAGCAAAAGATTGAGGGTGTGTTAGAGATTCACTTACAAGATAGAGAGATAAATTCTCCACATATTCAATTTGTAGGTAATAATGCAGACAAAGCAGAGCAAATTATTGCAACGATTTTAGTAAAGCTAAAATACGAAATAGATATGGAAAATGCGCTTGGAAAAAAACACTTTACGCCCTATTATGAAATAAATGCCGAAGCTAAATATCCTAAATACGATGATTTAACAAATACTATTGCGCATTATGAAACACTCACTAGCGCAGAGGCAAATATCGAATCTATCAAAGCTGATTTGGATAAATTTGATAATGTGATAAATTCTTTAAGAAAACGATTAAAAGAGATTGAAACAATAAAAGAAGAAAAAACTTCATTTGAAAAAGAATTAGAAAAGTTAATAAAAAAAATTCAAAGAAAAAAAGTTGATGATAAAGTTTTCAATGAATTAAAACAAAAAAATACAGCTAGATTAAAAGATTTTGATAAAAAACGAGCTGAATATAGAATGAAACGATTAAGGCGCAGAAGACGAAGATAAAATTTTTCAACTATAACCACCTCTTTGTAAAAAAATAGAGTAGGCAAGTTTTTAGCCAAATCTATCTATTTTGTTTGCTACTCTCTACTTAAAGTTTCGTCAAATTTTTTGAGAGATTTGATGAAATTCTTTTTGCGCTTTTTGCATATAAGTGCAAGTTTTTTAATCGATTTTGATACTCTTTTGTCAATCTCTATTATATCCCTATTTACACAATGAGGGCAAACTCCCTCTTTATCTGCAAAATTATTCATATCCTCTACCGATTTGGTAAATTCTGCAAACTTACGCTCTAAATCCTTCAATGTCATTTTATAATCCTTTGTATGATTTTATGTCTAATTTGTATCATAAATTGCCTTATGATTAAATAAAAATTAAAGATTTTATTATCCCAATCCGTGTAATTTGTGATTTTTGCAATTTTAAAAATTTTAAAATTTTATGCTAAGATTCGCCCCATAATTTTTTAATCACATTAAATATAGTAGGTGGAAGCAAATGCCGTTAAACATTGAATATTTGGGCTGTGAATATGGGTTCATTGAGGCTAAATTTATAGGTGAAAATAGCGAATATCTTGTGGATATTAGTGCTGTTTATGACCCATTTGATGATTGGTTTTTTGCACTTGAAAATATCGATAGATTATGTCCGCCACATATTGTGATAAACCCAGAAGGCGAGGAGTTGAGTATCAATTTGCGCGATGAGCTTGATGATTCGCGCTTTAGCATTACTATAATAAATGGGCAAAGCAAGGGAGAAAAGGTTTTTGTCTGCAAAACTACACCTAAGGAAATCATAGAACAAATGTATGTAAAGCTAATGGCTTTTGTGCATAGCGATAAATATAATCTAAAGGATTATGAGGATAAAAGTAGCTGGGGCGGATTCGCACTATCGACTTATCATAATGTTATACTTGATGAATACGCCAGATTCGGCATAAAGCCTTTTTATGAGAGGGCAAATTGTCGCTTTTGTGGTGGCAAAACGCATATTTATACCATAGATGATATGCTAAATAAATCCCACAAAATCATTGATGAAAATAAAAAAGTTTCCGCCCTTTTAAGCCAAATACAAGAGAGTAAATATAGCATAGGGATTCGCCAAAGAATTTCACGCTTAAGAGACTTTGAGCGTGAGCATTATAGTAGCAAAACGCCCTATCGCACTATCCAAGCCACAGATAGCGGAATCTATTTATGTTTTAATGAAAATTTTGAAATGTTAGAGCGCATAGAAGTGTATAGCAATGTTTTTAATCGAAGCTATCTTACTAATACAAAAGCGTTGCGCTACAATAAACTCCCTAAAACAAGCAAAATGTTGCCAAGCGGTAAGCCACAAGATGAGATTACTTCTTATGATGAAATGGTGGCGTTTTTGTCTAATATTTTTGGATTTTTTGTGGATTTTGACCTTAAAGAGTGCATAGGCACTTATGATAATAATCTTTTGGATAAAAATGGTAATTTTTATATAAAATCTATTATTGCAAATCAAAAATACCATATTCCACGCTTTCCTATTACGGACGATAATTCACACTGCCTTAAGTTTTTATTTGAATCTCAAAATAGAAAAAGCAATACCATAGATTGCATTGCTTTGCAATTTGGCTGGTGCGAAGTCGATGAAAATATGCCACTATCTAGCTGGTGCAATCAAAAGATTCTAAGTATGTATCCTGATTATTCGGGGTGCTATTTGTGGCAAAATGGCATTTTAATCAATAGCAATATTGAAGGCTATGAATTTTTAGAGGATAGCAAGTTAGATGAGGAACTTTATGCTTGGGCTTTAGAGTATGAAAAGCACGAGCAAAGTGGCTTTGATTGGGTGGCTTACAATAAAAAGGGACACGAATTGCATAAAAAGTTGCAAGATATAATCAAAAAGGATTATATTATTCTTTATGAAAAAAGTGCAGAGGAATTTTATGCACCATAAATTTACAAAAAAGGAGAGAATATGAGTAACGATTCAAAGCAAATACAATGCGCTTTTTGCGCACAAAATATAGTGGTAAAAACCATAGATGATATGTTAGATAGAGCATATACAATAATGAGTGCAAATAAAAATCTTATGAGTTGTTTAAAAGGTATAGGACAGAGCAAAGAGAGCATAGGCATTTGCCAAAATTATTCGCGTTTTATAGATTTTTTTGAAAGTGAATTTGAGCAAATTTTTGCGAAAAATTTTAATGAGAATTTTATAAATCCTTATCGCATTATCCAAGCTACAAATAGTGGAATCTATTTGTGTTTTAGTGAGGATTTTTCGGTATTAGAAAAAGTGGAAGTTGAACTTATAAAAAATCCCATAACGCATTTAAGTTACACAGAACAAATGCGGTTTTTGCGTGATTTTTTTGGTTGTTTTGTGGAGTTTGCAAATGATATTGATGAGTGCATAGAGCCAAATAAACACTTAACGGGCAATTTTTTTGTGATTAAAAAAGATGGCAAAGTTTTGAGAGACAACGAATCTAGCGCAATTTATCCCAATAGAAATAAAGAATATTTTGTCTTTGAACGAATTAGCAAAAGTGATATGATAAGCAAAATAACCATAAGACTTATGCGTAGGAAGCCAATAAATGCGCCCTTATCGCTGTGGCTTAATCAAAAAATCATTCGCATAATGCCTGATTTTACTTGCTATTTATGGGATAATGCTGGTTGTGGAATTGATTTAGATAGTTTAATAGGCTATGAAAATCTACACGACAGCGAACTTGGAAAGGCACTTGATGCTTGGGGAAGCGAATTTGATAGTGGCGCACTTGATAAAGATTTTGACTGGGAAACCTTTAATAAAAAAGGGCGCAAACTTTGGCGTGAATTGCAAAACCTCATCAAAGAACATTATATAGTTATGTATGATAAGAGTTTTGAGGAAAAATACGGCGCAATGGGCGAAAGATTCCCTCATTGATAAATATTTAACCTAAATACGGCGCATTTTGACATTATAAGCAATTTGGCGAAATTTATGATTCAAATTTTAGCTCAATGTTGCCTAAATGCTTAATCTTTGCACTCGTGCTAACCTCAGAATAGCTTAACACTGCAATCTTAATATTATTGCGCTCGACAAATTTAGCAAGTGCATAGCGAATGATTGTATCAACTACCAAAATAGGCGTTATTTGCATTTTAAATGCCTCTTGCGCCATTTCATTTAGCGATTTTGCTAACTTATTTGTCTCATCACTTGTTATAGATAATCTCCTATTATACCTATCATACAATACTTTTTGAACCAAATAGCTCTCACTTTCCGCTGGAAGCGTAAAAAACTTAAAAATTCCATCTTCGCTTTTAAATATATCAGTGATTGTCATAGCAAGTGCAGAGCGGACATAATCCAATATTGCGATTTCATCATATTTTACTTCAGGTGCAACTTTGATGATTGTCTCTAAAATCGTAATAATATCTTTTATAGGAATCCCATCGTGCAATAAATCCCTTAGCACTTGGTGAATCACCCTCAAAGGCACATTTAAACTCTCTTCTGCGATAACGGGAAATTGCTCTTGCAACATATTGATTCTATCTCTCACATCTTGGTGCGTTATCATCTCTCCCATATATTGCCTAATCAGCTCACCAATATGTGTGCTTATCACAGCTTGGGCATTAACGACAACGCAGTCCCCACGCAAAATCGCTTCATCTTTATCCTTTTCGTCAATCCACAGCGCATCACTATTACTTACAGGGTCTTTAGTGCGAATACCCTTAATGCCCCTAATTGGCTTACCTGTAACATTTATCATTAGAAATTTATCCACTTCTACTTTGCCACCGCAGATTTTTACGCCTTTTAATAAAAGCTCATAGCCATTGGGCGGAAAGTCTATATAGGGATTTGGTTCAATGCTAATTTTAGGAATCGCAAATCCATACTGCTCAGCAATAGCTATGCGAATCCAGCGGATATTTTCTATTAACGATGAATCGGGGCGGTCGGCTAATTTTACTATCTCGAATCCAACCCTTAGCGTTAAGACATTAACTTTTAGGCGATTTTTTAGCGTGGCTTGGTGCAGTTCTTCGAGTCTGCGCTCTTGCTCACGCTTATCTCGTGGCAATTTTTCTGTCCATACCCTTATCATTTCTCGCTCCTATTTTGATTTTTGTTAATTTTTGGATTCGCACCCGAATCACACTAGATTCAAGCAAATATATTTGTAATTTCGTATTATATCTAAATGAATAAGATTTATTGCTGGATTCTACAAATTATAAAGATTTTTTTGCTACAATGCGACAATTTTTAAAAAAACAAGGAACACGACAACATTAACAAAGCCACAAATCAGCAACAAAGCGGATTTAGAAGACATAGAGACACTAGTAAGAACAATTCACTCAGCGACATTTGAGCAGATATTGGGGTATTTGATAGAATCACCTTTGTGGCTACTAGAGGATATGAAAATAGTAGCAAAATTCCACGATAACAAGAGCGCACTAAAAATAATCCAAGAGGGAATAGCGAGGAAATTAAAATCTCAAGTGATAGCAAACAAAGATTGGGCAAAAGAAGTGCAAGAGCTATACAGCTCCACATTCCCAACATTAAAAGATTTACTAAATCAATCTTATAAAAAAGCGTAGGCAAATCCAAAATTTATAGGCAAAAAACTTTTATTTTTATCAAAAAATCAATTTAAAATAAATTAAGTTTTGCTAACTTATCAATTAGCATTGTCATCACCAAATATTTTCTTTTAAATCATTAAAATATATCAAAAAACTTTAAATGATATTAGATAGCAAAAATGTATTATTTACGCTATATACGATAATATTTTAAATTTAATGCCTAAAAATTACTCATAATTTATGGTAAATAATTTATATTTTTGTAAATAAAGTTTTCTTAAAATTATCTTAAATCACAAAATATGGTTTAATCGTGTAGGAATAAGCACAGCATACAAACAATTTGTTTTTATTATTTACTATTGACAAAGCGATTTTATTTTGATAAGATTCCACTTTAATATTTTATATGCAAAAAAATTGTATTCAAAAAGGAGATAAAAATGGAAACAACTAACAATGAGCAACCCACCTTAAAAGATAAGGCAAAAATCTATAAACTTAGATTTTTTGCAGGGAAAGCAAAGATTTATATGCTTAGATTTTTGGCGAAAGCAGATTGCTTTAGGCGATTTATGGAGCATAGCAATAATGGCAATGCGATTGCGGAATTTTTGGGATTTAGCCATATTGGCGATAATGATGAGCGATTTGAATTTTGTAAAACTACGCTAGATTCGTTATCGCATAAGGCAAAGCAAGGCACATTAGATTCGTTATTGCAAGAGGAAAAGCAAGGCGAAGTGGATTTTCATAAAATCCTAACAGATAATTTGCGCCTACTAGCACAAACTCTGCATTTAGGCGACATAGATTTAGCTATATTTGAGATTGCCATCACTGCAAAAAAAGCTCCAATGTTTAATAAATTTTTATCTATTATTGATGAAATGTATGATGATAAACATAAAAGCTATCAAGCAATCGCAACTATGATGGATTGTGAATATGATTTAGTAGTCGCTTCTGCGCTAAGTCAAAATGGCAATCTTAGAAAAATGTCTCTTTTAAATAGCGAATTTAATGACGGCATAAAAAGCATACTTTCTATTTATGATACTGCTATTATAGATGAATTATTAACAGAAAATAACAAATTGGCTGAATTTTGCGCCATTTTACCTTGCGATGAATCCACACTAAAGCGCGATGATTATGCACATATCAAAGGGATAGATATGTTAATTAACTATTTAAAATCTACAAAATCCACTTTACAAAAAGGTGTGAATATTTTAATTTATGGAGTTAGCGATAGTGATAAGGCAGAATTGGCAAAAGTTATTGCTAAAAATGTCGGTGCGAATCTTTATCAAATCCGCACAAGTGAGAGGCGATATGGGAGTAATCGCATTAACTCTTATAATTTGGCACAAAAGGTTTTAGATTCGAGTGAAGATATTTTACTTTACGATAAAGCAGAAGATGCTTTAAGCTGTGAAAAAGGTATATTTAAAAATAAAGCACTAAATGTTGAAATGCTACAAAATAATGCTGTGCCGACTATTTGGATAGTGGATAATATTCATAATGTAATAGATAGCTCTATTGTAGTTAAATTTAAATTTAGTATTGATGCAAATAAACTTAATACTTCAAATAATAATAGCAAATTGATATTAGATAAAGTTTGTGGTAAAAGACTAAATAAAGATATGTTACAATTAGTTAAGCAATCTCCAAATATAACGCCAGACATTATTTATAGAGCGAATGAAATTAGTAGTGCTGTGGAGGGCGATTTTTCTAATAATTTTATTGTGGTTGTAAATAATATTTTAAAAGCGCAAGGACACAATGAAATTGATGAAAAAGAATTAGATAAATATAAAGGTTATTCTATAAATTTTATCAATGTCGATTGTGATATTTCAAATATAACAGACGGACTTGCCAACAATCCAAATGCGCGAATCTGCTTTTATGGGCTAAGCGGGACTGGCAAAAGCGCATTTGCGCAATATATCGCAAGGACGCTGGGGCTTCCTTGTCTTATCAAATCTGCTAGTGATTTGATGGATTCCGAAGTGGGAAGCACAGAAAAAAATATCGCTAAAGCGTTTAAGGAAGCAATGACTAAAAAATCCATATTGGTTTTTGATGAAGTGGATAGCTTTTTGTATGATAGACAACGATTCGCAAAATACACTTGGGAAAGCTCGGCGGTTAATGAAATGCTGGTGCAAATGGAAAAATTTAGTGGCATTTTTATCGCCACCACAAATTTAATAGATGATATTGATAGGGCTGCATTGCGCCGATTCGACTTAAAAGTGGAGTTTAAAGCACTAAAACCAGCGCAAAGCATAGAGCTATTTAAACAAGAATGCAATATGTTAGGATTCGAGTATGAATCTAGCATAATAGAGAAAATCACCGCTTTGACAAACTTAACGCCGGGCGATTTTGCAGCAGTAAAAAGGCAAAATAACTTTATGCCATTAAAAAATGCGAATGATTTTTATGAACGACTTTATAGCGAAGTCCAAGTTAAAAAGCTAAATAATACTAACCTACCAAATAATATAGGATTTTTGAATAAATAAATTATGGCTTAATTTTATGCTATAATTAGCTAATTTAATTTTAAAGGAATCAAAATGGCAAAAGGTAAATTAAGTTTTGAGCAACAAAAAGCGAAATTTTTGGAATTATCCAATGACTCCACTAGAAAAATAGTCAAAAATGAAAATACGGAGTTTTTGAATCATCTGCAAAATGAGCTAAGGGCTTATATCGACAAAGGCACAAGTTTTTCTACAATCGCAAATAATTTTAACGCCGTTTTTGGCAAAAAAATGTCTGCGCTTATGGTGCGTCAATATTGCATTGATAAGAAACTATACACGCCCAAAAAGAGAGAAAAAAGAAAGAAGAATATTACACCAGATTCGCCAAATAAAAGCGAAAATAAAAGCAATGCCAAAAATACAGCATTTGAAAAAGTCGCTTCGCTATGGAAATCTTATAGAAATAAAAAGTAGTAGATTTTTTAAAGCAATCAATGGTGGGAGCGTCAATGTCCCACACCTCGAGACCTGCCGAGCCTGACGCTGATAATAAAGATATTATCTAGTGTGAATGCACTTTCATTGACTGCCAAGCGTATTGTAGCAAAAATATTTGCATTATTGACTTAGATTCGCCAAATCTGCTACAATGCCACTTGGATTTGTGCCAAAGTCTTGGTTAGCAGTGTATTTAATCTGCAAGTGGGAGGGCTTAGAGACTTCACCGCCCGATTTTAATATATCACACGCACCAGCAACTTCACTGCCCTCAAATCCGCCCAAATTTCACAAGCTATCCCCTTTACACCTATCACAGCGATTTAGCATTTGCACCGCATTTTATTAGATATTCCGCTACCGCGCTATTATTTCTAGCCTCCATCAAAGCCGTTTTGCCTTCATTGTTTTTTGCCTCAATATTCGCACCATTTTGCACTAAATATTTTACCACTTCTAAATTATCGCCACTTCCATTAGTAGCAATCATTAGCGCAGTATAGCCATATTTATCCCTTGCCTCGATATTTGCGCCATTTTCTACAAGCAATTTTACTGCCTCAATATTGCCCCAAAATGCAGACCACATTAAAGCACTCCAGCCCCAATCATCTTTGCTATCAATCTCTACGCCACGCTCAATGATATGTCGCAATATCTCTATTTGCTCAAAATCCGCAGCTAAGATTAAAGGGGTTTTACCCTCATTATCGCTAACTTCCATATTTATGCCATTATCTATTAAAAATTTTGCGATTTTTATATTGCCCTCTTGTATGGCAGTGTGTAGTGCGGTGCTAGTGCCATTATTGGCATTAAGATTCGCACCATTTTTAAGTAAAATTTTAGCCACGCTCAAATAGTTGTTTTCCTCCCCAAAGTAATTACCAAAACATGCCCACATTAAAGCTGTATTGCTATTTTCATCTATCGATTCGACATTTGCGCCATTTGCTAGACATTCTTTGACTTTTTTTGCATTGCCCATTTTGGCAGATTCAAGCAATTCTGCATTCCAATCCATAATTCACCTCTTAAAAGTATCAATCCCAAGTTCGCCTTTTAGCGCATTTACCCTATCATAAATCCATTTATGATTTTTAGTGATTTTATACACAAGGCAATTATTTGCTTTATTGTATTTGAAAATCAACTCTTTTTCGCTCCCACTATTATCAAATAGCACAATCTTATCGCAAAATTTTGCCACCTTTAGCAGATTTTGCAAGGATTCATCGAATCGCTTATCGATTAACGCGCTATCTATGTCGTGTCCGCCTTTGGCAACCCTAGCTTTTACCCTATCTTTAGCGATTTGCGGAGTATTTACGCTAATATAATACAGCGATATGGCAAATCCTCGCATTTTTAATTCCGCAAAGAGATTCACAATGCTTTTACCGCAAAGCGTGGTTTCTTGGTTAAAATCGCTTTTGTTTTTTATGCAAGTTTGACGAAGTTTTAGGGCGATTTTAGCGGCTTTGAATTGCTCTTTAGGATTTTTCCAATTTCCAAAGCTACTGACAAATTCATCGGTATTTATGCGAATCCCAAAAGATTCGCCACTTAAAAGCAAATCATAATAAAGTGTGCTTTTACCGCCACCATTGATTCCACCAAAAATAAAGGCATAGTGGCTTTTATGGCTCATCGCTACTTGTCATCATTTCTTTTTTGACTTCTTGCCGAATCTGCTCTAATTCTTGTGGAGTAAATTGTTTTTCAAGTTCTCGCCCTATTTTATACGCTTCTGACTCTGTGTAGTCTATAAATTGCGATTTATCCACGCTTTCTTTAGATTTTACACAATCGATTTTTGCTTTCTTTGTTGCCATTATTTATCCTTTTTAAAAAATTAGAGATTATTAAAATTGTAACACAAATTTTTAAATAATCAAATTAAGAGCGTTTTACTAAGTCATTATTAAGGTTTGAAACTCTAAAATACCGCCTTAATCGCAATTTTTAATATGTAAAATTTCATAGGAGAATAAAAATGAAACACATAAAATTAGAATATTCAACATTGCTTAAATGGCTATTTACAGCATTTTCTTTGATATTGCTTTTTGTCATATTTGTCTATGGCATACTTATAGGACATAAATATTATGCCGTGTGGAGTGCTGAGATGAAAGGTAAAGCTAGATTGATGGAGGCTTCGCAATCTAAGCAAATTATGATTGAAACCGCTAAAGCCGAAGTGGAAGCCGCCACTTTAAGGGCTAACGCCATTGAGATTATAGGCAAAAAAGCAAAAGAATACCCAGAATACCGTATGCAGGAATTCATAGGCGCATTTGGCGAAGCACTCAATAACGATAAAATCAACACCATAATCTATGTCCCCACAGAAGCCAATATCCCTATATTAGAAGCCAGTCGCAATGCCGAATCTAAAGCCATAAAAAATCGCTAGTGAATTGCCTACCAAAGCCTCTATGCAACCACCCAAAGCAATCAATAGCGAATCCACCTTTTACATTTTCGGCGATACGCACGGCATAGCAGATATAGAAAAAGTCTTTTTGATTGATGAATATTATAAGCAAAATGATTTTATTATCATTTGTGGGGATTTTGGTGTGATTTGGAGCGATGAAGTTGATTCAAATGAATCGATTTTGATTAAAGAATTTAAAAAATTGCCTTGTGAGATTTTGTTTATTGATGGCAATCACGAGAATTTCAATCGACTATCAAAGCTAAAAAATATCAAGCGATTTGGTGGCAATGTGGGTGAATACATTAAAGATAAATGCTTTCACTTAAAGCGCGGTGAGATTTATAATATCGCAGGGAAAAATATCTTTACAATGGGTGGTGCAAAAAGCATTGATGTGGCTTATAGGCAGCGCAATGTTTCGTGGTGGGAAGCAGAAAATATCACCGAATCGCAAGTAAAATACGCCCTCCAAAATCTAGCAAATTTTAAAGGCAATATCGACATAGTTATCACGCACACTTGCCCTAATAGCTTTTTAACGCATATTGATAAACATTTGGGATTAGAAGTGCAAATCAATGATAATAATTCTGTGTGGTTAGAGCTTTTAGCACAGAAATTGGCACTACGGCAAAGTGGCAAAATCGAGTGGTTTTTTGGACATTGGCATAGTGATTTTGATTTTAACATAAAGATTCAAAATGAGTTAGATTCATCAAAATCATTGCAAATAAACGCGCATTTGTTGTATGGGGAGATTTATTGCTTTAAAAATGAATGCGAATCAAAACGCACAAAGTTAATAATAAAGTAAGATTTTTGATTTGATTTAGATTTGGCGAATCACCGATTCGCCCCGCCAGATT
>SAMEA104315433__coassemble_763_pt1 | contig 14109 bp, 12 predicted proteins | sample SAMEA104315433__metabat2_low_PE_023 | metagenome-assembled genome bin SAMEA104315433 (sample SAMEA104315433) | gut metagenome | biome: Monkey gut; feature: monkey-associated habitat; material: faeces | place: China | collected 2013
AACCATAATTTACCAAATAATGCACGAATAAGCGAATTGCCCACACAAGCCAAATTCCACTCTATTTATATCGGTGGTGGGACGCCAAATACTTTAAATCCTAAAGATTATGAGCGAATCTTTAAGATTTTAGAATCAAAAATCGCCCCAAATACCGAAATCACAATGGAGCTAAATCCAAACGCCTCGCCAAAGGAAACGCTTAGCGCATTTAAAGATTTGGGCGTAAATCGCTTTTCAATCGGTGTGCAGAGCTTTCGCACAGATAAGCTAAAACTACTAGAGCGCAATCATAGCCCAAAAATCGCACGAAAATTCATCGAAAACGCCATAAATTGCGGTGTTAAAGTGAGCATTGATTTGATTTATGATACGATTTTGGATTCGCCAAAATCATTGCGATTCGAGCTAGAAAACGCGCTAAATTTGGGCGTGGGGCATATTTCTTGCTATGGCTTAAGCATTGATAAAAATTCCGCATTTTACGCCAAAGGTAAAAATCCCGTGCGTGAAAATAGCCTATGCTACGAGCTAAAAGATTTTTTAGAATCGCGCGGATTTTCTCAATATGAAGTCTCAAATTTTGCGTTTAGCCATAAAAGCGCACATAATTTGGGCTATTGGGCTTATAAAGATTATATTGGCGTGGGGCTTGGTGCGGTGGGGAAAATCACAAGCGAAAATGGCGTCTATCGCACATATAAAAATAGCGATTTTGGCGCGTATTTGGCGAATCCTAGCGCATTTAGGCGCGAATCGCTAGACAAAAGCGACATAAGATTAGAAAAAATCTTTTTGGGATTGCGTAGTGAAGTAGGCGTGGAATCCGCACTCATCGCGGATAAAAATCGCTTGAATTTGCTAGTAAAAAGTGGCAAGATTCGCACCCAAAATGGCAAAATCTACGCCACAAACTATTTTTTGGCAGATGAAATCGCGCTGTGGTTAGATAGCGCGAATCCCACCAAAATCTAAAGCGTTGCACTTGCTATGTCGTATTCCTCTTTGGAGATGATTCGGCTACCATAGAGTTCATTTAGGCTTTGTGCCATTGTTTTCATCTCTGTTAGCGTTTGTCCTATCATCATTTGCGAGTTGATTTGGTGGATTTTGTTTTCGCGGATAAGGTTGCGAATCGCAGGTGTGCCGATGAGAATCTCAGTAGCCGCCACGCGTCCGCCATCTACGCGGGGCAAAAGGATTTGCGACAAAATCCCCTCGATTGTGATTGCCACTTGGCTTCGCACTTGCTCTTGCTTCGCGCCCTCAAATGAGCTTACAAGCCTATTTATCGTTTGCGCTGCGGAGTTTGTGTGTAGTGTGGCGATAACTAAGTGTCCTGTTTCGGCGGCTTCTAGGGCGATTTCCATAGTCTCAATATTTCTCATCTCACCGATGAATATTATGTCTGGGTCTTCGCGTAGTGCGGATTTCAACGCCCTTTGGAATGTCTTTGTATCCTCGCCCAACCCACGATATGAAAAAAGGCAGTTTATGCCTTTATGAACATACTCTATGGGGTCCTCGATACAAAGGATATGCTTTTTGTCGTTTTTGTTGATTTCATTTATCATCGCTGCCACGGTGGTAGTTTTCCCGCTACCTGTGGGTCCTGTAACCAAAATCAGCCCTTTTCTGCGCGTAACCAAATTTTTCAGCACTTTGGGCGCATTTATATCATCAAGCGTAGGAATCTTTGTCTCAATCGTCCTAAAAGCCGCCGCCACGCTACCCATAGTGTAGTAATAATTCACACGGAATCGCCCCACATCTTCTAGCTCGATAGAAAAGTCTAATTCGCGCTCCTCCTCAAGCGTCTTTTTTTGCTTGTCTGTCAAAAGCGCGTAGCAAAGTTTATCAATGCTTTTTTTATCTAGCACAGGGAGATTTAGCTTGACTAAAACCCCATCGATGCGAATCTGTGGCTCACTTCGCGCCACCAAGTGCAAATCACTCGCATTATGCTTAAAAGTCGTCCGTAATAGCGTAGCTATGTCGTATCCTAATTCTACTTCTTCCATTTTTTACTCCATTTTTTAAGGTTTAATAATTTGGCGTTTGGTTACGCGCAAGGTTTGATTCGTGGTGGGATTCGTAACGCTCCCTGCAATATCCAAAATAAAGGCGTTTTTGGTTTCCTCTTTAAAACATCTGCCACCTGCACCATTTTTCTCTTGGCAAGTCCCATCAAATACTTGCTGATACACGCCCGTATCGTATTTATTGTAATTATCTAATGGCGTCATTTTGTAGTGGAAAAAATATTCGTTATTTGCGCCATAGGCGATATATTTGTCTATGGCAGCATTTACATTTCCCCTTACGCTTCCAGCAGGATTATTATCGCCCAAATCACAAGGCGTAACGCCTTCATTGCATACGAATCCGTTGCGCTGAACATACAAAATCGCCAATTCGGTTGTGGAATTTAGATATAAATCTAATTGTATGGCGATATAGTCGTTTGTCGTGGTGTTTAGCGTTTGTGTGCTAAAGCGAATCGCTAAAACGCCGAGTGTGGCGACTATGATTGTGATGATAATGGCAAACATCATACCGAATCCCGCTCTTGCGTGTCTTTCACACATTTTGTCATTGCGAGGCGATTCATCGCCAAAGCAATCTACTTTATTTTTTTGGATTGCTTCGTGCGAATCTGCGATTCGCCCTCGCAATGACGAAATAAAGCTACTTCCGCAAATTTCGCTAACACATTGCGAATCTACGCAATTTATAATATCTATCTTTCTCATTGCATTACTATCCCCTCTTTGCAAAATTCGTCCATTATGCTTTTGACAACTCCCGCTTCAAAGCAGATTCGCAGTCGAATCAAACTCGAGCTAGATTCGGTCCAAATGTGAAAATTTGAGACTTTTTTAGCGATTGTCGCAGGTTGTTGCGTCCCTTGTATGTTTCTTGTAACAATCAAATCGCCCTTTTCATAAGTCGTATTTTTGCCGTCTTCAAGGGTTATGATAGTGGGATATTGATTGACAATCATAGCGACATCGCCTATTTGCCTTGGCGCATTATCTAGCTCCATATAATTGCGTGTCGTTGTAACTCGTATCGTTTGGGCTGGAGTCGTTGTCCTATCTATGTATGAATAGGAATAATTCGTGCCAAAATTATCTATGGGAAAAATCGCGGTATTGTTTTTGCGATTATTTTGATAATATTTGCTGACTATGTTGCTATCTGTGCCGACATTGACAAATGGAAAATATATTGCCACATTGTCCCTTGTGCTTAATCCGCTAAGATTGTCTGTCTCGCTTTGGCTTACGATTACATTGCCATTGCTTAAACCCGCATCTACGAATCCGCTGAAAAACGGCACATTAGCACCCTTAGTCGAATCGTAATTCACCGTTACTTTGCCGTCTTTATCTTTGTAATATCCCTCTACCGCGCCTTCTTTGCGCTCTATGAAATATAATCTCGTTGTTCTATTATTTGTCGTGCCGATTGTGCCATCTGTGTGGTTATTGACAGAGGGTAGCGCAGTGTAGGAATTGCCAGAGTTAATCGCAATCGAATCCCACACGGAATTTTGCAGATAATTAGAGATTTGGCGAATCACAGAGGCTGAATCCATCTCAATTTTGGCGAATTCCTTTTGCAAAGCGTAGTTTTGCAAAATCTGCACGATTGCCTTGCTACCTGCGGTGGCGACTAAGCCTGTTACCACGATGACAAAAACCATCTCAATCATCGTAAAAGCGGCGCGTTGTCTCTTTGGCAACTTTGCGGGATTTTGCGCACTCAACTGCTCAATAGACGCTTTAGTTTTATTTCCTCGCTCGTGGCTACACAACCCACGAAATCCACTCAAAATACTTCCGCAAGAGCGACTTTGTGATTCAACCATAAATTTAACATTTAATCCCATATCGCACCTCCATTATGGGTTTTGATTCGCATTTGGATTTTCCACATTATCTTTGATTAGCGGAATGTCATTGCCAATATTTGCCGCATAGTATGTCAAAACAGCCTCGCCCTCGTTGCCGTCATCATCTGTAACCGCCACGCCATCGACTAGGCGCACTAGCGTGATTTTTATCTCTTTGACATCATCAAATTGCGCTGTGTTAATTATATTGTCTGGATTCGCCACGGTATTGCCGTTAAAATTTATGCCGACATATCTAACCGCCACATCTAGCCTAAAAATATCCTCCCCATTATTGGATACTTTTACAGAGTAGCCATTAAAGCTATTGATTGAATCATAGTCGTTGTCATTGGCGATAGCACTCGCTGATTTATTGTCAGGGTCGCACATACGGCGTTTATTGCCAAGCGAAAGCCCCGTTTTAGCGGAGATGAGATTATCGGCGGGATTTTGCGCATTAGCATTATTAACCGTAAAGCAATCTTTCCCATTGCCCGTATTTAAAATATAATATACGCCAGATTTTTGAAAATCAGCGACATTGTTTTTGTCCCACGGCTTGGATTTGATTGTCTCCATAAGAGTGAGTGCGTTGTAATAACCGATGACATTTTGCGCTGTCATTACATTTAGGTTGCTTTGGCGCACGATTAGGGGAATGCTAAGGATTACTAGCCCGACAATTACGATTGAGAATATCAACTCTATCATCGTAAAAGCGGCGCGTTGTCTCTTTAACAATTTCGCGGGATTCGGCGCACTCAGCTCGTCAATAGACGAATCAGTCTTATTTCCTCGCTTCGTGCTTGAAAACCCACGAACTTGCCTAAAGATACTTCCGCGCTGTGAGTTTAATATATTTATAGTCGAATCTCTCGCTAATTTTCGCATTTTGGATTCCTCCCTTTTAGATTCGTAAATAAAAGATAAATAGAATCTTACTACAAATTCTTAAAAATAATCATAGAAAATCGCAGATTTTTATAATAATTTGAATTTTCTATGTGATTTTGTGTAAAATTCGCGCCAATTTTGTTGCGATTCGTTCGCAAATAGCATTGAAAATTTTTAGTAATTTTGTAAATGCAAAAGTATAATAGCCGATTTGATAGAATCGAAATTTTATAAAGCCTTTAAGGCGTTAGATTTTTAAGGACAAATGATGAAAAAATTTGATTTCAAGGGTTTTTTAAGCAAGATTAAGCCGAATCTTAAGTTTAATGCGAAAGACTTGAATCTAAAAGACTTGCAAAAAAATGTAACCAAAACCCTTACGAGCAAGATAAACGCAAAGCAAAAAAACGCGAATCTTGTGTATTACAATCCTGATTCAAAGATTTTTCTAACCACAAGTGGCGGAAAAGTCATACAATACACAAAGGGCGCGAATTCTAGCCTTAGAGTTGTGTCGCTAATCAATTTTGATTCGCTATTAAAAACCAATGTCGAAGTCCCACGAACAACCGATGATATGGACATCGAGGACTTTGTCATTGAGACGGCATACAAACAGCTAAATATCGCCGCAGACGCCGACTATCAAGTGTCATATTCGCGCGTTGAGGCGAACTTTGACGCGGATAATTGGATTTATGATGTTTATGCTATCGAATCCAAAAATTTGGAAAATATCTATGATGATTTGGTGGCAAAGACTACATTCCTTGATGTTGTAACAACTACGGCGTTTTTGCCCCTTGCACTCTACAAAAAGGGCAAATTAGATGTCATTGATAATCATATCTTTGTCTTTATTGGTGAGGATAGCGGAATCTTTGCCTTTTATAGCAAGGGAGAGCCTGTTTATATCAAAACGCTAAATTCCAATATGCACCGATTGCGCGTGGAGTTTAACCAAGAGACTTCGCTAGAGCTAAGCGCGTCTGAATTTGAGGATTTTCGCGCTGGTAAGGCAGCAGAGGCGAATGACCATAAAGCGTCCATTGATTCAATGGTGGATAGAATCGCCCACGAAGTAGAGGAAAATGTGCTTTATATCAAACGCGTTTATCAGGATTTAGACCCTACGGCGATTTATTTTGGTATGAGCTGTGAATATGATAGCAGATTTTTGCCTATAATGCGCGATACGCTATTGCTTGATGCGCGTCCGTTTAATCAACTCGCATTTGTAAGTGTCGAAAAAGGCAGACACGCCCTAGCAAATATCGCTATGCACTATGCGGATTTGTATATCAGCAATATGAATATCAAAATCCCAAACTTCTCTTATGCAAAGCGTCCAAAACCGCTAAGCCAAAGGGAATCGGGGCAGTTTGTGCTAATAGTGGCGGCTTGTTTTGTGCTAAGCCTAATAAATCCTATTTACAATGTCGCACTAAGTGGCTTTTATAATTTCCGCGCAGGAATGCTACAAAGCGAACACGATAATGTCGTATTCCCCAAAGCAGAGGATTATCGCAATAAAGAAAAAAATATGAAAGCCCAAATAGAGAGTTTGCAACAAACCCAAGCGAATCTCAACCAAACCATTGCGAATCTGCGTGGCGATATGAGCGATATTCACACTTGGCAAGTCGGCTATATCCAAAAAACTAAGATTGTTGATGATATTCTCAAAGTCGCCAAAGATAGCAAAGTAAGCATTGTGAAATACACAGCTACGGCGAATAACAATCAAAGCCTAGTAGTTACACTGCACCTTTTTGCGAAAAATCAGCAAGATATTACAGATTTTATTAGGAATCTAAACTCACAAAAAACCTACAAAAGCGTAACGACTGAGAAAATCGAAAAATATGGCGTGGAAGTTACCACAGATGCGCAAACTTCTATGGCAAGTGCGGCAAAAAATACCGCTAACACAGCAAGAACTGCAGCAAGAACTGCAACCGCCACAGCGACAAATCAAGCGGAAAATTTGGTGAATCCAGAATATAGCTTTAGTAATAACGCAGATTTAGAAAGTCGCGTAACGGGCTATTTAAACTCAATAGTTAAGGTGGTGGTGCGATGAATCAACTACAAACACAAATGTATGAACAGCTAGATAAATTAGATAGCTATTTGGTTGATAAAAGCCCAAGCGAACGCGCATTATTTGGCTTTATCTGTGGCGCGGGAATCATTGCGCTAATGTATTTTGGCGTGTATGACTTTGTGGCTGGTTATAGATACGAATATCAAGGCACACACGACAATATAAACGCGCAAATAACCAAAGAGAGAGATTACATTAGCTCAATGGATAATGGCGGATTTTTAAGCCTAGAGCAACAAATCGGCAATCTAAATGACGGCATCACGCAATCGCAAAATACTATAAAACGGCTCAATATGCTACTAAATGATGTCTTTGATAATAGCAAAGATTGGTTTTTGACATTTGATGAGGCGAGTAAAAAGGCGATTGATTTGGGGCTTGTCGTAAATGGCACAGATATTGAGCTAGGCGATAATACGAGTTTGGGCGGTATGAAGCACAGCACTTTTATTCTATTTGGCTCAGGGAAATACAATAAAATCCTAGAATATATCGATTGGTTAGAGACTTTTGGGCAATTTGTCTCGCTAGATAATATTATCATTGAGAGTAGAGACAATCGCCTAACTTTCAGCATACTCATTCGTAACTTTAGGGGAGGTGTGTAATGAGAGTTTTAATAATGGCGTTGCTTGTGAGCGTGGCATTTGGCGCGGATTTGGATATTAGCGATAATACTACTGCCAATGTAAGTGCGAATCCAAGCCCGAATCCAAGTGCAAATAATGCGAATCCAGCCACGAATCCAGCCACGAATCAGGCGAATCAAGCAAATGTGGCTACGAATCCAAGCGCGAATCAAAATAACGCGAATCCAAATGCCACAAATCCTAATGCGAATCCAAGCCCGAATCAAATGGCAAATAAAACCCAAACCGCTCCCCAAGCTAAGCCCGTAGCTCCAAAAGAGCAAAAGCCTCGCCCAAGCGACCCTGATGAGCGACTAAAAGAGGATATTGTAAATTTTGAGAGAGAAAAACATATCCAAAATAGTGCCAATATCGATGACCCATTTATCTATGTATATCAGCAAACAGAGGACGAGGTGGCGCGTAGAGCTCAGTTGGAACAAGCTGTGCTTACACTAAAAAGCATTATTGTCGCTCCTGATTCTAATAATAACCGAATCAAGCGATATAAAGCACACATTAACAACCAATGGGTAGAGGAGTGCAAAGTGGTAGGCAGAAACAAGCAGTGCGATTCTATCGAAGGCTGGGAAGTAGCGAGTATCACGGAGGATAGCGTGAAATTACGCGTTACGCGCTACAATATGAAACGAGATTTGCAACTTATGAGTAAGAAAGTTACAATCAAAAAAGAAGATTACAAGTAGGTATTAGAGATGAAAAAGTGTATTTTTGTATTAGCGTTAAGTGTGTTTTTAGGCTCGTTACAGGCAAATAGCCTATGCGAGGATAAGGCATTTACTATCTCTGCGTCAAGTTTAGATGGGACTTCTGTGGGTGAGCTTTTAGAGCAGTTGTCATTTGAATGCGGATATAGTATGCTAGTGCGTGATAAAGCCGCTAAAAACAAACTTGGTGGCTCTATTGCAGCTGTAAATATCGTGGAATTGCCGTTAGAAAAAATCTTTGATTTATTGCTTACCGAAAATGAGTTAAATTACGAGTTTGACGGCAAACTTTTGCGCGTATCTTACCTAACTACTGAAACTTTTAAGATTAACTACATTGGCACTTCAAGGGTAGGCGCAAGTAACACAGATATAATTTTGTCGCAAAATTCTTTGACTACCGAAAATTCTGGTGCTGGTAGCTCATCTGGTGCTGGTTTAGCTCCGCAAGATAGTGCGACTTTGCAAAGTGGCGTTCACGGCGGGATTGTAACTGCTGCTATGAGTGGCGGTAGTGCGGATAGCATTAGCGGGACAAAGATTTATTCTGTAGATGAGTTTGATTTTTGGGGACGCGTGGAAAAAGAAGTCTTTGAAATCGCATTCCGTCCCGGCGATGCGCATCAACCCAAACGCCCATCAGCCGATGGCAATGCTGGTGGTGCTGGAGGAGGTGCTGGTGGCGGTGCTAACAAAGATGATGATATTGGCGATGGACAAAGTGTAATCGTTAATAAAGCTGCTGGGCTAATCACCGTTACAGGGACTATCAAGCAGTTAGAGCGCGTTAGAAAATACCTAAAAGAGTTAGAGGAAAACTTGCAAAATCAAGTGATGATTGATGTAACGATTCTAAATGTAACACATACAAATGGCAACACTGTGGGCGTGGATTGGAATCAGCTCTATAATGCTGGAAACTTTGTAATGCCAAATCAACAGCAAGACGCAGAGGGTGGGAATCCTGTGCTAGAATTAGGCGGATATAGACTTTTCTCAGCTGGTTTTTCGCTTAATCGAATCATAGAGTTTTTAACTCAATATGGCACGGTGCGCTCTATTTCAAACCCCAAAGTGCTTACTTTAAATAATCAACCCGCCCTTATTAGCGTGGGTAGCATATTGCGCTATAATCAAAGCTCGACTTATTTAACAGCGACTTCTGGGACTTCAAACCAAACGACAAATGACGAATATCCCACCATATTTGCGGGTATTTTGCTTGATGTTACGCCCTCTATTCAAGGCGAATATATAATGCTTAAAATCAACCCAAGCATTACTAGCACAAAAGACGCAACGGTGGAAAATCAAGCCACAGCATTGCAAGAGCCACCAAACCTTAATGCTTCACAGCTTTCATCGCTTGTCCGCGCAAAAGACGGCGATAAAATCATCATCGGTGGGCTTATTGGAAAAAGTGCGAAAAATACCAAAAATCGTGTGCCACTTTTGGGCTATATCCCTATCGTAAAGTATCTTTTCTCTTATGATTCAATGGTAGAGGAAACCCAAGAAATGGTGATTGTCATCACGCCACATATCGTTAAAAACAACGACAATCCTAGCTTACAAGATTTAGGCTATACTGAAACCGTTAATGAGATTATTAGAAAAGATGACATAACAGCAAACATACACGAAATAGGCGAAGAAGAATAGCCAAAAGGTGGTAAATGAAAAAAGTCGCTGAGCTAGAAAATCGCTGGAGGGCATACAAATATAGGACGACTATATTTTATGTCTTTGTCGCCGTGCTTGTGGCATTTATCGTAATGCTCGGCGTTTTTATAAAATTTCAAATCTATGATAAAAGCGCGGTAGTTAAAAAGCGTGTAGATTTGGCGAATATCGCCCAAAGAGCCACCACAAAAAGCGCGAATCCAACAAATCAAGGCGCGAATCGCAGTGCAGATTCGGCTCAAAATCCCGCAAAAGTCAGCTTTACTTGCCGACAAGTAATCACAAATAGGCTAAATGTCCGCCAAGAGCCAAATTTTCGCTCTAAGGCTTTGGGGCATTATTCACGAGATTCAATCTTTTGTGCGAATAGCGAGGCGGTGAATGGACTGCTAAAAACGCCTAATGGCTGGGTTAGCGCAAATGATAATTACAGCAGAGTCGTGGATATAAATATGTTTGTTGATACGGGATTTTACAAATATAGTGGCGATTCGCGCATAGTGGCGCAAAGAAATGTGCCTCGCACTAGCTTTGAGGAAGTGCGCGTATTTGATAAGCCCAATCGTAGCAATGTAAGTAATGTCGAATCCGCCCCCAAAGTAGTCGCCAAACCCAAACACAAAGTCGCTATCACCTCGCAAAAACTTAGCAAAGAAAAAATGATAGCCTTTAAGGAAGCGGACTTTAGAAACACTAATGATTACAATATCGCTATTGAAGTGGCAAAATTCTATTACGATAGCAAGGATTATGATAAAAGCATTAAGTGGGCGTTAGATGCGTCAAATGCGGATTCGCGTGGCAAACAAAAAACAGAGAGCTTTATCATCTACGCTAAATCGCTTTATCTAAGCGGTAAGCAAGACCAAGCATTAGAAGTGCTATCGCGTTATATTTCAAGCACAAATGCCCCCGATGCGATTGACGCGCTAAATAAAATGAAGCAAGGCATTATCTAGTGGCTAAAGTTAGGATTGGGGATAGGCTAATCTCCGCTGGACTAATCACTAACGAGCAATTAAATCACGCCCTAGAGGAGCAAAAAAAGCAAACACGCCGTAAAAAAATCATACGAATCCTAGTGGATTTAGGCTACTTAGATGAGGGCAAATTACTTGGATTTTTCGTAGAGCTTTGTAAAAGAGGCGAACTTAACCTAATGTCGATTTTGGAGGATTTCCCCAATAGCGAGGAAAATATCCTAAAATTACTCTCACGAATGCTAAATATGGAATATGTCAATTTGGACGCCGTGCAGTTTGATATAGATGTTACCAATGCCGTGCCTTTTAGCATTATTGAGCGACATTTGGCATTCCCTATTGAGGAAAGAGATATAGCCACAGATGACATATTAAAGGGCAAGGCGAGTGTTGTTACAGAGATGAAAGTCGTAGTCGCAGACCCCTTTGATGTGCAAGGTATAGAGGCAATCAAAAGGGTAATTCGCAATAAAAAGATATTGTTTTGTCTAGCAAAAAAAGAGCAAATCGTAAGCATTGTAGTGCGAATCTCGCTAAACGACAGCGTCAAAGACCTTGTTAAGAAAATCAAAGAGGAAATCAAAGGCGATTCGCAAAACCTACTACTTGCCGATGAGGCAAATGAAAGCGCGATTACCAAGCTAGTCCATGTCGTTTTGGAAACTGCTATCAAGCAAAAAGGTAGCGACATTCACATTGAGGGAACTGCGAAAAATACTTTAGTGCGAATCCGCGTAGATGGTATGATGCGCGAGGTATTTAAGTTTGAGAAAGATTTGTTTGCGCCCCTTGCCTCGCGTATAAAGCTAATGTCCAATATGGACATCGCAGAGCGCAGAAAGCCCCAAGACGGCAGGTATAGTGCTATCGTGCTAGAAAAGCCCTATGATTTTCGTATCTCTACTTTGCCTATTATCACAGGCGAATCGATTGTTATTAGGATTTTGGATAAAAGCAAAGTTTTGGTGCAATTAGAGGATTTGGGGATTAGTGAGCTAAACTTTGATAGATTCGGCGAAGCCATTGGGCAACCAAATGGCATTGTGCTTGTTACAGGACCGACAGGTAGCGGGAAAACGACTACGCTTTACGCTGCGCTTAATGCTATAAAAAGCGTTACGCATAAAATCATCACCGTTGAGGACCCTGTGGAATACCAAATGGAAATGATTCAGCAAGTTATGGTGAATGAACGCGCGGGAATGACATTTGCGGCGGGTTTGCGCTCGATTTTGCGCCAAGACCCTGATATTGTTATGATAGGTGAGATTCGCGATAAAGAGACTTTGCAAATCGCCCTCCAAGCCGCGCTTACTGGACACTTAGTGTTAGCGACACTCCACACCAATGACGCTATTAGCGGGGTGGCAAGGTTGCTAGATATGGGCGTGGAGAGCTTTTTCATCGGCTCTACGATATGCGGATTACAAGCACAAAGGCTTGTGCGCAAACTTTGTCCGCATTGCCGATATGCCAGAAAAAATGATAAACCAAATCAAAAATCTAATCCCCGAGGATTATCATTTTTTCAAATCGCACGGTTGCAATGAATGCAATATGCAGGGCTATTCAGGCAGGGAGGTAATCTCGGAAGTCGTGCTTGGCACGGAGGGAATGCGGCGTCTCATCTCTGCGAATGCGACAAAAGATGAGCTTTTGGCGGAGGCGAGAAAAGATGGCTTTGTAACAATGTTTGAAGATGCGCTTTCAAAGGCATTAGAGGGCAGAACAAGCCTAGATGAAGTGTATAGGGTGGCAAAACTATGAAATATTTCAAAGTAAAATCAAAACAAAAAAACGGCAGACGCGTTGAGATGACGATTAAGGCGATGACGGCAGATACCGCCTTTGAAGTGGTGCGCAATAAATACAAGCTAAAGCCCGTCTCTGCGGTTGAAACAACTCCGCCATTTTATCTAAAACTCTACGCGGATATGACAAAAGATAAGGCGATTAAGTATGATGATTTGATTGCGGCATTTAAACAGATGAGCTTTATGATAAATGCGGGTATTTCGATTCAAGCGACATTAGAGGACTTGGTAAAATATACTTCCAATGAACGCTTGGTGGGCATCTTTGATGAAGTGCTAAATGGCGTGAATAGCGGTAGAACTTTAACAGACGCATTTAGCGACCATAGGCTAGTCATAGGCGGATTGCCCATTTCTATGATTTCGCTGGGCGAAAAAACAGGTAACCTAGCCGAATCGCTAGATATGCTAGTAAAAAACTTAGAGGAGCTCCGCGACAACCGCGCGAAATTCAAAAAGGCTATGCGCTATCCTACAATCGTTATAAGTGCGATGGCAGTAGCCTTTGTCGCGCTTTGTATGCTTGTTATCCCGCAGTTTAAGGATATATTTGCCGAGCTTGGCGGGGAATTGCCACTACCTACAAAGATACTCATCGGCATTGAGGAAACGCTCACAAATTACGGCGTTATCGTGGCTTTTGGACTTGCTGCACTTATAATTTTTATCAAAAACCGCTATAAATATAGCCCGAGTTTTAAATTTCAATGGGATAAATACATTCTCAAAGTTAAGCTGATTGGGCGAATCACATTTTTATCCAATATCACGCAATATTCCACCACACTCGCACTTATGCTAAAGGCTGGGCTTTCGCTTGAAGAGGGGCTTGAATCATCATCATCGCTACTTGCAAACGACTATATGAAAACCAATCTTAGCACGGTGAATCGCGCGATTCAACGCGGTGTTACGCTAACAGACGCGCTAACGGATACGAAATACTTTGACCCGATGGCTTTGCAGATGATAAATACGGGTGAGCAAAGCGGTGAGTTAGACAAAATGCTAAGCTCGGTGGCAGAATATTATAAAATCAAATATGACTACATTTTGGATAATATGTCTGCCTACATTGAGCCGATAATGACATTTTTCCTTGCGTGTTTGGTGTTGCTACTTGCACTAGGAATATTCCTACCGATGTGGGGGCTAGGAGCAGCTGCAAAAGGAGCGTAAAAAGGTGCGTTTTATGTATTACGCAGATACAATTTGTTCTGGGGTATGCGATTCACACGGCGTTTTGCCCCTTGCTTCGTCAATAGACACTAAGTCTTATTTCCTCGCAAAGGGCAAAACGCCGTGCAAAGCCACACCGCCATTACTTCGATGGTTGCTTCGAGCTGTCGCTCTCGCAAATTCTGCGA
>SAMEA104315433__coassemble_800_pt1 | contig 13636 bp, 9 predicted proteins | sample SAMEA104315433__metabat2_low_PE_023 | metagenome-assembled genome bin SAMEA104315433 (sample SAMEA104315433) | gut metagenome | biome: Monkey gut; feature: monkey-associated habitat; material: faeces | place: China | collected 2013
AGTTTTCCTCATAGCTTTTGGGTATATACGCACCCATCGAAACACTAACCGCACCAAACACCATTAGTAGCATTACTACCATTTTCTTTGTTTTATTCATTTCTTACTCCGTTGAAATTAAATTTCAAATCCACCAAATCCCCACACCATAAAATGATAGAGACTTAATGTCTTTGTTGCCGAAATTTTAGCATAAACTATTCCCCAAAAGCAAGAAAAAACACTACAATACCCACATTTTCCCCACATTGAATTATGTATAGATTTCAGTTGAATCTAGTTGAATTTTGTAAGATTTTTGTAGTTTCGGGGGCTTATGCCCCCAAATGTCCCGCAATGCCAAAAAAACAAAAATTATTATTTTGCCAAAGGAATCGTATCTGGGATAATGCCTGTAAGTGCAAATGCGATGATAGCCGTCCAAATACCGATGATGATGACAAACACCACAGAGTATTTGAGTGTGAATCTAAATAGCTCGGATTCGCGCCCGACTAATCCCACCGCAGCACACGCGATTGCGATGCTTTGTGGGCTTATCATCTTGCCGACAACGCCACCTACGGAGTTTGCCGCTAGGAATAGTGCCTCTTTGATTCCAAGGTGTTGTGCGCTAACTTGTTGCAATGTCCCAAAGAGTAGGTTTGAGCTAGTGTCGCTTCCTGTGATGAAAACGCCAAGCCACCCGACAATAGGGCTAAAGAACGCAAACGCATTGCCCGATTCGGCGAATGCTCTACCCAAAGTCTCGCTCATACCGCTATTGCGTGAGATAAAGGCAAATGCGACAACAAGCCCGATTGTGATACAAGGAATCGCCATTTCTTTAAGCGTATCGCCCAAAGATTCCTCGACTACATTTAGCTTGATTCGCAAACAGATGATGGTCAAAATCGCCGCTACCAAAATCGCAGTCCCCGCTTGAAGCGCGATTAGGTTAAATGCTAAGTCTAATTTGACAGGATTCCCCGCTGCATTTAGAATACTTGCCTCCATATTTTTAAATACCATTGTTACTTGCGTGTAGTCAAGTGCCGCGCCTTGTTTAAAGAATGCTTTAAACCAATCCTGCGTCCAAATGACGATACAAATGATTAGCAAGATAAATGGCAACCACGCCTTAAAGATTGTGCCTAAGGGCAGGTTGCTTTTGCTTGAAAAATCTTTCACATCATCAAGGCGGAAGACATTTTTAACCGACCAAAATTTCAAAAAGATAGTGGTGCAGGCAAGTGAAACTACCGCTGAGGTAATGTCTGGCAACTCCGCGCCAAGGAAGTTTGAGCTAATGAACTGCGTGCCTGTGAAGCTAATAGCAGCCACTAAAATCGCTGGGAAAGTCTCTTTCACGCCCTTTACGCCGTCCATCAAAAAGACGATGAAAAACGGCACACTAAGGCTTAGTGGCACTAGCATTCGCCCTACCATAGCTGCTACGGAATACTGCTCGATGCCTACGAGATTCGTCATCGCAATGATAGGAATCCCAACCGCACCAAACGCCACAGGCGCAGTATTTGCGATTAAGCAAAGCCCCGCTGCGTAAAGTGGCTTTAGCCCTAGTCCTACGAGCAGTGCCGCAGTGATTGCCACAGGTCCGCCAAAACCGATTGCGCCCTCTAAAAACGAGCCAAAGCAAAAGCCGATTAAGATTACTTGAATCCTATGGTCTGGCGTGATACTCATAACGCTTTGTTTGATGACCTCAAAACTGCCTGATTTTACAGAGAGTTTATACAAGAAAATTGCCGCGATGATAATCCACGCGATAGGCCACATACCTTGCGCGAATCCGTGTATAAAACTCGCACCAATAAGTGAAAATGGCATATCATAAACGAAAAACGCCACCAAAGTCGCCACAATCACGGTGATAAATCCCGCCACATAGCCTCTCATCTTAAAAATAAGTAAGCACAGCAAAAAGCACAATATAGGCAAAAACGCCACAATCGCGCTTAACAAAAGACTGCCTAATGGGTCAATATTTTGTGTCCATTCCATTTGAAAAAGCTCCTAAAATCAAAATTTGTCAAAAAAGACGCAATATTTTATTTAAATTTTTTTTAAAAAATCTTTGAATACCACAAATGAAATGTTGCGAATGTGTAGAATTGTAAAAAATCGCTAGATTTATAATAGTTTTTTGGCTTTAAAGCTAAAAATTTTATTCAAAATGACGGCGAATCTAGAGTTCGCCATTGCGATGATGAGGTGGATAGATTCGTCATTGCAAGATTCGGCTTTAGCCGAATCGTGGCAATCCACTTCACTCGTCATACTGAGCGAAACGCAGTGTAGCGAAGTATCCAAATCACACAAATCTAAATTATGGGCGAATCAAAACAACCTCGCTAGTTGATTAGAGTCTAAGGAGTTAGGGGGACTCTACTTTTTGCAAAAGCAAAAAGTAGCAAAAACTTTTGCAAGGATTTTTATTTATTTTTTTGCTAGATTCGTGGCTTTAGCCACGACAATCGAAGTAATGGCGGTAGTGCTTTGCGTTATTTTGGCGCAAAATGAGCGAGATAAGACTTGAGCGTCTATTGAGCGCAGTTTTATGCAAAAATAATCCAAATGATTACCTAAGACACAAATTGTCCCATAAATTCACTCTCACTTATTGTTTTCACACCTAACTCTTTTGCTTTCTCTAGCTTACTTCCTGCATTTTCCCCATACACCACCATTGTCGTCTTTTTGCTAACGCTATTTGTGATTTTCGCGCCCATTGATTCTAGCATAAATGCGATTTCATCACGGCTTTTGCTCATAGTCCCCGTAAGCACGATGATTTCGCCACTTAAGCGCGATGAATCCACACTAGATTCGCCACTTTTTGGCATTTGTGGCTTGATAATCTCACGCAATTTTGCGATAAATTCCGCATTTGTCTGCATAAATAGCACAATAGATTCCGCCATTTCCTCGCCTATGCCCTCAATCTCTAGCAATTCCTCGCGATTCGCGCTAAATATGCGCTCCCCAAGCACACTAGCTAGTTTTTTGCTACTCCCCTCGCCGATATGCTCGATTCCAAGCGCATTTAGCAGATTCCATAAGGGCGCGTTTTTACTGCCCTCAATGGCACTTAAAAGATTATCGATTTTTTTTGAGCCAAAGCCCTCACGCCCTGCCAAATCCGCACTTTTTAGCGCATAAATATCCAAAATATTGCTAATTAGCCCATTTTCAAACAAAAATTCCACGATTTTATCGCCCATACCGATGATATTCATCGCTTTTTTGGAGCAAAAATGAATGATAGAGTTCATCACACGCGCCTTGCAGCTTAGATTTTGGCATTTGATTAAAATATCCTCCACTAGCAATTCGCTCCCACATACAGGGCAAAAACGCGGTTTTTCCACCACAACTTCACTGCCATTTCTGCGCTCGATTATAGGCTTAATGATTTTAGGAATCACATCGCCACTGCGGATAATTAGCACTTTATCGCCTATGCGAATGTCTTTTTTGGCGATTTCATCAAAGTTATGCAAAGTCGCGCGGGTGACATTTGCGCCCTCTATATTCACTGGCTCTAGCTCTGCCACAGGCGTGATAACGCCACTGCGCCCCACTTGAAAGCTCACGGACAAAATCTGCGTGGTTTTTTCAATCGCTGGGAATTTGTAGGCAACGGCGAATCGCGGGTTTTTTATGGTGAATCCTAGCGCGTTTTGCAGGGCTAAATCATCGATTCGCACTACCATTCCATCAAGCATAATGGGATATTTGTCGCGCATTGCGATTAAGTGATTATAAAAAGCCTCGATTTCATCGATATTTGCGCAGATTTTGCTTAAAAGCGAATCCTTAAAACCAAGCGATTTTATGGCGCAAAGATTGGCAAAAAAGCTCGAATCTGCGTTTGATTCGCCCAAAGATTCGTGCGATTCGCTTGATTTTATTAGCGATTCGCCCACGAATCCAAAGCCCCACGGGATAAAAGTAAGTTTGCGCTTTCTAGTAATCCTTGCGTCTAAATTACGCAAACTTCCCGCTGCGGCGTTGCGCGGATTGGCAAAGACGCTTATCCCATTTTGCAAACGCGATTCATTTAACGCCTCAAAATCCGCCTTTGCGATGACAATCTCCCCGCGAATCTCGATTTTTCCCTTGTATGCGATATTTTGCGGGATTGATTCAATCGCCCTTGCATTATGCAAAACCTGCTCTCCCACACTGCCATCGCCCCTCGTTGCGGCACTAACTAATGCGCCGTTTTCATAAAGCAGATTCATACTTGCGCCATCAAATTTCGCATCGCACATAAAACACAGATTCGTAGCTTTGTCCGCAAGGTGCGGATTTTCCGCAGAAAGCGCATTTATATTTTTGTAGATTCGCTCAACCCACGCGATTAGCTCATCTTTGTTAAAAATATCCTCCAAACTCCACATTTTCTCAATGTGCGTGGATTTCTCAAACTTTGTTAGGATTTCATCGCCGACTTTTTGCGTAGGCGAATCAGCCACTATTTGCGTGGGATTCGCACTCTCATAAGCCAAAATTTCGGCATATAAATTGTCGTATTCCTCATCACTTGCGATAGGCGAATCCAGCGTGTAGTAGTGATATGCCATTTTTTTTAGCAAAGCCACTTTTTGTAAATATTGCTCGTTTGTCATTTTTTACTCGTTAAATTTAAAGTTTTGTTGTATAATACCAAAATTTTTTTGATAAAAAAGGGGATAAATTGCTAAAAAATATAGCCAAAACAACGGAATTGCATTTGATGAATGAAGTGCAATTTTTGTGCTTTTTACTCGAAGAAGATGGCGAATTATACGCGACAAATGTCTTTAAAGTGCGCGAAGTCGTGCATTACACCGATGTGCTTACCAAAACGGAGGGCGAAGATAATGATGTCGTGCTTGGATTTATCACAATGCGGGGCGAATCCATTCCTTTGCTTGACTTGCGCAGGTGGCTATACTATGACCCAAAGGATTCGCTAAAGGATTTGCACGATTGCGCGGTGGATTCAGAGCAGTATTTGATTATCATTTGTGATTTTAGTGGCTACACCGTGGGATTGCGAATCCACTCCGTTAGGCGAATCATTCAGCGAAATTGGGACGAAGTGGTTACAGGAAGCGAGTATGGATTCCAAAAAGACGGCAAAGTCGTGGCTACAACGAAATTCGATGATGGCAAAATCGTGCAGATTTTAGATGTGGAAAAAATGCTAGGCGAAATTTTCCCAATGGTAAAAGACCAAGAAAGCCTTGATATGCAGACGCTTACCAAAATCGACAGCGATAAAATCATACTTTTGGCAGAAGATTCAAAGCCCATTACAAAGTCAATGCAAGTGCTATTAGAAAAATTAGGGCTAAATTACTATTCATTCCCCAATGGCAAGGAATTATTGGATTATTTACACAACGAAAGAGACTTAAAGGCAATCGGCGCGATGATTACGGATTTGGAAATGCCTGTGGTATCGGGCTTTGAAGTGCTAAAGCGTATCAAAGAAAGCGATGAATATAAGCATTTGCCCGTGATTGTCAATACCTCGATGAGTAGCGAATCAAACATTTCTTTGGCGCGTTCGCTAAAAGCCGATGCGTTTTTGACAAAGCTAAAGCCTGTGGAGTTAGAATTTGAGCTAAGAAAAGCTCTTGGCGTCCCAGTGTAAAAAATATTTATTTTAAGGAAAAAATATGCGGACACATTTATGCAATGAAGTTAGCGAAAGCGATATAGGCAAGGAAGTGCGCTTGTGCGGGTGGTGCAACACATACCGCGACCACGGAGGCATTATATTTATTGATTTGCGTGATTTTAGCGGAATCGTGCAATTAGTTTTCGACCCAAGCTCTCCCGCCTACGCAGAGGCGGGAAGTATCCGCGATGAGTTTGTGTTAAGCGTTAGCGGAAAAGTCCGCGCTAGAGGCGAGGGGCTAGAAAATCCCAAGCTAAAAACAGGCAAGATCGAAGTGGTAGTGGAAAATTTGGTGATTGAAAATAAAAGCAAAACGCCACCAATCGCCATTGGCGCGGACAATATTAGCGAAGAGTTAAAGCTAAAATATCGCTATTTGGATTTGCGCTCTAAGAAAAACTACGATACTTTCGCACTGCGCTCAAAAGTCGCCATAAAAACACGCACTAGCTTAGAGTCTATGGGTTTTTTAGAAGTAGAAACGCCCATTCTTACCAAAGCCACGCCAGAGGGCGCAAGAGACTTTTTAGTGCCTAGCCGAATCTACAATGGCGAATTTTTCGCACTGCCCCAAAGTCCGCAATTATTCAAGCAACTACTAATGATGAGCGGATTTGATAGATATTTTCAAATCGCAAAATGCTTCCGCGATGAGGATTTACGCGCCGATAGACAGCCAGAATTTACGCAAATTGACATTGAGATGAGTTTTTGCGATGAAAATGCTGTGATTGGCGTGGCTGAGAAATTGCTAAGCGATATTTTTGGCTCGTGTGGGCATAAGATTGAGACGCCATTCCCGCGAATGAACTACACAGAGGCAATGGAAAAATATGGCAGTGATAAGCCAGATATGCGATTCGCGCTTCCACTTTGCGATGTCGGCGAGTTTTTCACGGATTCGACAAATGATATTTTTAAAAATATCGCAAGTGATTTGAAAAAAAATCGATTCAAAGCACTAAAAATCCCCAATGGCGACTCTGTTTTCACGCGCAAAATGTTAGATGAAATGGAGGACTTTGTCCGCAAATTTGGCGCGAAAGGTTTGGCTTATATCCAAGTGCGCAAAGGCGAAAACGGCGATTTAGACATAAAAGGACCGCTAATAAAATTTATCGCCGAATCCCGCAGAGATGCCTTTAAAAACGCACTTGATTTAAAAGAGGGCGATTTGGTATTTTTTGGCGCGGGTGAGGCGAATGTCGTGTTAGATTATATGGGGCGATTGCGCCTAAAATGCGGGGATATTATGAATCTCATCAATAAAGATGAGCTAAATTTCCTTTGGGTGGTGGATTTCCCAATGTTTGAGTTTAGCGATGGGCGATATTACGCGCTTCATCACCCTTTCACAATGCCAAAGGGCTTAGAGCAGGGCGACCCATTGCAAATGACTTCACGCGCTTACGATGTGGTGCTAAATGGCTTTGAGCTAGGCGGTGGTAGCATTAGGATTCATCGAAACGAGATTCAACAAAAAGTCTTTGAGATTTTGGGGATAGATGAGGGCGAGGCGAAACAAAAATTTGGCTTTTTGCTAGAAGCATTGCAATATGGTGCGCCACCGCACGGAGGCATTGCGATTGGCTTTGATAGGCTGATAATGCTTTTGACAAAACAGCCTAGTATCCGCGATGTCATCGCATTCCCCAAAACGCAAAAGGCGATTTGTCCGCTCACAAGTGCGCCTAGCGCGGTAACGGACGAGCAGTTAAAAGAGCTAGGCATTAAGGTGCAAAAATCAAAATAAAGGAGGCAAAAATGAAAAAATTATTTTTGATTATCGGTGCGCCCGGCAGTGGCAAAACCACAGATGCACAAATTATCGCGCAAAATAATAGCGATACAATAAAGCATTATTCCACAGGCGATTTGTTGCGTGAGGAAGTCGCAAAGGAAACGGAGCTTGGCAAAACGATTGACAAATACACTTCCAAAGGCAATTTAGTCCCGCTTGAAATTGTCGTGGATACGATTGTAAATGCGCTGAAAAATTCGCCCAAAGATATTATCCTAATTGACGGCTATCCGCGCTCTGTGGAGCAAATGGAGGCGTTAGACAAGGTGCTAAAGGCGCAAAGCGAGATTGAGCTAGTTAGCGTCATCGAAGTGGTGGTGAGTGAAAGCGTGGCGTTTGATAGAGTGATTGGCAGGGCGCGTGGGAGCGATGATAATGCGGAAGTGTTTAAAAATCGTATGCGCGTGTATTTAGAGCCACTTGCGCCTATCAAGGCATTTTATGGCAATCTTGGGATTTTACAGCAAATCAATGGAGAGAGAGGAATCGATGAGATTGTCGCAGAAATGGAGGCTTTTATAAAAAGCAAGGCGTAGATTCGTGGCGTGATTCGCATAACGATTCGCACTTGATTCGTGGCGGATTCGCACTTAAATCGCATAAGATTCACACGAATCAAAGCCGAATCTAGTCGAATCTAAAGCCGATTCGCCTCCGCGAATCGCAATTCAATTTAAATTAAAAGGAGAAAAAATGGACTTAAGCAAACTAACTTATGGTGGCAAAGATTTTGTCAATGCGGTGATTGAAATCCCCTATGGCTCAAGCGTGAAATACGAGGTGGATAAGGACACAGGCGCGATTATGGTGGATAGAGTAATGTATAGCGCGGTTTATTATCCCGCGAATTACGGCTTTATCCCGCAGACTTTGGCTGATGACGGCGACCCTATGGATATTTTGGTGCTAAATCAATATCCGCTCCAAGCTGGTAGCGTTATCAAATGTCGCATTATCGGCGTTTTGATTATGGAAGATGAGAGCGGAATGGACGAAAAACTTTTGGCATTGCCACTAGATAAAATCGACCCAAGTTACAGCAACATAAGCGATTACAGCGATTTAAGTGAGCTGACTTTAGGGCGCATTAAAAATTTCTTTGAGACTTACAAAATGCTTGAGCCAAACAAATGGGTGAAATTAAAGAATTTTGAAGGCAAAGCAAAAGCAATGGAGATTTTAGAAAAATCCATTAAAAATTATAAGGCGTAATTTTGCGGGATTCGGTGGCGATTCGTGGCAGATTCACGCAATTTAGCGCATAATTTAGCTTGGAATCATAATGGAGCGAATAGATAGTTTATCCTTTGAACGCGCACTTTTGGCGACAATCCTTTATAATCCCAATGTTTTTGGCGACATTGAGAGCGAGTTAAGCCCAAAGGACTTTAGCTACGAGCAAAATGGCGCGGTTTTTGCCACAATGAGCGCACTTTACAAGGCGGATTTGCCACTTGATGATAACTATATCATTTCGCGCTGTGGCAAAAAGGGCAAGGATTTTGAGGCTTTTAAGGCGAATTTCTTTGAAATCGCCGCTACTTCGGCAATCGTGGATATTAAAGGCTACATAAGCGAAATCCGCAATCTCTCCCTAAAGCGCAAACTCCACACTTTGGCGGTTTCTATCCAAGAAAAAAGCCAAGATAATACGATGAGTTCGACAGAGATTATCGATAATATTGAGCGCGAGGTTTTTAACCTTGAGAATAACACCAGCGGGGGCAATTTCAGGCGATTCGATGAGGTTACCAAATCAATGCTTGAGCAATTGCTTGAGATAAAAGAGCGTGGCAATAATGTCCTAATCGGGCTAAACACGGGCTTTAAAGAGCTAAATCGCACGACAAATGGCTTTAAAAAAGGCGAGTTGATAATCCTAGCGGCGCGTCCGGGTATGGGGAAAACGGCGTTTGCGCTAAATGCGATTTTGCCCACGCTAAAGGAAAAAAAGGCAGTCGCGCTTTTTAGCCTTGAAATGGGCGCAGAACAGCTACTCACAAGGCTTTATGCAATGGAGACAAATATCCCCTTGCAAAAGCTCATCAGCGGGGATTTGAGCGAAAATGATTGGCAGTTTTTAAACGATGTGTGCGCCAAAAGCGCGGAGTGGAAGCTATTTATCGATGATGGCGGGAATCTAAATATTTCTAATCTTAAATCCAAGATTCGCCGTCTAAAGCTAAAAGAGCCAGATTTGTCCCTTGTGGTGGTGGATTATCTGCAGATTATGAGTGGCGTGGGCAATAAGGACAGGCATTTGGAAATCGCTGAAATCTCGCGTGGGCTTAAAAATCTCGCTCGTGAGCTTGGAATCCCTATCCTTGCGCTTAGTCAGCTAAATCGTATGCTTGAATCTCGCGAGGATAGGCGTCCTATGCTTAGCGATTTGCGCGAATCAGGCGCAATCGAGCAGGACGCAGACATAGTGCTATTTCTCTATCGTGGGCAAATCTATGAGATTCGCGACCAAAAAAAGCGCCTCGAGGAAGCGAAAAAAAACGGCAAGGAATTTAAAGAGACGCTAATCGTGCAAGGTGAGAGCGAGGAAGTGGAGCTAATCATCGGCAAACACCGCAACGGCGAGTTAAAGACAATCAAAATCATTATGCACCCCAAATACACGCGCTTTAGCAATAAAGAATTTTTCGACCAAGCTGAGCAAAACCCCACAAAAATGCTTGACAATGACGCCAATATCGATATGCCGATATAGGTGGTGGTTGCACAAATCTACACAAAAAATAAATCTGCGCAAAGTGCAACCGCATAAAAGTTTTTGCTTCGTTTTGCTTTCGCAAAAAGTAGAATCCCCCTTAACCACACAGACTCCAATCCACCAAGCGAGGCTATTTTGATTTGTCCGTAATTTCGATTTGTGTGCTTTGGATAGATTTGGATTGTTTTATGCGAATTACATTTATAAATCTCCCTACAATCGCCTACGAATCTTATCAGCTAAGGCATTTAGTATTTTATTTTCCTCTCTTTCTTGCCTTTCGGCTTCCTCTCTAGCTTCTTTTTCTATTTTTGCATCCATTTCCCATTCCTCTATATCCCACGGCTTTTTAACTACAATATTTGGCTTAAGTTTAGATAAAAGAGAAAATATCCAATAGTATAATATTGATATTACAACAAATGCAATTACAACCACCACAAAAATCGAACTTATGATTTCAAACATTTTTGGTGTCCCAAATTGATATGTCAAAAATGCTATTAAAGTTAAAAGTGCCATTGAAATATATGAAACCTTTTTGATGATAGGATAACAATTTGCAAAAAATATTTTTAAAAATTTAAATGAATCTAAAATAATAATGCTAATAATAGCATAAAATAAAGGTATTATAATAAGCCAAGTTACAAGAAATCTGACAAAATTTTCGTTATACATATTAGTAGTGAATAGCCACCAAAAGAAATAGACTATAAACAATAATCTCGCATTGGCTTTAAATATTGGGAATAATCTAGTTGTAAATAATCTTACAAACAAAATATAAGTTAAAAATATCAAAGGAATGTAAGCACCACCATAGCTTTTGAAATCTTTATCATCTAAAATTGCCAATATAAACCCCACCACAACCATTATCAACGGCATAGCAAAATCCACATAATCCTTAATCCACTGTTTTGCTTTCATTGTTTGTCCTTTAAACCAAAATTTTATGAAAATGTATTTTACCCCCCCCCTATTTTAATTTTGGCTTAAATGATTATGACTTATTTTAGATTTTTGTGCGATTTGGAAAAATGCAGATTTGCTTTGAGTTGTGTGGAATGTGGGATTTTGGATTCGTAGATTGCTTCGTGCGAATCTGCGATTTGCCCTCGCAATGACGAGAGAATAGAGAGACTCTACTTTTTGCGAAAGCAAAACGAAGCAAAAATTTTTATTTGGTTGCGCTACGCGCGAATTTTATTTTGTTTGGATACTTCGCTACACTGCGTTCCGCTCAGTATGACGAAATATTACAAATTCGTGCTTAATTCGTAGTCGATTCGCTTTAGCGTAATCGCAATCGAAGTAATGGCGGAATTTATAAGATTCAAACGATAAGCGCGGAAGTATTTTAGATGAGAAATCGGGGTTGTGTAGCCACGAGCAAGGAAATAAGACTAATCGTCTATTGACGAAGCGAGTGGCAAACTCCCCGATTTATCGCTAAAAGACAACGCGCTATTTTCATAGCTTTCTTTGGCGCAGTATAACACCGCATCCATACACCCCGCCAACGAAAACAGCCAAGTCTTATGCGCAAAAAGCCAATCCAACTTTTTCGCCTTTTTACTCATCTCATCATTTGCGATTTTGGTGGTGATTTTGGTTAGCTCCATTTCTTGGTGGAAAATGTAGCTCTGCGTGGCTTCATTAAAGATTTGCAAAAATTTTTGCGATTTAAAAAGCCCTTTGATTTTTTCGATTTTATCAAGCACCAAATCGATTTTTTTAAAGTCAATTTCTTCTAATTTTTGCTCTTTATTTAGTCGCTCTAATTCATCGCAAATTCCCGCTACCTCCAAAAATAACGCCTCTATTTTTGCCTTTTTCGCGCTTCCGTATTTTAAAATTTCTTGCACTTTTTTGGTGGCTTTTTTAAGATTTGCGTTAATCTCCGATTCGCTAGGATATTCTAAGATGATTCGCGCTTTTTTATGGCGCGTATCTACGCTTTTTAGTGCCTTTACAAAGGGCATTTCAATAGTATGGGGAATCCGCGCACCGCCCTCAGTTGCGTTAATGACACGAATCCTATCCTTTGTCTCAAAAATATCCCTCGCAAAAAACTTCAAAAACATATCCCAAATCTGCGTGGATTCGACGAATCCGCCACCGCCATATTGCTCCACCAAAATCTTTGGCTTCCCGCTTAGCTCATTTTCGCCATAAACCGCGCCCTTGCTGTGGCTTTTTCCGTCCTTGGCGAAAGCCAAATCCTGCCCGATGAAAATGCAAGTCTCAAACCCGCTATGCACCACCAGCTCGTAAGCCATATTTGCCGCACTCATTCCAATGCCGACATAGCCGTAAGGTTCAAGCTCAAAGTAGCTCGTGTAGCCAAATGGGCGCATTGAAATTTGCAAAACCCCGCCTTTTTTCACAATCTCATCAAGTAGCTTTTTATGCGCGATAGAGGTGATTTCAAAAATCACGCCTTCAAAAAACCGCGCCTCCACGACTTCATAAAACTTCGCCGTAAGCTCCACACGCTCCATTGATAGCACAATATCTGGCTTAATGCCATTTTCGCACAAAATAGGGAAAGACGCATCGACACAAAAAATCGTTACAAAATCTTGCATTTTTTTTAAAAGTGGAAGTTGCTTATTTAGGCTAGGACCTGTGGAGACAATCACCGCGTGGGTGGTATTTTGCGCTTTTCTTATTAGCTCATAAAGCGTGGGATTTTTTAGCATTAGTGGCAAATTTGCGATATGATGCTTTATGCCCGTGATTGCGTCCTTGCTGTCATTGCCCAAAGACGCCACGCCGTGTTCGATAATGCTAACAAATAGCTTATTGATTTGCCCCGCCAAGTCCAAAAAATTATCATAATATTCGTTAAAAATGTGGAGATTGTAAAGTTTGCCGTGCATTAGGGCATTGCGATTTTGGCTAAAAAATGGGCTGAGATTTTCCGTAGTCGCGTTATTTGCGTCAAAAAGCACTAGCTTTCGCGCCAAAATCTCATCGCTAAAATCCACCAAATTTAGAGCGATAAATATAATTTCCAAATTCGGCTCAAATACCATTATTTGCTTGTGTGCTGGGTTTGCAAAAAGCATTTTATAAAGCACACCATTGCCGAATCCAAAAAAATAAAGATAAGGATAAAGTGCGTAAGGTGCGAGTGATTCAAAGATTTTTGTGGTGGATTCAACGCTGTTGCCGATAAAAAGCACCGATTCGCGCTTTTTATCTATGATATTTATATCTGCTGAATCCTTGCCGATAAAGACTTCAAAGTCTGTATTTGGCGTAACTTTAAGCAAACTTTGATGAAGCGTGGAATCTACGCGCAAAATCGCCTCTAAATTTTTCTCCCAAATATTCATATTAACTCAATTTGTGCGAAATTTGCGCCAAAAGCAACCCACAAATTCTAGTATTGTGAGCGAGAAATTGGGGTTGCGTAGCCACGAGCGAGGAA
>SAMEA104315433__coassemble_823_pt1 | contig 13377 bp, 11 predicted proteins | sample SAMEA104315433__metabat2_low_PE_023 | metagenome-assembled genome bin SAMEA104315433 (sample SAMEA104315433) | gut metagenome | biome: Monkey gut; feature: monkey-associated habitat; material: faeces | place: China | collected 2013
TGCTTCGTTTCACTCGCAACCCGTTGGCTCTCATCAAAAATACTTCCGCGCCGAATCGCTTAAATCAAAAAAATCAAAAATAAAATCCTTATTAAAGTTTTTGCTACTTTTTGCTTTCGCAAAAAGTAGAATCCCTATACTCTCTACAATACAAATCACAAGATTCGCGCCAAATAATCCAAATAAAAATCAATCGTAGAATTGTAGTAGTCCAAAGCAGTCAATGGTAGGGACGCCCACACCCCCTACACTCAAGCCCAAAGTCTTGACGGGCGACTGGCTTTAAAAAAGCATTTCATCGACTGCCAAAGCGCATTATAGCAAAAAAATATTTGACTTGCTAATTTTTTTGCGATAGGATTCGCCTTGGCTAGTGAGAGATGACCCAGATGGAAGGGAGGGAGTTTGCTCCTCTATGTGCGGTTCGATTCCGCTCCTTACTAGCTATGAATCCACACATTTTTAGCTACAATCTTAAGATTTATAAAATCGCTTTTGTTTGTGAGAATATTGCGAATTGGTTTTTGTGATTTAGGATTAACCCACTTCCTTTAGCTCCCGTGCGCAAAAGCAGAAGTGGCAAAGTCGCTCAATTATGATGCGACCGCACACGATTGAGGCATCTCCTATTGCGAACTTTGATAGTAAAAGCATATCACAAACCAAATCCAAAAGTCAAGGAAAAGCCTAAAATCAAAGATTTATCCCGGTATTTTCAAAAAAATGCAATTTTTTAGATACAATACAAAAATCAAAAAAACAAAAAAAGGAACACAGCAATGGAAACACTAACAGCACCGCAAATCAGCAACAGGACAAGCCTAGAGAATCTCAAGGGAATGATAGCAGTAATTCATACAGCAACACTAGAACATTTAGCGGAAACGCCCCTATGGCTACTAGAGGATATGGAAATAGTGGCGAAATCCCACAACAACCAAACAGCACTGAAAATAATCCAAGAGGAAATAGAGAGGAATCTAGAAGCTCAGCAATGGGCGAGGGAAGTAAAAGCCTTAACGAAAGAAGCGATATTATTGGAAGAATCTATCAACGAAAGACTAAACTTACAAATGATGAATTAAACGAATTAGAGACAAAAACAAAAAACATAAATAAAGTTTAATGTTTATAAAGAAAATTGTTTTAGTTTATTATTAAATTCTTTGTGATTAAAGTGAAGGGATTAAAATGAAATATGTGCTAAAAGATAAAGACAAAAAACTTTTAGAACATTTCGCACATTATGTTTGGTGGGAGAAAAAAGATGAAATTATCGCTAATAATCCCTTGCGAATCGTTGCTAGTGCAATGAAAGATGCTAATAGTTTGGATAGTTTTAAAAAAGTATGCGAATTTAGTGATGATTTGCTAAAAGAAACGCTTAAACAAGCACAAGCAGGGTGGATTGATGCAAAATCGTGGCATTTTTGGCACATTAGACTTTATGGCATAGATACTACGATTCCACCACTACCAAAACGAGGATTTTTAAAATAAAATTGCGATTTGAAATATTACCGAAGTTTTATTTGTTGTTAAAAATTTTATGTTATAATAACACTTCAAATTCAAAACAAAGGAGTAAAAATGGCAAGAGGTAAAGTGAGTTTCGAGGAACAAAAGGCGAGATTCAAGGAGTTAGCGAATTCTGCTAAAAAAATCATCAGAAATGGCAATGTGGATTTTTTGGATTCAATCAAAGATGAACTAAAAGTCTATATTGAAAAAGGCGTGAGTTTTCCTAAAATCGCTAAAAATATCAATGATGTTTTTAAGAAAAAAATCTCTGTATTCACGCTAAAAAAATACTGCATTGATACAGAGCTTCATCAGCCACGCCCACGCAAACGAAAGAAATAAGGGCTTTAGTCTTTTTATATCTTGTAAATCGCTGTTTATAACGGCGATTTATATAGCATTTTTAACGCAAATTTGCCTACAAATTTTCATTAAACATTAAATCAAACACAAGGAGTAAAAATGCCTTATAGTCGAGTGAAAATGGTATATGAAGTCTATAAAATCATCAAAGACAATAATTTCAAAGAACGGCAAGAGTTAGAGCATTTTCTAATGCAGGACTTGGAAAAATATAGTGAGCATTTGGAATTTATAATGATGGATACTATATATTTTGATTCGGGTGCAGTTCAAGCAATGCTAGATAGGCTAGGCAAAAGACTTGAAGGGGCGAATCTAATGCCACAAAATTCCACAAAGGAAAAATAATGACAGACGAATCGCCAAAATATGACATAGATAGCCTAGAAATAGGCGTAGGAATGAATCAAGTAGATAATTTAGTGCCGTCAAAATATTTCTATGACGCGGCGAATCAAGCCAAATCTTACGCCACGCTAGAATCTATGCTACAAGAATATTACGCAAAGCAGGATTTATCCAATCGCAGTGTGCGCAACACAATGGAATGCGATATGGTGGCAATGCGAATCGCAGAGCAGATAAACACGCCGACATTTACATTTTCGCACACTATGTTAAATGCGATTCACAAAAGGCTGTTTGGTGGCGTTTTTCGGCAAATCAATGAAAAATATGTAGGCAGATTTAGGGATTACAATATCGCAAAAAGAGAGCCGATTTTAGGTGGCGAATCTGTGCGTTATGGTGCTTATGATGAAATGCTAGAGTATTTGCAATATGATTTTGAGGCGGAGGCAAAGAGGAATTACGCCCTTATTCCTAAGGAGAAAAATAAATATATTGCGCGATTCATCGGCAATATTTGGGCGATTCACCCATTTGCGGAGGGCAATACTCGCACAACGGCGGTGTTTGCGATTCAGTGGCTACAATATCATTTGGGATTTAGGCTAAATAATGCCATTTTTAAGGCGCATTCAAAATATTTTAGAAATGCTTTGGTGTTAGATTCGTATAGCGACCCGATGAATGGCATAGGCGCAGATTCGAGCTATTTGGAGAGTTTTATTGAAAAATGGCTGGTAGATAAGGATTTGGAGTTAAAATTTATGCCAAAAAATATTTACACGCGCAATGTTATGGAAATCTCACCGCAAGAAAATCACATAAGCGATAAAATCACAGAAATATTAGATAAGAGATAATTATGCGCCCAGAGCCTAAAAATAAGCTAATTAAGCCCATTTTTATTTATAAAAATAAAAAACTTTATGGTAAGCTAGAAAATGGGCAAATCTTTTTAAAGAAAGGCGATAAATACGAAATCAGCGATAGTTTAAAAAATGAAATGATAGATATTTTGCCACAGGGCTTGGATTTGATGGTAATGCTATATGCCTTTAGCATAGAAAATCCTATTGAACTTTTGAGCTATCTTAATAATGCTATCGGGGATTTTGATTTTTCAACGCAGGATAACGAAACGCATTTCAAAAAGCCCATAATGTCGAATCTCACGCTAGAGCAAACATTTCCACTTATTTTGCCCTGTGAAATGAGTAATAATTTTTCATCAAATGATTTATATCCTTATCCAACCTTTGAAGCGAAACCCAAGCAAAATCTATCCTTAAGTGGTTATCAGCATAAATTGCAAGTTAGTATTATTGATAATGTGATTCAATCTAACTATGCGGATTTTATTTTAAAGCCTAATAGTAAGCGATTTTGGAATCTACCCTTAAATGAACATCTAAATATGAGTTTTATGCGCGAGTTTGGTTTTGAAGTGCCATTTAATGCGCTTATTTACGATGAGTATTACAAAAAATATCATTATATCATTAAGCGATTCGACATAGATGAAAACGGCAATAAACTGCCACAAATCTCACTATGGACTTTAATGCAAGGTAGCAAAAGCACAAGGGCAACTATCGATAGCATAAGTGCGTTTCTAAAAAATAAGCTAGATTCCACGCAAAAAATGCAGTTTTTAAAATATATCTACGCAAATGCTTTGCTGTTTAATAATGACTTGCATACAAAAAATATTAGTTTTATATATAGAAATGGCAAACTAATTTTAAGCCCTGCGTATGATATTTTAAATGTCTATGCGATAATACCTGAAAGCAAATGGACAATACTTAGCAAATGGCAATGTTGTCTAAAAATAAATAGGCGACTTAAAGATATTACAATCGATGATTTTAAAGCGTCAAGTAGAAATTTGGGGCTTGATTTTGGTGAAGTTAGGGCGAATCTAAGGGCGATTCAAAACATTTATATTAAAAAATATCCACAATATGTAAAAAAACTCACAAATCTACCATACACTTGTAACGCAGATAGATTGCAAGATAATCTTTTAGATAGCTATAAAAAGTGTGTAAAGATTATTTCTTAAGTTTCACAAATGGGCGTTTTTTACTATTTGATTTTTTGCCCTCTTTTTCTTGTAGCTCAAAATTTTTAGGATATTTTTTAAAAAATTTTTTCAAACTACTGCCAAATATTTTGGAATCAATGTTATTATTTTTAAAATAAGTTCCCAATTTACCTATATCGCACCAGCCGTCTTCTTCGCATACTTTAAATGCTTTTGTTATAATGGCAAGTTTTTCTTTATCAAGCGTATCATCTAGAGTTTTAGTTGCAGTCGCTTTTGGCTTTGCTGGAGTTTTTGGTGTAGCAGTTTTGGTTTGTGTGGATTGGTTTGTCTTTGATTTGTCGTCAGATTTATTCTTATTGATATTCTTTTGTTGCAACTCTATAAATTTATTATAAGCATTTCTTAATTTAGGTAATGTTTTATTTTCTCCAAAGCCGATAGCTTCTAACCCATTTGCGCGAATCCTATCTATTAGCGCACTAAAATCACTATCGCTTGAAACAATTACGATTCCATTTACTGTGCCTTTATTTATTTCATCTATCACAGCTATGGTTATGGCTATATCTGTGGCATTTTTTGCCTTAGCGCAAGAAAAAATTTGCTCGGGTTTTATTGCATATTTTTCTAATAAATCCTTACTCCAATTACTAGATTTGCTCCAATCTCTAAATGCTCGTTTGATAATAATATCCGTGCCTTTTAATTTGCTAAACACAAAATCCACATAATCCGCCGATACATTGTCGCTATCAAAATATATTGCAAGTTTTTTATCCATTGATTCGCACCCGTGATTCGCCCTTAAATTTTGTTTGTAGTATTAAATTAAATTACCCACTCCCTTAAATCCCTCGTGTGATAGAGATAGAAGTGGCAAAATCGCTCAGTTCTGAGGTAGCCTCACACGATGACCCCTCCATATATTGCGACTTTGTAGGGCGAATCCTATCACAATTTCTTTATTTTTTGCTTAATTTACGCCAAATTAGCCACCGCAAAATCACTTTTTAAAGCGCAATTAGTTATAATCGCAGATTTTACTTTGAATCTATAAGGGGGATTTATATGCCAAATATCTATTTTTTTGGCGATACGCACAATAATATTGACATTGATAAGATTTTTTTACCCACATATAACAATGATGATTTTATCATAGTGTGCGGGGATTTTGGTGTGCTGTGGGATTATAAGTTTAATAATATCCATTACAGCAAAGGTGAAAAGCGACTAATTAAGCGCATCGAATCTTTGCCTTGCACTTTGCTTTTTGTCGATGGAAATCACGAGAATTTTCATCGCTTAGCGCAATTAAAAAGTGTGGAGCGATTTGGCGCAGATTGTGGCGAATATCTCGCTGATAAATGTTATCACCTAAAGCGTGGGCAAATCTACAATATCGCAGGATACAATATCTTTACAATGGGTGGCGCATTAAGCGTTGATAAAGCGTATCGTGTGCCTAATAAATCTTGGTGGCGTGGCGAAGCGATAACTGATGAGCAAATGGAGCTAGGGATTAGCAATATTACAAATTTTAGCGATAAAATCGACATTGCCGTTACGCATACTTGCCCGTATTCTTTTCTTGGCGAATTGGGGAGACGCATACAAATCGAGCATAAAATGCACGATGAAAATCCATTGCGTTTAGAGCGTCTTTATAGCACTATGGTTTATAATGATAAAGTGCCGAAATGGTGGTTTTTCGGGCATTGGCACAGCGATGTGAGCTTTGAGGTGGGCGATATTAGCGTGTATTGCTTATACTACCGAGCAATGAAGTTAATAAGCAAAAATATAGTAGAGCGACTTGACTATACAAAAGAAATTTTAGAAATAAAAAGTAAGAAAAAATAAATGTGCAAATAAAAGGATTTTTATGAATCTAACGCCAGAGCAAGAGCATATTATTGCGCTAAGTCAAAAGCTACGCACAAATGAAATTCTAGCGATTCAAGCCTGTGCTGGAAGTGGCAAAACTACGACTTTGCGTGAGATTGCGATGGCGAATCCCAATGCGAAATTTTTGTATTTGGCGTTTAACAAAGCTATCGTGCGCGAATCAAAAGCGAAATTCCCCAAAAATGTTGAGGTTAGGACAATTCACTCTATCGCCTTTGCTTATGCGCGAAAAATGATAGGCGATTTTCGCCCCGTAAGCAAACTAAATCGCTTTGATTTGGAGGAAATTATCGAGTTTGAAAACAATAAAATGGCGAGTGATATTATAAAGCTATTTGATGAGTTTTTAAAAAGCGATAAAACGCTAGAGGATTCGCTACCAAATAAAGCTGTGATTGCGTATTTATACGAATCGGCTTTAGAGCAAAAAATCCCCATAACGCATAATTTTTATTTGAAATTTTATCAGCTATCTAAGGACAAACATTTGGATTATGATTTTGTGCTTTTAGATGAGGCACAAGACAGCAATGCGGCGATGATTAGTGTATTTTTGGATAATGATTGCAAAAAGATTTTGGTGGGTGATTCGTTTCAAAATATCTATGGATTTAATGATTCGATTAACGCTTTTGAAGTTATAAAGGCGAATCATTATGCTTCGTTGTCGCAAAGTTTTCGTTGCACTCAAAATATATTAGATTATGCTAACTTCATACTTAATAAATTTTCTAATAAACCTTTTACAAATATGACAAGTAATCGCCTTATTGATAGCGATGAAAATAGCATTGAATCTAAAGCGTTTATAACGCGCACAAATGCTGGGATTATAAAGCTAATTTATAGCTTAGAAAATCCGCAAGATTTTTGCCTACTAAAAGAGCCAAATAAAATCTTTGCACCTATTTGGGCGATACTACATTTTCGCAATGCAAAGTTTAATATGATTCCACGCGAATATACGCACTTAAAACGCATTAAAAATAATAAGGCACTTTATGCTTATATTGCGAACTCAAATGACTTGGAATTACAGGGTGCTTTAAAGCTACTAGAATATGACATAGATTTAGTAAAAATAATGCACTTAGCAAATAAACTTTATAATAATAAGAAAGCGCAAAATTTTATACTAAATGCGCATCAAGCAAAGGGATTAGAGTGGGATAGCGTAGAGATATGCGATGATTTTCCGAATCTCTTAGCTTTGCAAAAAAGAGCTAAAAATTCGCCAGAAATGCAAAAAATTTTAGAACAAGAATTGCATTTATTTTATGTAACAATAACAAGAGCAAAAAGAGAATTGGTGGATAATTCGTTAAATTATCCGATATATAATCGAAATAGAAATAATTTAGGAGGAACTATGGAAAAGTTAAAAATCTTAGGCTTTGATATAGGTGTATCAAGCATTGGCTGGGCGTTTGTCGAGGGTGGTGAGCTAAAAGATTGTGGGGTGAGAATATTCACAAAAGCAGAAAATCCAAAAGATGGTAGCTCTCTAGCCCTGCCACGCCGTGAGGCAAGGGGAGTGCGTAGGCGATTAGCACGGCGTAAAGATAGACTAAACGCACTAAAAAGACTTATCTGCAAAGAGTTTGGATTAAACTTGAATGATTATTTAGCAAATGCAGGGGAATTGCCAAAGGCTTATGCCACAAGCAAGGAAACAAAAAGCCCATATCAACTTCGAGCAGAATCGCTAAGTCGCAAACTTAGTGCCGATGAATTTGCCCGTGTGATTTTGCATATCGCCAAGCATAGAGGCTATGGCAACAAACACGCCAAAGAATCAAGCGATGATGATAGTGGTAAGGTCATAATAAAGGCAACAAAAGAAAATGAAAAAGTGATGCGCGAAAAAGGCTACACAACCGCAGGGCAATATCTCTATGGCGAGTTTTATCAAAAAGCGCGGGATTTTAGCGAGGCAGAACCAAAATCGACAAACAACACACAAGGCACACAAGAATTTAAAAATGTAAGAAATAAAGCCGAAAACTACGCGCGTTGTCTAGCGCAAAGTGAGCTACAAAAGGAGTTAGAGCTGATTTTTGAGAAGCAATGGGAATTTGGATTGAAATTTAGCGATGATTTTAGAAAAAATGTGCTAGAAATCGCATTTTTGCAACGGCCACTCAAAAGTTTTGCAGACAAAGTCGGCAAATGTACATTTTTCGCAGAGGAATTTCGCGCACCAAAAGATAGTTTAAGTGCTATTGAATTTATCGCACTAGGGCAGATTATAAGCACACTTAAAAATATTGACAATCGCATACAAGAGGGCAAAGTGCAAACTCAAGTAGAAGAAATTTATACAACAAAAGCAAATATCAATAAAATTTTACAAATCGTGCTAACAAGTGGCAGAATAACTTACACAAGAATGCGTAAAATCTTAGCATTGCCCAAAAATATATATTTCCCAAAGGGCAAAAATTTGGATTATACAAAGGGCAATCTTTCTACACAAATTAAAAGTTTGCTTTATAAAATCTCAAAAAAGGCTAATACAAAAGACAAATCGTGCATTTATACCAAAGACCAAGAAATGCAAATCTATGATATAGTTCGCGAAAATGGTGGGATAAGCTATGCAAAATTGCGTGAGATTCTGAGTCTTTCAGTAAATATAAAATTTGATAATACGATACTTGGCAAGGGCAAAGGGCTTGATTATTCAAAAGAAAATATCGAAGCTACCATTAGAGAGATGAATGAAAAAGACCCTGAATCTAGTGCGTTTTTGAATTTTGAAAATCTAATAAAATTTAGAAATGCTTTTGAGCCTAAAAAATCTACAAAGACTAATAATGCAGAGGATAGTGAGGATTTAGAGGAAAACTATGAGATAGAATCTTATAGCGGAATTTTTGCGAATTTAGCACAAAATCATAGAGATGAGCTAGATAAAATCGCGCAAGATATTGCAAACGAAAAAGATAAGGTGCGATTAAGGCAAAAACTAGAATTATACAAAATTCTTAAAGACAAAGATAAATGTTTAGATTCTCTTAGTGAGCTAAATTTTTCTAAACGCATAAATTTGAGCTTTAAGGCGTTAGATAAGATTTTACCATATATGCGAGAGGGAATGCTTTACAATGAAGCAGTGGAGTTAGCACAAAAAGAGCAACAAAATCCTTTACCAAAACCTAAAAATACAGAAAAATTTAAACTTTTGCCACCACTTAAAGACTATGAGCCGTATTTGGCGAATCCTGTAGTTGCTCGTGCATTAAGCGAATATCGCAAAGTGTGCAATGCTCTACTTAAAAAATATGGCAAAATGCATAAGATTCACATTGAGTTAGGACGAGAAGTCGGTAAAAGCTATCTCACAAGACAACAATACGAAAAAGAGCAAGAGAAAAATCTTAAAAAAATCAGTGAAGCAAAAGAGATGTTAAAACAATACGAATTACCTATAACAGCTAATAATATCTTAAAAGCAAGACTTTTTATAGAACAAGGCGAGTATTGTGTATATAGTCAGAAAAAAATTAAACCAAAAGAACATTTTAAAAAACCAAAAGAATTGGAAGTAGACCATATTTATCCATATTCTCGCAGCTATGATAATAGTTATATGAATAAAGTGCTTATTTTTATCGGTATAAATCAAAATAAACGCAATAGAACACCATACGAAGCTTTTGTTAAATATGAAAATAATAAAGAAAAATGGGAAAATATAAAATCTTTTGCCAAAAATTTCTTACCACACCAAAAATATAAGCGAATTATTAACGAAAATTTTGCAGATAAGCAAAATGAATTTAAAGACCGCAACCTTAATGACACAAGATATATGGCAAGACTCGCGCTAAACTACACCAAAGAGAATTTAGAATTTGAAAAACTTAGCGAAAATGAATGCACCATAAGTGGTGAGAAAAATAGCAAAGTGCATTGTGAATCGGTTAGCGGGACACTCACTACAAATCTAAGGCACATTTGGGGATTTGAAAATAAAGATAGAGACAATCATCTACACCACGCACTAGATGCCATTATCATCGCACACATAAATGCCTCTATGATTCAGCGATTTAGTGAATACTATAAACGCAAAAATGAACTAAAAATCAAACACTATAAAAAGCGCGATGAATTAAGGTGGCAACTACACGATGATGAGATAAATCAAAATGAATATGACAAGCAAGATGAAGAAAGCATACAAGACTATAAAAAGCAAAAAGAGGTGCTAAAACAAGAATGGCTCAAAGAAAAATTTTGCTTACCTTATGGGGATTTTCGTCAAGTCGTGCAAGATAAAATAAATCAAATCTTTGTCAGTAAGCCACCAAGAAAACGCGCAAGAGGTGCTTTGCATAAAGAGGGCTTTGGATATGTGGATAAAAATGATAATTGGAAAGTGAAATTCTACAATCCAAGTAGTGGAAAATTAGTTATAAAGGATTATGGTGGTAGAGAAGGGCTTGAGATGGCATTGCAATCAGGTAAAATTCACGCTTTAATAAAAAGAGGGGAAAAGAAAAAAGATGACTTGGAGTTTCATAAATTTGCCCTAAATGAAAATATGCCACGATTAGATATTTATAGGCGTGGTAATAAATTCTATGCTGTGCCAATTTACACAATGGATTTTGCAAAAGGTAAGCTACCCAATATAGCAATAGGCGATATAGAGATGAATGAGAGTGAATTTTGTTTTAGTCTATTTAAGGAAGATTTAATTGCTATAAGGAAAAAGGGAATGAGTGAAGCAGTGAAGTGCTACTACAAAACTTTTGATATTGATTCGTGTAGAATATTTGTAGAAAAACACGATAATTATTATGCAGCAATGAGCGAAAATGAGAGCAAATTATTTACAGAAAAAGAGAAGGCAAAGAAAGATGAAAACTTAAAAAGTGATAATCAAAGAAAGATTATTGGTGGGAGAGTTAGCATTCAAAACTTAGAAGTCTTTGAAAAATGGCAGGTTTCGCCACTTGGTGAAGTAAGTAAGGCTGAATTTAGAGAGCGAGAGCCTATTGCGCTTAAATCCACTCCTAAATCACAAAAGGACAGCAAATGAGCTTTGATGAGGCGTTTAAGAGCGTGATTATCACAAATAATGCGAATCTTAGCCTAAAGCAAAATCACTTACGAATCACACAAGCGGACAATGAGGCGAATCTGTATCTAAAAGATTTGAGTTTCATTATCCTTGAATCGCCACAAATCACGCTCACTTCCGCACTTTTAAGTGCTGTGGCAAAGCATAAAATCGTGCTTTTAACTTGCGATGAATCGCATTTGCCAAATGGCGTATTTATGCCATTCTTAGGGCATTTTCAGGCTTCACAAATCGCAAAAGAGCAACTTTGTGTTAAAGAGCAAACAAAGGCGATTTTATGGCAGAAAATCATCAAAAATAAGATTGTCAATCAAGCCTTTGTTTTATCGCACACAGGGCATAAAAAGCAGTGCGAGGAGTTGCTAGAGTTTGCAAAGCAAGTGCGCTTAAATGATAGCTCATTTGTCGAATCCCGCGCCGCTGCGCTGTATTTTAAGACACTTTTTGGGATTGATTTTAGTCGCAATAATCCTTGCTTTATCAATTCTGCGCTCAATTATGGCTATGCGATTGTCCGTGCGGCGGTTGTGAGGGCGGTTTGTATAAGTGGGCTTCTCTCGTGGCTTGGGATAAAACACGCAAATGCGTTCAATCAATTTAACCTCTGCGATGATATTATCGAGGTGTTTCGCGCGTTTGTGGATATGAAGGTGCTTGGGCTAAAAAGCGATGATGAGTTGCTAGATAAGGTGCATAAGCGGGAGCTAATTGAGATTTTACAATGCGAAGTATCGCTAAATGGGCGAAAAATCCCTTTGATTCGCGCGGTGAATCATTTCGTGCAGAGTTTTAGAAACGCGCTATTAGAGGGCGGAGAACTCGCAAGTGTCGGTTTTGTAAAATGAGCGCATTATATGAAGATAAGTTTATGCGTGTGTTGCTTATGTTTGATGTGCCGACAAAAACAAAAAAAGAGCAAAAATGCGCGACAAAATTTCGCAACGAGCTAATAAAGCAGGGCTTTTTTATGATGCAATTTAGCGTGTATATGCGAATCTGCAAGGGTATAGTCTCTGCAAAGAGTGCGGTGGAGCGGGTGCGTGGGATTTTACCACCGCTTGGCAATGTCCGTGCGCTCATAATCACTGAAAAGCAGTTTGATAATATGCAGATTTTGCTTGGCAGTGCGGGGTTTAATGAACGAATGAATGATGATAAAAATTTGGTGCTTTTTGAATTTGATGAGAAAATTGGGGATTATCGGTATATGAGCGAGGATTCGCGTGATATGGGTGATTCTAGTGGTTTGTCGGATTCGCAAGATTTGCTTGATTCACGCGATTCGCACAACGAATCTTTAGCGAATCTATCTAGCAATAAAACTAAAGATAAGCCTAAAAAGCCCAAAGAGCAGAGTTTGTTTGAGTTTTGATGAAAATTTTTTGATTGAATCGTGTATTGTCGTGTGTGGAAATATAAAAATTGTGAGATTAAAAGTGTGGAAGGCGTTTGAAGGAATTGTAATCCTGCGGAGAGCGCCTTGCCTTAAAACTCCTTATTTTAGTCCCTTGTTAAATTTCTTGGCTAGAATTTTATATATTTTTAGCTTAAAAATTCTTTAAAAAGCCCTATAATCCTAGAAATTTCAAAGGTATATTATACCATAAAGAAATTTAACAAGGGACTAAAACCATTGTTATGCGCAAACTACAGGAGCTGGAATTATACCATAAAGAAATTTAACAAGGGACTAAAACGCTAAAACCCGTCTACAAATTAGTGAAGTCATTATACCATAAAGAAATTTAACAAGGGACTAAAACATTTTTTGTTTTCGATTCGGTAAATCAAAAATTATACCATAAAGAAATTTAACAAGGGACTAAAACAAAGATAAGCTAATTTTGTATTGTTTTGCCATTATACCATAAAGAAATTTAACAAGGGACTAAAACTTGTGGCTCTTTGGAATTTTTAATTTTTAAATTATACCATAAAGAAATTTAACAAGGGACTAAAACATTGAAAATATCGTATATCCTCTGTAATCGATTATACCATAAAGAAATTTAACAAGGGACTAAAACATAACAGACCAACGCTCACAAGGTGGTAAAATTATACCATAAAGAAATTTAACAAGGGACTAAAACTT
>SAMEA104315433__coassemble_898_pt1 | contig 12619 bp, 16 predicted proteins | sample SAMEA104315433__metabat2_low_PE_023 | metagenome-assembled genome bin SAMEA104315433 (sample SAMEA104315433) | gut metagenome | biome: Monkey gut; feature: monkey-associated habitat; material: faeces | place: China | collected 2013
AAGCGGAATGGTGGCAGAGGGCATAATGCCGGGGATTGATTTTTATTCGCCACATTCGGTTTTTATCCCCATTGTGGTGGGGATTTTCCTAAAAATTTTTGGCATTAGCCAAATCACTTTGGCTGTGGGCGTAGGCGGTGTGGCGATTTTTGTGGCACTTGTTTTTATCTACAAGACGGCGCGATTGGTAATGCCGAATCTTTGGGCGAAATTTGCGATTCTTACGATGATAATTAGCTTTCAGGGCAATGACCAGCCGTGGTTTAATCATATCTTTATGAGTTTTGTTGCGGTGGGGATTTACTTTTTATGCGCTTATATCAAGGACAAAAAAGCGTGGCGACTTGTCGCGGTGGGATTTATCATCTTTTGTCTGCCGTATATGCGTCAGCAAGGGCTTGTGATATTGTCGGTGTTTTTTGTGATTCCTATCATTTTATACAATGTGAGTGCGATTAGCCAAAGGGCGTATAGAGAGATTTTACGCGTGGTGCTAATCTCATTTTTATGCTTTAATGTCGCGTTTTTGCATTTTGTGCGTGTACGCAATGGCGTTGACGGAGTAGAGATGTTATATTCATCGCTTTTGCCCCTAGTCTCTATGGCGCAGCCTATGCAAGGCTACCCAGCGGACTTTGCAAATATGGCAGCGCATATTTTTAACTACACAAGCAATGATGACACTTGGCACGGGCGGATTATGCAAAATATGCGCTATTGGCTAGTTGTCTTTATCCCGTGCATTTATTTTGCGTTTCGTTTGCTTATTTTATATTTCAGCAAACAAGCGATTTTAAATGAGGACAGCATTAAGTTTATCACCGCGCTAATCACGCTCTCTACGATTGTTTTCAACTATCCCATACAAGAGGACGCGAGAATGAAAGTGCAGTGTATGGTGGGAATCTGGCTATTTATCGATGCCCTGCGACTATCACTCTACAATAGGGACGCGAAAATCACTTCGCTTTTGGCAATTTTGGTGATTTTCCTAGCGATTCACAACCTAAAATTGCGCCAATATAGCGAGGCGTTTAAGTGGAATTACTACAACACGCTTTTACGCACCAAACAAAATCACACGCGAATGCCAAACGGGACGCCCTATGCGAATCTCATCGTTAAAAATGATTATGCTAATGATAAGTTAGATTCGCTAACAAAACTGCGCGAATACGGGGAGAAACACCCCAATAAAAAGATTATTTTTGACGGCGAGTTAGAATCTATCGCGTCTAATTTTCCGCTACTTTTTTATGGTGGCAATGTCGCACTCGCGCATAAATTCCCCTACTACTATCAAATCTATGATAGGGCGAAATTTATGCCCGACATAAATGAGCGATTCGCCAAATATGTCGAGCAAAATAAGCCGATTATTTTGGGTTGCAAGGACACTTACGCCACAAATGGCAAGGCTTTGGGTGTGCTTGATAAAGTCAAAGGCTACGAAGTGCTAAAATCGTTAGGCAATGGCGAGTGTGGCATTTTTGTGCCAAAAGATGAAAAAAGTGGCGCGAATCGTGTGAATCGCACAAATCAAGCAAAATCAAATAAAAGGAGAAATTAGAATGCTAAGTTTTAGTGATATATTATTAAAATTACAAGATTTTTGGAAAAATGAGGGCTGTTTGCTTTTGCAACCCTATGATATTCCAGCGGGTGCGGGGACATTTCACCCTGCGACACTTTTGCGCTCACTAGATTCGGGGGATTGGGCTGTGGCTTATGTCGCACCCTCACGCCGTCCCACAGACGGGCGATATGGGGATAATCCGAATCGCTTGGGAAGCTACTATCAATTCCAAGTGTTAATCAAACCAAGCCCACAAAATATACAAGAAATTTATCTAAAAAGCCTAGAAGTGCTAGGAATCGACACAAAGGCACACGACATTCGATTTATCGAGGATAATTGGGAGTCGCCCACACTCGGCGCGTGGGGGCTTGGCTGGGAAGTGTGGCTAGATGGAATGGAAATCACGCAATTCACATATTTTCAGCAAGTAGGTGGCTTAGAATGCCACCCCACGCCTATTGAAATCACTTACGGCGTGGAGCGACTAGCAATGTATATCCAAAATAAGCAAAGCGTTTTTGATATAGTTTTTAGCGAAAATAATGGCAAAATCGTTTCTTACGCAGATGTGCATAAGCGCGGTGAGCGGGAGTTTTCGGCGTATCATTTTGAGGTGGCGGATACAAATATGCTATTTTTGCTTTTTGATAAATTTAAAGCGGAGGCAAAGAGCGCGTTAAACGCGAATCTCCCGCTCCCTGCGTATGATTGCACGATGATGTGTTCGCATTTTTTTAATGTGCTAGATGCGCGTGGTGCGATTAGTGTAACGCAAAGGCAGGATTATATCTTGCAGATTCGCGAGATTGCCAAAGAATGCGCGGTAATGTATAAAGGCTAAAAGCGCGAATCGTTAGGCGAATTTTTGCAAAAATATAAGTGATTTTATAGTAAAATGCGCGTTTTTATTTAGGTTTAAGGCTATATTTTGGATAGGAAATTATTTTATTTAGTCTCATTTTTGCTAAGTTTTAGCGTTGTGCTGTCTTATTCGCTGGGCGTTTATGCGGTGGATTATTATGATTATGGCGAGTTTCATTTTGTGATTCGCCAAGTGATTGCGGTGGGATTTGGCATTTTGATAATGTGGATTTTATCGCAGATTCCCGCTGATAAACTCATAATGCAGCTTGGATTTTTCATACTTTTTGGTGCGATTTTTTTGCTAGTGATTATGCAGTTTTTGCCTGATAGCCTTGCGACAAGTGCTGGAGGAGCGAAGCGGTGGATTCGCCTATTTGGCTTTTCTATCGCGCCTAGCGAATATTTTAAGATTGGATTCATCACATTTTTGGCGTGGAGCTTTTCTAGGCGATTCGTAGGACAGCATAGAGAAAGCCTGTGGAGCGAGATTCTCACGCTTTTGCCTTACATAATCGTGCTATTTGGATTCATCATCGCATTTATTGCCGTAATGCAAAACGACTTGGGGCAGAGCGTTTTGATGGCTGTCATCTTTGGGATAATGCTACTCTTTGCGGGTGGCAGTTTCAAGCTATTTGGGGTAATCGTGCTAAGTGCGATTTTGCTTTTTAGCGTGGCGGTGATGAGTAGCGCGAATCGCATAGCGCGGGTTAAAATGTGGTGGAGTAGTGTGCAAGACTATGTGCTTAGCTTTTTGCCACAAAATATCGCGGAAAATATCCGCATAGAGGCGTTGCCTGAGCCTTATCAAATTTATTATTCGCTTTCCGCCATAAGCAGTGGCGGATTTTTTGGCAAGGGAATCGGCGATGGCACGATAAAGTTAGGCTTTTTAAGCGAAGTGCATACGGACATAGTTTTGGCTGGATTATGCGAGGAGCTGGGACTTTTAGGACTTTTAATCTTTGTGATAATTTTCGCGCTAATTTTGCAGCGAATATTGCGCATCGCAAACCGCACCAATAGCCATATTTACGCGCTATTTTGTATCGGCGTGTGCGTTAGCTTTGGCTTTTCATTTCTCATAAACGCCTTTGGTGTAACGGGCATAATCCCTATCAAAGGCATTGCCGTGCCATTCCTAAGCTACGGCGGAAGCGCGATTTTATCAAGCTGTATTGCGCTTGGAATGGTGCTATCCATAAGCAAAGCTAACGATTCGGCGCAAAAAGCGACACAATAAAGGACTTTTATGGAGATCACACTTTTGCATTTTACCCCGCTAAATATTTGTAGCAACGCAATTCGCACTTGTTGGCAGAGCTTTGATAAGGGCGATAATGGCGGTGAGAAGGACATTGCGCTAATTGAGCGCGTGGGTAATAAATTTAAGCACAGCTCCACGCTAGAGCATTTATATTATAATTTTTACATTAAAGGAATCTCAAGGGCTTGTTTGCAAGAGTTAGCACGGCATCGCCTTGCCTCTTATAGCGTGAAATCCTCGCGCTACACGCTAAAAGAGCTAAAGGCTGAGGATTCGTTTTTGCCTGTAAGTGAGGCGAATCTTAAACGAGCCGAGCGATTCATCGTCAAAACGGGCGATGATTGTGTGGATAGTGCGCTTGTGAATGCGCTAGAAAATCTGCGCTTGGTGGTGGCAAGTGGCAAGGCAAATGATATTGCCAAATACGCTATGCCTGAGTGCTATAAGACGGAGCTTAGCTGGAGCGTGAATGCGCGAAGTTTGCAGAATTTTTTGGCGTTGCGCAGTGCAAAAGGTGCATTATGGGAGATTCGCACTTTGGCAAATGCGATTTTTGACGCACTACCCGATGAACATAAATTCATCTTTGAATGCTGTATGGCGGAGTGAAATCGCTATTATTCACGCATTTTGCGTGAATCTAAACAAAATAAAATCCGCACAAAGTGCAAATCCTTGCAAAAGTTTTTGCTACTTTTTGCTAAAAGTAGAATCTCTCTCTAACCCCATAGACTCTAATCTATAAAGTGAGGTTATTTTGATTTGTTAGACTCGGATACTTTGCTCTATTGCCCTTAAATATGACGGATAAGAATCAATTCGCACACTTTGTGCGAATTTCACACAAAAATAATTTTTTTATTTGGAGTGATTTTTAGGATTCGCCCATAGCATTACAAGCATATCTGGGGCATTTGGCATTCGTAAAATGCTATGAACCACCTTGCAATCCAAATCAAAAGGCTTTTGTCGCAAATCAAGCCCCCTACAATCGCCAGTGATAATGTCGCCATTAACTTTTTCTGCCGTATCATTTGTGATAAGCGCGAATTTAAATTTATGTAGATTATCGATAAATTCCTGTATTTTGGCGTTAGGCAAATGCTGCAAAACATCTTTGCAAAGTAGCAAATCCGCACTTGGCAATAGACTAAAATCTCCGTTATATAGGAAAAAATTAACATTGTCCTTTTTGTAAGTAGCACTATTGCGCTCAATCACAAAATTTGCCACATCAAAGCCTTTATAGTCAATCCCGCTAAAATCGATATTTTTAGAGAATTGCCAATCCCCACAGCCACAATCTACGATACTTTTTATATTATGCTGTTTGAAAAAATCTTGCAAAAATGCCACATAACCCGCGCATAGATTTTCATCTGAGCCCGGACCTGAGCCAGTAGCCCAAGCATTTGTTTTGTAAATGGTGTTAAATACGCTATTTAGGCTGTTTTTGTCGCTTTCGATTAGAAGTTGTTTTATGAATGAAGTGTGCGATTCAAGTGCGGTAAGTCTCGCATTTATCGAATCAAGTTGCGATATAATATGTTTTCTCCCCCCCCCGTGTGTAAGAGAGGATTTTTGTGCCAAAAATGCGAATGATTCGCCGATTGCCCACTCTTTCTTTGCTAAAAATTGCCATTGTTGCTCCTTATTTTTTTGAAATTAAAAGCGAAATTGTAGCATAAAATTAGTGTGTTTTATTTTTTTGCAAATTTGCAGACAAATCTAAAGACGAATCGCAATAAAAATATCATTTTTGTGGCGAATCTTTACAAAAATTTTATATTTTGTGCGAATCTAAAGATTTTTTACGAAAAATAATGCTAAAATGCGGAATTTTAAAACTTAAATTTCAAGGATTTGGGAATGGAATCAGGCGTTTCACTTGACTCACGGCTTTGGACGATTGCAAGCCTCATCAACTCTAACCACGACTTTATCATAGGTTTTTACACGGTGCTGGTGTTTTTAGTGGCTTTGCTAATCGCTAAACTCGCCACACGCAGACTTGAGCTAGTGCCTAGCGGATTGCAAAATGTCGCAGAGGCGTTTTTAAGCGGTATCATCTTTTTCGCAAAGGACGCTATCGGCGAGAAACTAGCGCGAAAATATATCCCGCTCACCGCAACTTTGGCGTTAATCGTGTTTTTATCCAATATGATAGGCATAATCCCGGGCTTTGAAGCCCCCAGCTCAAGCTGGAGTTTCACGCTCACACTCGCGCTAATCGTGTTTTTCTACTATCATTTTGAGGGCATTAGGGCGAATGGATTCGCGCATTATTTCGGGCATTTTATGGGTCCCATAAAGTGGCTTGCTCCGCTAATGTTTCCTGTGGAAATTATCTCGCATTTTTCGCGTATCATTTCGCTATCTTTTAGGCTTTTTGGCAACATTAAGGGCGATGATATTTTCCTACTTGTAATGCTAATGCTTGTGCCTTGGGTTGCGCCACTTCCTGCGTTTGCAATCCTCACATTTATGGGCATTTTACAAGCATTTATCTTTATGATTTTGACTTATGTTTATTTAGCTGGTGCGATTATTTTAGATGAAGAATCGCATTAAAAAACGGCGTGAAAATGTAGATTCGCCCACTTGTGCGAATCTGCCAAAAACTGATAAAAATAACTTTTGGTATAATCTCTCAAGTGTCGCTGTCATCATAGAAGTGCTTGTAGGCGCGATTTTAGGCATTGCGCTGTGCTTTGGATTTTTCTTTGCGTTTTTCGTGGTGCGCGGAAGTGTGTTAGTCTCATTTGGCGTATTTTTGATAATCCTAATCTTTGCGGCATTTTTCGTGCTAGTGCTAAAATATATGTTTATCTTAGTAATGCTAAAGATTCGCGAGATAGGGATTTTGGAGCGAATCGCACGGCGATAAAAAACCACACTTGGCTTTTCAAAAAACTCACCGCGCCTTTTTACGCGCTATCGCAAGGATTATCCTTGCGAAAAGCTAAAATTTGTGATTTTCTAACTAATTTGCGCTTTCGTTAGATTCGGTGGATTCGGTAGATTTTGCTTTGGTGGCTTTTGCGCTTTCTTTGCCTAAATCTTGTTTGCGTAATTCTTTGATTCGCGCTGCTTTGCCTTTTCTATCACGCAAATAGTAGAGTTTCGCTCGGCGCACACTGCCTTTTCGCACGACTTCTATGGAATCTAGCCCTTCGCTATAAAGCGGAAATGTTTTTTCCACGCCGACATTATTTGCGCCGATTTTGCGCACACGAAAGCTCTTATTCACGCCACCGCCACGCACCGCAATACAAACGCCCTCAAAATACTGAATCCTACTCTTATCGCCTTCTTTAATCGTAATGCCGACTTTGAGCGTGTCTCCCGCCCTAAACTGCGGGACTTTTTTATCCTTAATCTGCGATTTTTCAAACGCCTCGATATATCGATTTTGCATTGTTATGTCCTTTTATACAAGTCTGGACGAAAATATTTCGTCTTTGCCATTGCTAATTTATGTTTAAAAGTGCGAATTTTACTATGATTTCCCTTTAGATAATCTAAAGGAATGCTTAAATTTGCAATATTTTTTTCATTATTCATATTTTTTGTGAAAATCGGGGACTCCAAAAGGTTATTTTCAAAGCTCTCCCCCTGCAAAGATTCGGAATTGCCCACCACACGCGGAATCTGCCGTGATATGCAATCACACAGCACCAAAGAGGCAATCTCACCGCCCGTCAAAATATAATCGCCAATGCAAAACACTTCATCGACAAAAGCCTCTATCACGCGTTCATCAACGCCCTCATATCGCCCACAAATGAAAATTATATGGCTTTGATTTTGCGCCAAACGCACAGCGTCAAATTGGCAAAATCGCTTTGCCACAGGCGTAAGATAGACTATGTGGCTTTGTGGCGTGGCAATCTCACGCAACGCACACTCCAAAATATCCGCACATATCACAAGCCCCGCACCGCCACTAGCTTGGTAATTATCGACTTTTTTGTGCTTATCGGTGCTAAATTCGCGGAAATCTATGACTTCAACTTCAATTAGCCCCGAATCTAGTGCGCGTTTTAAAATCGAATCGCTAAAATATCCCCAAATTAGGCTAGGAAAAAGACTTAAGAATGTGAATCGCATAGCCAAAATCCTCTTTAAGATTCCTCTAAAATACCTAGCGAATCGCGCACAAAAATTGTGCCTTTTGGCGAATCTTTGTGCGTTTGCGGTGGGCTTTGAATCGCATTTGCATTTTTGTCGATTCGCACAATGTAGCGCGGAATGTAGGGAATATAAAATTTCTTTGCCTTTATGTGCGGATATTTCGCCAAAATCGATTGATTTGTCGCCACCAGCAGATAATCCACGCTTCCGATTCGCTCTATGTCGCTAACTGCGCCCATAATCTCGCCATTATCCACCACGCTCATTCCCACAATCTCAAACCAAAAATGCTCGTTTTTGCCTAAAACGCAGTATTTTTGTGTCAAAAACTCACTGCTATATAAAAGCATTGAAGTGAGATTTTTTGCCTCATCAACGCTGTTTATTTCGCTAAAAAACGCACTTTGCTTGTGTGGGTTGAAAGATTTTAGCGTTAAAAAAAATGCGTTTGATTCGTGCGATTCGCCTAAATTATTGCGCGAATCCCGCGAATCTAATGCCGAATCTCGCGAATCCCACGCCGAATCGCCTTTACACAAAAACACATTCCCTTTTTGCCAAATCTCACTAAAATCGCTATAAACAATAAGCCGAATTTCGCCCTTTAGCCCGACACTTTTGCCACATTTCGCCACTAAAATATTAAAGTCGCAAATATCAAAGTCGCGTTTGTCAAAATCCGCCAAAAGTCATTTCGCCTCGACAACGATTTTACAGCTCATTCCGTCTTTTGCTTTACACGCAGAGACAAGCGTTTTTATCGAGCTTATCATTTTGCCCTGTTTGCCTATCAGTCGCCCGACATCGGCGTTGTCCGCGTAGATTGTGATATTGCGCATTTTATGTGCCAAATCTATCACTTCTTTGACTTCGATTCGCTCGGGCTTCAAAGCGATTTTTTGCACATAAGATTGAATAAAATCCTTAATCATTGCTCAAAATCCGCTATTTTGTGATTTCCTTCACTCTGTCGCTCATTTTCGCGCCGACTTTTACCCAATAATCAAGCCTTTCCTTATCGACTTTCTTAAAGTCTGGATTCAGCGGATTGTAAAAGCCAATGGATTCAATCCATCCACCATCGCGCCTTTTTCTGCTATCTGTAACTACGATTTTATAGAAAGGCTTTTTCTTTCGTCCTGCACGGGTTAATCTAATAACTGTCGCCATATTTTTTCCTTTAAAATTAAAATTAAAAATGAAATAATATCAAATTTATCTCATTTTGTTAAGGTTTGCACCTTGAATCATATTCATAATATTTTTTACGCCATTTGGCGAAGTCATTTGCTTCGCCATTTTTGCCGCCATTTCAAACTGCTTTAGCGCACGATTTATATCGCTCACTTCCAGCCCAGCACCCAAAGCAATGCGCTTTCTGCGAGAGCCGTTTAAAATATCGGGATTTTCGCGCTCTTTTGGCGTCATCGAGGCTACCATAGCTTTGATGATTTTAATCTCACGCGAATTGTCAATATCGACATTTTTCAGCGCATCGCCCATTGCCCCAAGTCCGGGCATCATAGAGATGAGGCTTTTCATCGAACCCATTTTTTTGATATTTTCAAGCTGGGAGAGAAAATCGCTAAAGGTAAAAGTGCCTTTTTTGATTTTTTTGGTGATGGCTTTTGCTTCCTTTTCATCGACAACAGCGGTGGTTTTTTCGATAAATCCAGCCACATCTCCCGCGCCCATAAGTCGCCCCGTGATTCTATCAGGGAGAAAAATATCCAAATCCGCCATTTTCTCGCCACTACCGATAAATCTAATAGGAATGCCGATTTGTTGCGCCACAGAGAGCGCGATTCCGCCTTTTGAATCGCTATCAAATTTACTCAAAATCACGCCACTTAAGCCAATCTCTTGGTTAAATGTATCCGCACTACGCACGGCGTCTTGCCCACTTAGGCTATCTAGCACATAAAGCGTCTCATTCGCATTTACCGCGCTTTTTAGGACTTTTAACTCACTCATCAAATCCTTATCAATCGCCAAACGCCCCGCTGTGTCGATAATCACAACATCATATAGCGAATTTGCGCCCAATTGCACGGCATCTTTGGCGATTTGGAGAATGGTTTTGGTGGTGGATTCGCGTGAATCGGCGTTAGATTCGGCGGATTTGGTGTTAGATTCACCCACGCTTTTATTAAAAAAATCCACCTCGATTTCTTTTGCAAGTTGCCTTAATTGCTCCACTGCCGCCAATCTTTGCAAATCGCAACTTGCCAAAAGCACCTTTTTCCCGCGCAATTTTAGATAATTAGCAAGTTTCGCGCTTGAAGTCGTTTTTCCGCTACCTTGCAGTCCCACCATAAGCACGATTGTAGGCGGTTTTGGCGCGTAAGTAAAGCCGTAATTCCCCTTAAATACGCTACGCAGTGAATGCTCTAGCGCGTCTCTAAAGCCATCGCGCGTGATTCCGCCCTTGCCACCATTTGCCTCCTTGCACTCACGCTCGATTTGCGCGATGATTTCTTTGGCGACTTTGTGATAGACATCGTTGCGAAGTAGTATCTTTTTTAGCTCATCTAAACTCCGCGCTAACGCCTTGTCATCGTCTTGGAAGCGGATTTTGCTAACAATGCCTTTAAATGAATTTGTAAGCGTGTCAAACATTTTTGTCCTTTTTTTATGCGATTTTTAAAGCGCGAATCTTACAATTTTTTGCATAAAATAAACAATTAAAGGCGAATCTTTGCGCCAAAATCGCCGAATCCGCCTTTAAAACGCCACTTTAACGCCACCCTTAAGATTTCGCCCCTGCCTTGCGTAGCAATCGTTTTGTCTCATTAGTTTTCGCCCAATCTAGCGCACTATCGCCGTAATTATCTGTGGCATTTATATCCACGCCTTTATTGATTAGATATTGCACCACCTCTAAATGCCCATTGCGTGAGGCAAACATTAGCGCAGTCGCGCCGTTATTAGCCCTAGCGTTTATATTCGCGCCTTTGTCGGTGAGATATTTTACCACTAGCAAATGCCCTCTGTCCGCAGCTTTTATCAAAGCGTTTGAGCCTATCATAGTGTCTTTGGCGTTTATATCCGCGCCATTTTCGACTAAATATTTCACCACCGCCAAATGCCCCTTGCTAGAGGCTTTCATCAAGGCAGTTAAGCCCACGGTGGTATCTTTGGCATTTATGTCTATGCCTCTTTCAAATACATATTTCACTATTTCCAAATGCCCTTGCTCTGCGGATTTCATCAGCACAGCTATGCCCTCACTATCTTTGGCATTTATATTTGCGCCCTTAGCGATTAGATATTTTGCTATATCCAAATGTCCCTCATCTAAAGCCCGACTTAAAGCAGTATATCCATAGCTATCTTTGGCGTTTATATCCGCGCCTTTATTTACTAGATATTTGACTATTTCTAAATGCCCAAACATTGAGGCATACATTAAGGCGGTGAAATCGTGTTGATTTTTAGCATTTACCTTTGAGCCTTGATTTACTAGCGATTTTACTTGCTCCAAATCGCCCTCTGTTGCCGCCTTTGCCAATGCGCTATTATCAGCACTTTGAATCGACACTATCCCTAGCATAAAAGCTAATATTAGAAACTTTTTCATTTATCCCTCCTTTGTATGAGATTCGCCTGTGAAAAGGCGAAATTTTAGGCGAATCGCCATTGCGATTTGAATCGCACTTAGATTCGCATAAAGTCTGCGAATCGCACCTAAATCGCGAATCACTAAAGTGGATTGCTTTGGCAGTGGGCTAAAATGGCTAAAAAAAGCGCGTCCCCCCCCCCCTAAAACGAGCGCAAGGGCGTAAGTAGAATTTGTGTGATTGGTGATTTTGCTATGTGCTAAAACTATCATTTATTTTCCTTAAAATAACTTTATAATTGTAATGATTTTTCACTGAAATTTGACTTAAAGGTATTTTTAAGGATTCGCGTGAGATTTTTGGTGAATCGCAGAAAAATTTTTCTATTCACGCCAAAATTATTATACAATACGCTTTAAAATTCTTGCGTAAGGAATCAAAATGCTTGATTTTTCATTTGGTGAAATCCTCGTAATCGCCGTCATTGCGGTGATTTTCTTGGGACCAGATAAGTTGCCACAGACTTTTGTAAAAATCGCAAAATTCCTACGCGCCGTAAAAAAGACGATAAATGACGCTAAAGACACGCTGGATAGGGAGATTCACATAACTGAGATGAAGCAAGACGCGCTAGAATATAAGAAAAAATTTGAGGATTCGGCGTTGAAGCTAAAAGATGACATTATCGAATCTGCGAACTTAGAGCCGACAAAAACGGCGTTGCAAAACGAGCTAGAGGGGCTAAAAAACGAGATTGAAAGCCTTAAAGTCGCTGATAAGCTAAATGAGCCGTTAGAGAAAAGTAGCATAAGTTTTGATGAGGTGGAGAGCAAGGGCAAGGCGTTGCAAAATCGGCTAAAGAAAAATCTAAAGCCTACGAAAGAAGCGAAAGATTTGGGCGAATCAAAGGGCGAATCTAGTGAATCTAAAAAAGTAAAAAGGGCGAAAGTCGCTAAAGATTCGAGTAAATCAAGCAATTTGCGCAAATCTGCCGAATCTGCCAAATCCACCACAAAAAGCAAAGCAAAAAAAGCCACCAAACCCGCCGAATCTAAAAAAGTAAAAAAATCTAAAGATTCTAATAAAATCGATTCCACCGCCAAAAAGCGCGAATCTAATGCTGAATCCAAATCCAAAGCCGAATCCAAAAAATCCAAAAAGAGTAAAAATGCAAAGTAAAATAACAATCGAAGTAATGGCGGTGTGGCTTTTGTA
>SAMEA104315433__coassemble_908_pt1 | contig 12514 bp, 6 predicted proteins | sample SAMEA104315433__metabat2_low_PE_023 | metagenome-assembled genome bin SAMEA104315433 (sample SAMEA104315433) | gut metagenome | biome: Monkey gut; feature: monkey-associated habitat; material: faeces | place: China | collected 2013
AAATAGATTGCCACGAATTTGCTAACGCAAATTCTCGCAATGACGGGGTAGAGAGGGACTCTACTTTTTGCGAAAGCCAAAAGTAGCAAAAACTTTTAATGGTTGCGCTTCACGCAAATTTTATTTTAAATTCAAGCGACTCTCGCGCGATTGTAGCTTTAGGCAAGTTCGTGGGTTTTCAAGCACGAAACTGCGAAATAAGACTGATAGTCTATTGAGCAGTTGAGTGCGCCGAATCCCGCGAAATTGTCAAAGATACAACGCGCTTTCTTTTACCACCCATTTTGCACTGCTATCGCTGTCGCTATCGCCACCACCACATCATCATTATTCACAATCTCACTTGGCATTAGCTCTGCCATTTTGCTCTCCAAATACGAAGTATCAAAATTGCCCTTGCGGAAGTCCTTGTCCCGCGCGATATTTAGCAAAAATGGGATTGTCGTCTTAATCCCGCGAATCTTAAATTCCTGCAACGCGCGGATTAGCTTATTCACAGCCAAATCATAGCTACTCGCGCGGACGATTAGCTTGGCAATCATCGAATCATAATTTGGCGGAATCACATAGTCCTTATAAACCGCGCTGTCGATTCGCACAAAAGGTCCCAGCGCAGGATAGTAAGCCGTGATTTTGCCCGGACACGGGATAAAGTCATTTGCCACATCTTCGGCGTTTATGCGCACTTCGATAGCGTATCCTTGATGAAAAATCTCGCTTTGATTCAAGTCCAAAATCTCCCCCGCAGCGCAACGAATCTGCCGTCCGATTAAATCAAAATTTGTGATTTCCTCTGTGATGCCGTGCTCGACTTGGATTCGCGTATTCATCTCCATAAAATAAAAGTTCCCCAAATCATCGACTAAAAATTCTATCGTCCCCGCGTTTGTGTATTTTGCCGCTTTTGCCGCAGCCACCGCTACCGCGCCCATTTTACGGCGCAAATCAATACTCATCGTGGGGCTTGGGGCGATTTCGACTAGCTTTTGATGACGGCGTTGAATCGAGCAGTCGCGCTCTAGCAAATGCACGATATTGCCATAATTATCGCCGATGATTTGAAACTCAATGTGCTTGGGATTTTCGATATATTTTTCCATAAAAACTTCGTCATTTTTAAAAAATATCATCGCCTCGCGCTTGCACGCCGCGAAATTTTCCGCTATCTCATCATCACCACGCACCACGCGAATCCCGCGCCCACCGCCACCATTACTCGCCTTTAAAATCACGGGATAGCCGATTTTATTAGCGATAATCTTAATCTCATCAATCGTGTGGCTATTTAGTGGCTCAGTGCCCGGCACGATAGGAATCCCATTTGCTTTCATCAGCTCACGCGCGGCGTTTTTATCGCCCATTTTGGCAATCACGCTGTGGTCAGGTCCAATCCACACAAGCCCAGCTTCTTTGACTTTTCTAGCAAATTCCGCATTTTCGCTTAAAAATCCATACCCCGGGTGAATCGCCTCCGCACCGCAGGACAGCGCGACATCGATGATTGCATCGCCGTCCAAGTAGGCTTGGAGCGGGTCTTGGCTCACTTCGTAGCTTTCAGTCGCCATTTTGATATGTAGCGAATCTCTATCGGCACGGGAATAAATCGCCACGCTATGAATGTGCAAATCCCTACAAGCGCGGATAATGCGGACGGCGATTTCGCCACGATTTGCGATTAAAATCTTTGAAAACATTTGCTTTTCCTTACTTTTTGTGGATAAATTTTTGATTCGCTATCTTACTAAAAATCGCTTAAATATATGCGAATCTTTTGGGTGAATCGCTTAAAATAAAATGGATTTGTAACATTAAAAAAAAGATTGTGAGAAAAATGGTGGAGTGTAGGGGGTTCGAACCCCTGACCTCAACGCTGCCAGCGTTGCGCTCTCCCAACTGAGCTAACACCCCAAATTTTTAAAAACCGCATTCTACCATAAAAATATTTTAAATCCTTACATATTGCTTCGCATTTTGCTTAAAATATTTAGGCATTCATCAATTTTCACTTCCAAATCCAATGCTTTGTCCATATATTCGCGGAAATTTTTAAGAATGGCTATTTGATTTTTGCACTCTTTAATATTCATCGTGTAAAATGCCTGTAACGCGCTAAAATATACACTCTCGCCCATTGTCTCTAACTCTTTTGCGCCCTCTAGTGAGCGAACGAATCGATAATCCTTTTTTAGTCGAAAATACGCGCGGTAGTCTTTTTTGGCAATCGCTTCTAATGCCTCATCGACTTTGTGCGGATATAATAAAATCTCTTGAATCACCGCCACTTTATTGGGAATCTTTTTATATGGCATTACAAGGGCGTTTGCGTCATCTTTTTTGCCCTTTTTTGCTAACTCTTTGGCAAGTAGCAAAATCTTTAAAAATTTATCCTCAAAACTTTTATACGCCTCCAACTCGACAATGAGCGGATTATTTTGCGCCATAGGAATCGCGCGAATCTCAACGCCACTCTCCATTAGGCGATTAAACTCATCAATCTCTCTAAATTGCCGTGAAAGACTTGCGATAATCTCGCCCTTGCTAGGAATCCCGCTGTATCGCTCTAAAATTTTTAGCGCATCACTTCGCTTTCCGCCACAAGCTAGGGATTTTGCCTCTATCATATCCGCCTCAAACCGCGCTTCTAGCGCAAGATAAAAGCTCTCATTGCGCAAAAATTTATAAATATTAGCAAATTTATATGCCTCTAAAATATTATCATCATCAAGCAAATTCCTACCATAGGCAATAAAATCATCGAATCTATAACCCAAAGTGCTTTTTTCGCTAGATAAAATAATGCTATTATCCTCAATCGTTACGGCTTTGTAGCTCATCTCGCTTAGATTTTCCATTAGCTTGGATTCGGTGCTAAAATCACACAAGCAAATCGCGCCATTAGCACTTAGGGCGAAAATATATGAATCCTTATAATGGCAAATATCCACAATCGCCGTGTGCGAGGCTTGGAATTTATGCAAAGTGATTTGCGTGTGCGTGTCAATCACATAAATATAGCCCTCAATATCGCCCAGCAATAGCATAGTCGAATCTTTAAAAAATCTAGCGCATTTTATCGCACTAGTGGCGGTTAGCAAATGTTTGCCCGTTTTGTCTTTATTTTTATCATAAAAAATCACACTTCTATCATAGCCGATTGAGACGATAAATTGCTTATTTGGGCTCATTTTTGCCATTAGCACAAAGTCTCTGTGTCGTGCGATGATATTTAGCAATTTTCCGCTATAAATATCCCAGCTTGACAAACTGCCATTTTTCCCGCCCACAAGGATAATCCTGCCATCATCGCTAATGCTAACGCACTCTATGCGCGATTCATCAGCCAAAGTAATAGTGCGAATATTTTTATCGCTTTGCGCATCGATGACTTGTGCGCTTAGCTCATCTCTATCCACAAATGCCAAAAGTGGCAGATTTGCGCAAAGTGCGATTTTATTTTGCTTGAATGAATCATTTGGCAAGGTGAGCGGGACTTTTTTGGCATCGCTACTAATGGTATTGCCAATCCAATAGACTTCCTCTTTAAAGTCAAAGGCAAAAATCGAGTTTGACGAAAAGCACATAATATCCGCGCTTAGCTCATTTTCTACCACAAAATACGGCTCTACCATTTGCTACCTCTTTGATTTGTGTGATTTGCGCGTGGATTCGCGTGGCGATTCGAGCGATTCGAGTAACGATTCAAGCACTTCATTTTAATCCCTTTGGCACACGATTTTAATATCATCTGCTTTATCGCCCCTTGCTAAAAGGACGCGTTTGACTTGATTATTATCACTAGCACCGATAAAGTAGCGATTTTCAATACCATAAAAATTCACAAATCGCACGAAAAATCCCACGCGACTTTTTTCCTCAAAAACCACCTCAATATTAAACATTTCCTCTTGTTTAGCGCGAATCTCAGCTTTGATTTCATTTTCTTTTAGTGCTAAGCCCTCTAGCAATTCCATATAGTGATTAAACACCATATTTGCGCCCTCTGCCCTGCGCTCGTAAGCCTTTAGCGTCTCTTTCCAATTATGCAGATTATAGGCATTTTTCGCACTTAGATTTTCATAAATCAAATCGCTGGTATTTTTTAGCGAATAAATGTCATTTTTATCCTGCAAAATCAAATTATGCAATTTTTTTATATAAAATAGCTTATCATAAATCTTTTCTAAATTTGCCTTACTCGCGCCATATAGGCAAGGATACATAATAAACTCATTATTTTCGCCTATCATATTTTTGATAAAAAGCGATTTTTGCACGAAAAGCAAATTATTAGACTGAATATGCGAGATTCGCGCGGTGGAGAAATAAATTTTAGAGCCATTAAGGTAGTTGATTGATAAATCCTCGCATTCAATCTCTGCATTTTCGCAATGGCGAATCTCTGCCTCCTCCGCCTCCAAACGCCCTTTTAGGTGCAAAATCTGCGCGGATTTTGTCTTTAGGTGGCTTTTAATATGCACCTGCCCGTTTATAAAAAGATTTTTGGATTCAATCTCTACTGCGCCAATGTTGCCTACGATTTTCAAATCATCGACATTTAGGTTGAATCCAGATGGAATGACATCTTTTAAAAGCGCGTCATTGCGCACTACAAGCGATTTTATGCCTTGCTCTTTGATATTTTGGATATTTTTGGCGTTGATATTATCTACGATTATGCTTTGTGAAATCATCATTGTGCCATTTACCACCGAGACATAGCCGTCCTCGTTTGCCACATATAAAATCTTATCATCTCTTTGCGCCAAAGCTATGCCATCTCCTGCCTCAATGCCAATAGGATAGCTTAGCCCCACGCCATAGAGATTCCCATAAATATTGCGCCACGGCGCGGTGTAGCGGGGCTTTTTATAGCTTAGCAAAACTTCGCCCTTTTTCACGCTAAAAAATCCACCGCTTAAAAGCAAACTATCGTGGGATAAAATGGCGTTTTTTTGATTTTTAGAGATTAGCAAACGCACCGCCACACTTTCAATCATCGGCTCTTTTAGCCGACAAATATCAATAGTGTAAAATTCTGGCTTAGCGTCATTACTTCGTAGTCGCTCGGCTATTTCGGTGATTTTGCGCTCAATCCCTTGCCAAGAGAGATTTATGATGATTCCCCGATAAGCGCAAATATTTATAATGGTTTGATAGATTATGTCCTCTAATTTGCCTAGCTGTGGGATTCGGTTAGTGTAGATATTTGCGCGGAGTTCTAGGGCGTTGTCGTTTGTTTGGACTTGAATCAAAATGGGATAAAACGAACTCTCACGGCGAAAAATCTCTACTTCGTATTTTTGGATAATGGTGTTATTTGTCTCAATGTAGCTATTTATTTCGCTATTATCAATGGCTACTTCTTCCCCGCTGTCCTTTAAAATAAAGGATTGATAGCCTACCAAATTATAATCAAGTAGCAGTGGATTTATGCTAAATTCCGTTGCGAAACTTTGCAAAATAGCCTTGATATTATCGCCACTACGCAAAAATTTGCCACTTGATGAGACGCTATTTACCTGCTCCATAATACCCTAACCCAAAAAATAAAATCCATATTATAGCAAAAATCTTTCTTTGGGATTCATATATTTTTATGCTAGATTCGCGCTAAATATGCAACTTTAGGCGCGAATCTAAAAAGCTATTTTTTGCTTTTCTCTACGATTTCTACGATATTATCGCCCACCATAAGTGCGATTTTTTCCATAAATTCCGCTGGGCTTGTGAATCCTACACAAGAGCAGTTTATCTCGCCTAGCACATATTTATCTGCGCCGTTTTTATCCGTATCTAGGATAAAGTCCGCTGTCCAAATGAGTGGCAAGTCGTAGTTTCCAAGTTTGGAGCGGATTTCAGGGAGCTGCGCCAAAAACCAATCAATAAGGCTTTTCCAATCTTTTGGCTCATCGTAGCGATATTTCGCCCCGCTAAAGAGTGTGGCAGAAAACGCATCGCCACCTTCAGCTGGTTTTTTATGCACGACATACACAGGCGTTTTATACAGCATCAAGATTCTGATTTCGCCCTCTTTGATTCGTGGCAAAAATGTCATATCCACAAGCATTCCATTATCGCCTTTTAAATACACTTCGCAAAAGTCCATAAACTCGCCAAGTTGTCGGTTTTCGCTGTGGTTGTCTTTTGCCTCTGTGCAGATGATTTTAGTATCAAGCGGGAGTGAATCCACTTTATTATACGCACTTGAATCTTCTAGCCTTACACGCCAAATCCCCTCGCCTGTTGAGCCACGATTTTGCTTAAGCACTCGTTCGCCTTTTGCCAAAGTTTTTGGGAAATTTTTCTTAAAGTCGTGTTCGCCACCTGCTTCCCATTTAATGCCGATTCGCGCCGCTTCGTTTGGCTCGTAATACGCCAAAGTATCCGTAGGCACAAGCTCGGTGTTTCGTAGCTTTGTAAGCGCGTCTTTTGCGCCATAGCCTATCATCGCATCAGGGTGAGGCATACCCACCAATCCCGCATCACAAAGCTTTCGTAGCACATCAAAATAGAGTTTCTCCTCTTTTAAGTTGCCCGGATTTACGCGAGAAACATAGCCATCAAACTTCGCCTTTGCTTCCTCATAAATCTTGTTGCGCTCGGATTCGTTGCGCAAAATATCATCGGTAAAAAAGATTACCTCCGCATTCCAGCCTCGCGCTTTAAGTGCATTCACCATAGGCATAGTGTCCTTGCGGTATCCGTCCGCACCCTTATCACTTCCGCCCTTTGCTTCAAAAAATACAATGCTTTTTTTCATTACTTCTCCTTAAAATTAAAAATGTGCTTAGGATTGTATCGATTCAATCTTAAAAAATGCCATTTTGTTGATTCGCATAAGATTCGCGTGTGGAATCATATTTGCTAGAGATTTGCTTGATTTTTATTCAAGTTTTATGCGAAATTTGAGTTGAAAATTCAAACTTTTATGAAAAATATCCCATTTTTTAGATAGAATGCGGATTTTTAAATTTCAAAATCAAAAGAGGGTAGCATTATGATGGATTATTACAAAAATCTTTCTATCGCACACAAAATTGTGTTTGTATTCGCAAGTATTGTGTTTGTGATTATCGTGGCGTTAGCGTTGATTATCAATACAGCGGTAAAAAATACGCTAAACAAAGAGGCGGACACTACGCTGACAAATACGGCAGCGCGGTATAAGAATTTCGTGCTAATCGAAAGCGAGGCAGCTTTTTCATCACTAAAAGTCGCTCATAACATTGCAGAGACTTCTATCCGTGATGGGCGCACGATTACGGATATGGGCATTATCACGCGCATTGTAGAGGCGATGACGGCGAATGAATATACAAATTTTGGCTTTTTGGTTGTGAATCAGCGATTTTCCAATCTCGCTACAAATACTCCAGCTAGTTATTATTTGCCAAATGGGCAACTTGCCATTGGCGTGGAAAATAATACCAAAAGTGGCACAAAAACCTTTGCGGTGAATAATAATATCTTATCGCAAATCACAGCATTGCAAAACGCGCTAAAAAGTGGCAGAGTGGAAGTCGATGAGCCACGATATATGAATGTCAATGGGCAAAGACATTATGCCTTTAATATGGCATTGCCTATAATCAATCCACAAAAGCAAATCGTAGCGGTGATTGCGCTATCTGTTAGCTTGGATAATTTAGAAAAGCGACTATCAAATTCGTCATTGCAAGTTTATGAAAACGATAAGCGATTTTTGCTAATGAATGGCAAAATGGTAATCAATAGTATGTCGCCAGAAACGCGTGGCAAAATGCTAACGGAGTTTAATCCCTCTAGCACCGCACAAAGTCTAATGCAAGTGCATAAAAGCAATGGCAGTGGCGCATACAACTATCACAACTCCGCAGGTGAATATGGCAAAGTCGCTATAAATAGCTTTGAGATATTTCCCGGGGCGGGAAAATATTGGAGTGTCGGCGTGTTTGCGCCAGATAGTAGCATTCAAGCACCGCTAAAACATTTGCAAATGGTTATTTTGATTGCCACTATTTTTGATATTTTGGCAATTATTGTGATTAGCTTCTTTTATATCAATTTTGCGATTTCTAAGCGAATCCACAATATTTCTAATACACTTTTTGGATTTTTCAAATATATCAATCACCAAACCAAAACTCTGCCTGAGCCACTTCACATTATTGCGCACGATGAGCTTGGCAAAATGGGCTTGGCAATCAACGAAAATATTGACAAAACCAAAAAATCGCTAGATGTCGATGCCGCGCTTGTAAAAGAGAGCTTAGGCGTGATTGAGCATTGCAAAAAAGGCTACACTGATAAAAAAATCACGCTAAGCGGTAGCAATCCACAGCTAAATACTTTGCGCGATTCGGTAAATGAGTTGATAGACTTACTAGCCACACAAGTAGGCAATGACTTAGATGAAATCAACCGCGTGTTTGATAGCTATACAAACTTAGACTTTAGCACAGAAGTAAAAGACGCACACGGCAAAGTGGAAACCGTTACAAACACTTTGGGCGAGGAAATCCGCAAAATGCTAAAAACTTCATCGGCATTCGCGCATTCATTGTCCGATGAGGCGAATCTATTATCAAAAGAAGTGCAAAATCTAACGAATCTAACCAATTCTCAAGCCACTTCGCTAGAGCAAACCGCCTCAAATATTAAAGAAATCACTGCGGCAATGCAGGGCGTAAGCTCACGCGCTGGGGAAGTTATCGCACAAAGCGAGGATATTAAAAATGTCATTGGCATTATCCGAGATATTGCCGACCAAACGAATCTACTCGCACTAAACGCAGCCATTGAAGCGGCACGAGCTGGGGAACACGGACGCGGATTCGCCGTTGTAGCTGATGAAGTGCGCAAATTGGCTGAGCGCACACAAAAAAGTTTGGGCGAAATCGAGGCAAATATCAATATCTTATCGCAAAGCATTAACGATATGGGCGAATCGATTAAAGAGCAAACAAGTGGCGTAACGCAGATTAACGAAGTTATCGGCGAGTTAGAAGGCGTAACAAAAGAAAATGTCAAAATCGCCAATAACTCATCGCAAATTAGCTCTAAAGTTAGCAATATCGCAAGTGATATTCTAAAAGACGCTGATAAAAAGAAATTCTAAGATTGCGCCTTGATTCCACGCGCTTTTACGCGTGGGATTCGCGCCCGAATCTACAATCCACACAAATCCCAAAATCGCTTTTTCGCTAAAACTAACATTTAACTAAATTTAACCAAATTTTTAATACAATGCGCTTTTTGAAATTTTCATTTAAGGATTTTTCGTGGAGTGGATTGAAAGTGCGTTAGCGCAGATAAAAAACGCTAAGGATCTGATTGATTTAGAGGCGATTCGTGTGAGTATTTTAGGCAAAAAAGGCAAACTCACAGAGGAATTTAGCAAACTAAAAAGTGTGGCAAACGAGCAAAAAAAAGAATTTGCAAAATCGCTAAATGTCGCCAAAGAGCGCATTGAATCCGCGCTCGATTTAGCAAAACAAAAGATTTCACGCGATTTGCTAGAGGCGCAACTAAAGCGTGAAAAAATCGATACTTCGCTTTTTAGCCCAAATGCGGTGCAAGGGCATTCTCACCCCATAAATGAGGCGTTTGATAAGATTATTGATTACTTTGTGGGTGCGAATTTTAGCATTTCAAATGGTCCATTGGTGGAGGACGATTTTCATAATTTTGAGGCGTTGAATCTACCTAAATTTCACCCCGCGCGGGATATGCAAGATACATTTTATTTTAAAGATGGGCATTTGTTGCGCACTCACACTTCGCCCGTGCAGATTCGCTCACTGGAACGACTACTTGAATCTAAAGGCGATTTTCCGCTAAAGATTATTTCGCCCGGGAGCGTGTTTAGGCGGGATTATGATATGACGCACTCGCCTATGTTTCATCAAGTCGAAGGGCTTGTGGTGGATAATGGCGATAAAATCAGCTTTGCGAATCTAAAATTTATCTTAGAGGATTTTTTGCGCTACATTTTTGGCAGTGATATAAAAGTGCGATTCCGCGCGAGTTTCTTTCCATTCACAGAGCCTAGCGCGGAAGTGGATATAAGCTGTATTTTTTGTAAAGGCGAGGATTCAAGCTGTCGGGTTTGCAAAGGCACGGGATTCCTAGAAGTGCTGGGCTGTGGCGTGGTGGATAATAATGTCTTTAACGCGCTAAATCTAAAGGGCGTTAGCGGATATGCCTTTGGGCTAGGCGTGGAGCGATTTGCGATGCTTTTATATGGCGTGAATGATTTGCGTAGCTTTTATGAGACAGATTTAAGATTATTGGAGCAGTTTTAATGAAATTTAGCAGAAATTTATTATCAAAAATCATCGATATTTCGGCAGTTAGCAACGAAGTGCTTTACAAAACGCTTAACGACATAGGATTAGAAGTCGAATCAATGTGCGATTTTGCCACTCCAAAGGGCGTGGTTGTGGGAAAAGTCATTGAGAAGCGCAAACACGAAAACGCCGATAAGCTAAGCGTTTGCAAAGTAGATATTGGCAGCGAAGTCTTGCAAATCGTTTGTGGCGCAAAAAATGTGGATAAAAATCAATTCGTCCCCGTTGCCACAATCGGCACAAAGCTAGAAAAACTCACTATCAAAAAAGGCGACTTGCGCGGGGTTGAATCAAATGGTATGATTTGCTCCACCACAGAGATTGGATTGCCAAAGATTGAGGAAGGCATTTTTGTGCTAGATGATAGTATCGGCGAATTGGTTTTGGGGCGTGAATTGCGCGAATATCCGCTTTTTAATGATAGCGTTTTTGAGATTAGCATTACGCCAAATCGCGGGGATTGCTTTAGTTTGGTGGGCGTTGCTATGGATTTAAGCGTAGCTTTGAATCTAAATCTAAAAGCGATTAAAGAAAAGGCAAAAAACAACGAAATCGCCCCCGGCATTGGGCGAATCCTACATATCCAGCACGATAATAACCTAAACGCATCACTTTGCTACAAAGTCGCTCAAATCAAGGATTTACGCAATACCACGGAATTGCGATTCAATCTCGCACTAAATGACAATCTGCAAAAGGACGCTTTGCGCAATATCATCGCCTTTAGCACCTATATGACGGGCGTTTTGATGAATGCTTATGCCTTTGATAAATTTGTAGATAGCGATGAAAAAATTACGCTACACATTAAAAGCGATGAAATGGGCGTTGAATCGGTATTTTGTGGCGATAAAAAGCTATCGCGAATCGGCATTGATGACGCCACAAACGCCGATGAAAACTCAAGGCTAGTGGTGTTTGAAGCGAGTTTTATCCCGCCACACATAATCGCCACGCAGATTTTTGAGAAAAATATCAAAAGCGATTCGCCTATCGCATATCTCTCAAAGCGCGGTAGTTCGCCACTTTTGGAGGACGGCATTGATTTTGTCGCCCAAATGCTTGGCAAAATGTCGCAAAGCACCATTTATTCATCATCGCAAAATATCACGCGCGACTATCCGCAAAGGCGAATCAACTTTCGATTCGATGAAATTAGCGCGATTATCGGCAATCCGCTGAAAAATGAGGAAATCACAGCGATTCTAAAAAAGATGAATTTCACAATCCATTCAGCTAGTGATGATAGCCAAGTAAGCGCGATTCCACCGCTTTATCGCCACGATATAATCTCAACACAAGATATTGCCGAAGAGATTTTGCGCTTAAGGGGCATAGATTTGGTGGAATCAAAAGCGCAGATTTTGCCACAAAGCGCGAATATAAATGAGGATTATCACTTTTATAAATTTAAACGCGAAATCGCCAAAAAGGCGATTGCAATGGGCTTTTTTGAGACTATGCACTATGTATTTTATGAGAGAGCGATTTTGGAGTCCTACAAACTGCCTGTGGTGGCAGAAAATTTGGATTTGCTAAATCCTATCACAAATGAGCTAAATACGCTCCGCACCTCGCTCCTCCCCGCACTGCTTGACTCCATAAAGCGCAATGAAAATTTGGGCTATGAAAAAGTCGCGCTTTTTGAAATCGGTAGCATTTATAACGCGAATCGCGCCGAATCTACTGCCCTAGCATTTGTGGCAAATCTCTGCGAAGTAGAGGCGAAATATCCCACGCCAAAGGGCAAAGAGTGGGATTTTTATAGCTTTGTCTCAAAAATTAGCGATATTTTGGGCAGATTCGCACTAGAAAATGCAGAGAGAGAGGGGATTAAAGGCGATTTGTTTGGAAGCGTTGCTAAAATCATCAAAAACGGCGTTTGCGTGGGATTCATCGGCAAACTAAATCCATTTATCGCAAACACACTTGAAATCAAAGGCGCATTTATCTGCGAAATGGATTTAGACGCACTATTTAGGGCGAATCCGCCTTTGAAATTCAAAGAATTTTCCAAATATCAAGACTCCACGCGCGAATTTAGTGTGCTAATCGATAAAAATATCGCATTTAGCGAGATAAAAGACACCATTTTAGGCGCGAAATTCCCCAATTTGGTGCGAATCACCGCACTTGATAGATACGAATCGGCGGATTTTGGGGACAAAGTCAGCGTGAGCTTTAAA